>Ga0187855_10000166_pt1 | contig 58233 bp, 45 predicted proteins | sample June2016WEW_8_10_2_FD_132969 | JGI IMG/M metagenome (GOLD analysis project Ga0187855, IMG submission 132969) | Peatland microbial communities from SPRUCE experiment site at the Marcell Experimental Forest, Minnesota, USA - June2016WEW_8_10 | ecosystem: Environmental > Terrestrial > Soil >... | reverse complement strand
TTTTCCTCGCATCGATTTCGGGCATGCGCGCTTCCTCTCTCTCGTTGGTCGAGCCTGCGAGTGCGCGTATTCCAGATGGTGCGGCACCGGGTTCGCGGCCTGCCAGCTACACGCTGCACGGTGTAGTCGTTAACTCGGCAACCAACGAGCCGGTTCCGCATGCGTTGGTTACGTTGAGCTTTGAGGGCGAGCGGTCTGCGTTTGCCGGAACTGACGGAACGTTTCAATTTGAAGGTTTGACCCATTCCGGCCAGGGAGGGATCGCTGCCAAGAAGCCAGGCTACTTCTCTCCGCAGGATGTGAGAACTTCGCAGCATTCCACGAGCCACACCCCGCGACCTGTCACTATCGGGCCGGACCAGCCTCCGCTGATCCTCAAACTCATCCCGGAGGGCGTGATCAGTGTTCATGTCAGCGGCGAGGGTGGAGAGCCAATCGATTCGTTACCGGTCCACCTGCTCTTTGAAGGTGTGGAGAACGGGCGAAGGGTCATGCAGCAACTGCGTAGCGTGGAGACCAATGAGGCGGGAGAGTTTCGGGCAGCTGATCTCGTTGCGGGGAGATACTTCGTGTTTGTGGGCCCTGACAGCGAGCCGATCGCGCCGCAGACTGGCGGGCGAGGCAGGCAAGGTTATCCCGCGGTGTTCTACCCCGGCGCGTCTGATTTAGCCTCCGCCGGCCCAATCGAAATTACTCCCGGGAAGCACGCCGAGATCAATATCAGTCTTTCGCTGCGGCCATTCTTCCGTATTGCGGGTACTATCGGCGGAGTTCCGTCGGGGGATCGAGTCAACCTCGAGGTCCTTGATTCGGCCGGCCTACCGGTCGGGACTGCAACTACCATCGGATTGAACAAGGGCACATTCCAAATGGAACCGCTGCCCTCGGGGTCCTATACGATTACCGCTCGGGACCTCCAGCAAGTGTTGTTTGCTTCGCATCCTTTGAACTTGAACGCGGATGCTTTGGATGTGCACCTGACGATGCTGCCGGGGTTGGCCATTCAGGCGACTGTCCGCCTGGAGCTAGCTCACAGCGATACCCAGACGGACGAACAGGGCCACAGGCGAATCGTTAGCGGGAATACGGCCATCGGGTTCGGGATCAGACCGCTCGTACGATTAACTTTTTTTCCAAGCAACCGGCTGCTCACCCCAATGCAGCGTCCTTTCCAGCCTGGAGTAACCGGGAGCGGCGATTCCTTTGTGATGGAGCACGTGCGCCCCGGAGCCTACGCGGTTCACCTCGATCCGACGGGTCCCTATTACGTCCAATCCGCGAGGTCTGGCGCAACGGATCTCCTACGCGAAGAGTTAACCGTCGCTCCCTGCGCATCGGTGCAGCCGATTCAAATTGTCTTGCGCGATGATTTCGCAAGCTTGGTGGGAAAGGTTTCCTACGATGCCCGAGTTGAGTCCGCCATTGTTCTGGCCATACCCGAGGACAATCCGGCAGGTGCGTTGCAGAAGGTCGTAAGCCAACCCGGCGGTGTATTCGACGTTCGGTCGCTGGCTCCGGGAGCCTACAAAGTCCTGGCTGTTGACCGAGCGGACAATTTTGCGTACGCCGAGCCTGGAGTTTTACAGAAATACCTTTCCAAGGCGCACGACGTGACCTTGGCGCCCGACCAGACGGCGAACGTCGAACTTGAACTGGTCCACGTGGAAGAATAGCGCGCATGATGTCTCAATTTCTATCGGCGCTCTTGGTCCTCTTCTCCCTGTTGCAGCAGGCGCCGGTGTCGCCACAATTGCCACGGCAGCAACAACAGGGGTTTCGCGTCAGCGGCGTTGTTGTCGATGCCATCGGCGGCCAGGCCCTGGCTGGAGCTCAAGTGATGCTATTTTCGCAGGCGGCTCGCGATTCCGGGCAACCGGTAACGACTGGAGATGGCGGGCGCTTTTCGTTCGAGAATGTGCCGGCGGGCCAGTATGTGCTCTCAGCGCGGTGCAAGGGGTACGTCGACCAGCAGTACAAGCAGCACGGATATCTATCGACGGCCATCATTGCCGGTCCGGATCTGAATACGGACAACTTGCGGTTTGAGATGCTGCCCGGTGCTTCGATCTCCGGTCAGATTCTGGATGAAATGGGCGAACCGGTGCGGGGCGCGGAAGTGCTCTTGCTGCACCGGGGATTGCGTCTCGGCCAGCGTCAAACATTACAGAAGCGGCAAGGCAACACCGACGACCAGGGGCACTACCACTTCGGCCATCTCGTTCCAGGAGCTTACTTTGTAGGTGTTGTCGCGGAGCCCTGGTATGCGCAACACGACGGGAGGCAGCGTCGACAGCAAGTCGACTCGGCCTCCGCTCAAACCGCTGACTCAGGTGCTGCCACTAACGCGAACGATCCGCTCGACGTCGTATACCCGATAGTCTTTTTTCCAAACGCTACGGACATCGATGTTGCTTCCCCGATCACGCTGCACCCTGGCGATGCAGAGATCGCGGACTTGAGGGTTCAACCGGTGCCCGCGGCCCATCTTACGTTTCGCTCTTCCACCACCGATGGACCGGAGCAAGTCTCGGTGCATCATATAAGCCAACACGTTGCAGACGGCGTTGAAGAAACTGTGCCAGTGAGGACGACAACCTGGGCCCCCTGGGCCGGGTCCAACATTCTCGAGGTTAACGGGCTGCCTCCCGGACGGCTGAATGTTACGTGGACCTGGTCGAAAGGGAATCAATCGGCGGACCACGCGCGGACCTTGCAGCTTGGAAACGATCTGGAAATCAACCCTTCGGACACCGCGTCGTCGGCGAGTGTCTCCGGAGTCGTGACGGTGGATGATGGCTCGCCGTTCGCGCCGCAGGCTCGATTCGGTCTCCGGAATGCTAGCGCGGGAACAGCGATCAGCGTGTTGCTCAAGCCTGGCGGCGAGTTCAATTTTGACGGGCAGAATATTGATCCAGGAACGTATGAGGTGGGGATGTCTCAACCTTCCGCAGCCCTTGTCAGGAGCATCTCCGCCACCGGTGCTAAAGTCTCCGGGCACACGATTGAGATCGGCTCCGCCCGGGATGTTCGGCTTACGGTGGTGGTCTCAAAGGATGGCGGCACGGTGACCGGACTCGCTTTGAAGAATGGAAAGCCGGCCGATGGGGTCATGATTCTCCTGGTGCCGCAAGGGCCCGAGCCCGACGCTTCACTCTTCCGTTTCGATCAGAGCGATTCCGACGGATCTTTCAGCCTCGCCCGCGTTCTTCCCGGCAAGTACACTGTCGTGGCCATCGAAAACGGTTGGGACTTGGACTGGTCCGACCCTCGCGTTTCGCAAAAATATCTCGCGGGTGGACAAGCCATCCAAGTCGGCTCAGACACAAAAATCAAAGTCAGCGTAAACGTACAGCAATAGTTCGTGGCCGTGAGCCGATGCTTTTGACCAAGTGAGCCGACGCCAAACCTCCTCGCGAGCGCGACCCAACAGCTAATTCGCAGCAGGTTTAAGCTACCATCATGAAGTGATCACGAAAGCAGATATTTTCGGCGCCCTTCAGCGGTACTGGGGCTACGAGTCGTTCCGCCCTTTACAGGAGCGCATCGTTGGCAGCCTATTGCATGGCCGCGATGCCTGCGTGGTGATGCCCACCGGAGGCGGCAAATCCCTGTGTTACCAATTGCCGGCGGCGATGCTGGAGGGGCAAACCGTCGTCGTCGTTTCGCCGCTCATCGCGTTGATGCAGGACCAGATGGCGCAGCTTACGCAAATGGGCATTGCCGCGGCGGTGCTCAACAGCTCGATGGCCGCGGACCAACAGACAAGGATCGTGCGCAAGGCCGCGGCCGGAGAATTCCGGCTCCTGTACCTATCTCCAGAGCGGCTGGCCCGCGCCGACACGGTGGAATGGCTCAAGCGTCTTCCGATCTCGTTGTTCGCCATCGACGAGGCGCATTGCATCTCCGAATGGGGCCACGAGTTCCGACCGGAGTATCGCCAGCTGAGCTCGCTGCGCAATCATTTTCCCGACCGGCCCATCGCCGCATTTACGGCCAGCGCGACCCGGCAGGTACGCCACGACATCATCGAGCAGTTGCGGCTGCGAGACCCGGACAAATACATCGCCAGCTTTCACCGCCCCAATCTCCGTTACATCATCAAGGAATGCGAACCGCGCACGCAGTCGGAGTTGTTGCTACGGGCCTTGCGAAATTACGGCGACAGCAACCTGATCGTGTACGCGCCGACGATCAAACGGGTCGAAGAAACGGTGGACTTTCTGGAGAGCCAGGGAATTCCGGCCATTGCGTATCACGGCCAAATGGACAGCGACGCCCGGCGACTCAACCAGGAGCGCTGGATGTCGGACGAGGTCCGGGTCCTGGTGGGCACGGTGGCGTTCGGCCTTGGCATCAACAAAGCCGCGGTGCGCGCGGTGATCCATCTCTCACTCCCGAAATCTGTCGAACAGTATTACCAGGAGGCCGGGCGCGCCGGGCGCGACGGTCTGCCAGCCGATTGCGTGCTGCTCTGGCAAAAAAAAGATGTTGGCTTGCTGGCGTATTTCATCCAACAGTTGGCCGATCCAGCCGAAAGAGAACGCTCCTGGCAGCGCTATAACATCATCCGGCGCTTCGTCGAATCGGAGTCTTGCCGGCACCTGCAGATCTGTTCGCACTTCGGGGAAACCGCCAAATGGAAATCGTGTGGAGCCTGCGACGTGTGCGGGGCGACTCCGGCGTGGCTGGCGGAGCCGGTTCGAGTCCAAAAAGCGAAGCGCCGGGCGGCGGCCGCCGTCGCGGGCTCCAACAGTTCGCGCGATACGGGGGTTTCGGTCAAGGCATCTAGCACGATCCCGGACGCCGACCGCGATCTGCAGGAATATCTCCGCGAGTGGCGCCGCACGACGGCCAAAGAGCAGGGCATCGCGGCATTCATCATCATGCACGACACTTCTCTTGTGGAACTGTGCCGCGTCAAACCCCGTTCGCTGTCCGAGCTGAGACGCGTCCCAGGTTTCGGGGAGCGAAAAACGGAGTTGTACGGTCAAGAGATCCTCGATGCGCTGGGCCGGTTTCGCAATGGCGCCAGGGCCGCGGAAACGCCCGCCAAATCATCCGATCCCGCTGGGGAAACGCTGAGATTGCTGGAGCAGGGACGCACGCTCCCAGAGGTCGCGCAGATCCGCGGCCGGCAAGTGAGCACGGTGTCCTCCATGGTCGCCAACCTGGTGGAAAGCGGAGAAGCGGATTTCGAACCTGGGTGGATTCCGGGTGACCATCAGGAAAAAATCGAGGAAGCCTGCGTTCAGCTTGGTCTCGAACGCCTCAAGCCGCTGAAGGATGCGTTGCCTGAAGAAGTCACCTACGACGAAATCAAGCTAGTGGTTGCGCATCTACGCCGGCGACAAGCTCAGCCCTAGCGGCGATCCCCCGTTTAAGCGACAATGTCCAGCACCGAGTCGACTAACTGCCCATCGTGATTGGCCGCGGGCGGTTCTAGCCACCGAGTACCACGATCCTTTAGCGAAGCGGTACTATTCGTACTCCGGAGCCGGGTCCCAGTAAAATCGGTACGTCTTCTCTATGGCTTGGCTATGTTCCTGCGTGGAACATAGCGATACCGAGCTAGCGGTCGTGGCAGCTCGACGGAGAATTTCTCCTGCAGTTCGGCGACGCCTTGAACGTGTCGCGTCCAACTGGAATTGTTGGCGCGGTGAGCATGTTGGGGCTGCGAACTCAGGAGTGATTGGAAGCTCCAATGCTCGTAATCATCGGAATGATTCTGCTGCTGACCTGGATCTTCGACCACGCCTTTCATTTGACCGCGGATTCGCTGATTAATTTGCTGTTGATTTTCGCGAGCATTTCCTTCGCGCTGGACTTCGTGCGCGAGGACAAAGTCATGGATCCCCGTCCAGGATGGGATGCCCGCCCAGCTCGATTCGGTAGCGGCTCGATAGCGCGATGGCTGCGTCATCGCTTGAATCCTTCACCTGTCCCCGCAGAGGCATCCTCCAGGAAACCGGCCGCCGATCAAAAAGGCCCCGCTTAAACTGCGGCTACCGCAACCCCTGCAGCTCATCTCCCTGCGATATCTTGCATTCGAAGGTGTGTACTTTCATTCCGTGGAGCTTACTTCCTGATCTTAAAAAGAGCGGCGATCCCCCGGCGATCGACAAGTTGCAGCTGATTGGGAAGAAAATGATCCAGGTTCGGCGCTCCGTCCGCATTCAGCACGAGAACGTAATCGAATTTCTCGCTCCAGTCCGGCAGGAACGGAAACCTCTTCAACACGATGGGTGGTATCTGTTGCGAGGCGGGGTCCAAGTACAAGTAGTTCACGGGCGGACTGTCGATCGCCTGCAAGTCGCGATAAGGTTCCTTAATCTCGATCGGTTGTTTGCCGTCCTCCGCGAAAATGTTGGGCCAAAAGGCGTGCCGATCCAGGAGCACGAAGGACGCGAGATGCCAGTACGTGGGCGCGAGTTCGGGCAAGCGACGGTGGATGGGCATCGACGCACACCAATCCGGGTTGTCCGTACAAACCACGTCCGCGGCCAATACACGGCTTCCTGGCGTCACCGATTCGATCGCTTGGCGCACATCGTCGACATCACGTTGCGAGTGCATCCACACGCTGGTGAGGAAAGTGATGCGGGCCACAAACAGCACGCCGAACAAAACCCCTACGGCAACTCGTTTGCGGGACGCGAACATCTTAGGCATAAAGCCCGCGAAGACCATGAAACCCATCATGACGGGCAAGCGAATATCCATGAAGTAGGTGCCCTTGATCGATCTGGGCATGACCACATATATAGCTAGTAAAACTACGAAGGCGATCAGGGCAGCGGCGGAGATTCGGGCGCGACGCTGCATGACGCAAAAAATCAAAAATGCGATTAAGGGAATGACCGTCAGAATGTCGAAGGCGGACGAGTACTCGAGAAAAGGACCGAAGAAGTTGGCCACTTTCTGTGCCGGGTGCGGCCACCCGGCGGCATCCTGCACGTGTTGCAGCGGCGAGGAAAAGTAAAGAATCACGGGAACCAGCAGTGTGATGGCCAGAAGCGAAGCGCGCTTTAGGGCGTATCGCGGATCGGGCCGGGTCCGGAAATCGTTGCCGACAAGAACCGATAACTCGTACGACCCGATCAGTAGCGCATAAAAGCAAAATCCAAACATGTGGAAAAAGAACGCGAGGCTGGCCACGAAGGCGCCGGACGCGACCGTCGAGGCCGGGAATTTTTCCCGGTAATGGATCCACGCGGCTGCGCCCCACAAGGCTATGCCGATGGCCAGTTCGAAGTTCATGAATCCCATCAAAAATAGGGCATTGAACGCGGCGAAGCCCGCGGCGATTTGCCAGAACGAGCGCCGCTGGAAATACGCGTAACTCAGCGCCACCGCTCCGCTGGTGGGCAGAAGAACACACAGGGCCAGCATGATGCGCCCGGCCGTCAGCGGCGAAAACACATGCATCAGCGCGGGGAGAAGCAGGTCCACGGCGATATTCGGGATGATTTGCCAATGAGCGGAAAACATCTGGCTGAGGACCGGATCGGACTGGCCGAAAGCCAGCAAATAGCAGCGCGCCAGGTGATTTGGGTAGTCAGTAAGCGGAGGCACAGGGGTGGCCAGGACCGGCACGATCAACGCGGTGAGCATGAGCGCCAGGCTGGTCCACCATGTTGCTGGGCGGTCCAGCACGCTTTCGCTCGATACGGAGGCTGAGGCGTTATCGGGGCGCGCGTAAGCCAACGCCACCTCGGAAGATTGCACGTCGAGCTTCGAATTCACTTGAAAACAACTCATCATATTCGGTTTTTTCGCAAAACGCAGAATTCGTGCAGGCTGCGAGGGAGAACGGCACGCCACGAGATTTGTACTATCTCAGGAAGCTCCGACTCCATACTGGAAAGCCAGTATAGAACGCGCGGCAAAATCGCATTTTCGAAATGGGCGGCGCAAGCAGTTTAGGCCTGATGTGGTGAGGGGGAGCACCTCAAAGATTGGCTGCAACACGCAGATTTGCGGTTATCAGCTTGGGTTTAACGGCCAGAGGCTTAGCCGCCGTGGCCGCCGGTGAGTTCGCGAACGATCGAGCTCACGAAGTTCTTGGCGTCGCCGAAGAGCATCAGGGTCTTGTCCAGATAGTAGAGCGGGTTGTCGATTCCCGCGAAGCCAGCGGCCATGCTGCGCTTGATGACCATCACCGTGCGGGCCTTGTCCACATCCAGAATCGGCATGCCGTAGATCGGGCTGCTGGGGTCGGTGCGCGCGGCCGGATTGGTCACGTCGTTGGCGCCGATAATCAGCGCGACGTCGGTCTGCGGTAGATCGCCATTGACCTGATCCATCTCCAGCAATTTGTCATAAGGAATATCCGCTTCGGCCAGCAGCACGTTCATGTGACCGGGCATGCGGCCCGCGACAGGGTGGATCCCGAACGTTACCTCAACGCCGCGTTTCGTGAGCGAATCGTAGAGTTCGCGTACTTTGTGCTGCGCTTGCGCGACGGCCATTCCGTAACCGGGAACGATCACCACTTTGTTGGCCGCCGCAAGGATTCCAGCGGCCTCTTCCGGCGTGGCGCTGCGCACCGGAGGCGCTTCCTTCGCCCCAGCTGCGGCGGCGTGGATTTGGCCGAAGCCGCCAAAGAGGACGTTGGTGAACGAACGGTTCATCGCTTTCGACATGATCACGGAAAGGATGAAACCGGAGGAACCATCCAGCGCGCCGGCAATGATCAGCAGCTTACTGTTCAGCACAAAGCCCATCGCGGCGGCGGAAAGCCCGGCATACGAATTTAACAGCGAGATCACCGTCGGCATGTCCGCGCCGCCGATGGGAATCACCAGCATCACCCCGAATATAAGAGGAATAATGATCATCGCGGGAAACAACCGCGTCTGATCGGGATGAATCACCAGAATTGCGGCGATGGCCACGGCGAGGCCGAGCATCGCCAAGTTGACAAAGTTTTGCCCTTTATATGTGATGGGCCGCTGCGGCAGCACTTCCTGAAGTTTTCCCGCCGCCATTAAGCTGCCAGTGAACGTCAGGGAGCCGAGAATCACTTCCATGGAGAGCACGGCCATCATGAACGGAGCGATATTGGGCGCACGCAAGTAAAATTCCGCCGTGCCCACCAGGGTGACGCACAAAGCACCGAATGCATGGCTCAGCGCGGTTCGCTGCGGAACCGCGGTCATATGCACTTTGCCGAGAGGGATGCCGATCATCGTTCCCACTACCAGCCCGATGGCGATCAACTTGTAGTCGATGATGCCGCGGTGCAGGAGCGTTCCGCCGACCGCCAGCGCCATGCCGGCCTCGCCCGCAAAGACGCCGCGGCGCGCGGTTGTCGGAGAACTAAGCCACTTCAGCGAAAGAACAAAAAGCGCGCTGGCAATCAGGTACGTGACTTCGATGAGGGTGTCGGTGCCCAGGAAGTTGTCCATTATTTTTTGGGCCCGCTGGATTTGAACATCTTCAGCATGCGGTCAGTGATGATGAAGCCGCCCACGACGTTGCTGGTAGCGGCGACGATCGCGATGGTTCCCAGGATCGCCGCGAGGTTGCTCTTGTGTTCGCCCGCCAGGATGATCGCTCCCACCACGGCAATGGCGTCCAGCGCATTCGTCAGCGACATCAACGGGGTGTGTAAAAGAGGTGACACACGCCGGATGACCTCAAATCCAATGAAGGCCGCCAGCATGAAAACGTAAATGCCGGTAAGCAGGTCCAGCTTCATTTTTTCGCTTCCTCCTGTGTCGCCAGAGGTGGCAATGAGAAAAATTCTCTTAGTCGCGGGTTCACAATCTCGCCGCCCTGTGTTACCAGGGTTTCGCGGAGGATCTCGTCCTTGAGGTTGAGTTGCAACTTTCCTTCCTTCACCAGCAGCGCCAGGAACGAAGTCAGGTTACGCGCATACATCTGGCTCGCGTGATAGGGCACCGAACTGGCGAGATTCAGCCATCCGATGATGGTGACGCCGTGTTCAACCGCTTTCTCGCCCACATGCGTCAACTCGCAGTTTCCGCCGCGCTCCGCCGCCAGGTCCACGATCACCGACCCCGGCGCCATGCCCGCCACCATCTCTTTGGTCACCAGCGTGGGCGCTTTTTTCCCCGGGACTACCGCGGTGGTGATGACAACGTCGTGTTCCGCGATCACTTTTCCCAGCAACTCGCGTTGGCGGCGGTAGAAACTTTCGTCTTGCGCCGTGGCATAGCCACGCGCGTCCTGCGCGTCCTTGGCTTCGATAGCAAGTTCCACGAAGCGCGCGCCAAGGCTTTGCACCTGCTCTTTTACCGCCGGGCGCAGGTCGTATGCCGAAACCACCGCGCCTAAACGCCGCGCCGTGGCGATCGCTTGTAGTCCGGCCACTCCGACGCCGAGGATCAACACGCGCGACGGCGTGATGGTTCCAGCGGCGGTCGTAAGCATCGGAAAGAATCGCGGGAGCGTCTCTGCGGCGATCAGCACGGCCTTGTATCCCGCAACTGTCGCCATCGCAGACAGCGCATCCATGCTCTGCGCCCGCGTCGTTCGCGGTATCAACTCCACCGAGAACGATGTCACACCGCTGGAGGCGATTTCCGTGATGCTCTCCACGGAACCCATCGGACGCAGAAATCCGACGAGAATCTGATCGCGCCGCAAGAGAGCAAGGTCGGCCTTCCCGGTTTTGTCGTTGGCGCCGTGCGCCAGGACCTGCACGATAATGTCGGCGACTCGAAAGATTTCCGAGCGTTCGGGAAGGATTTTCGCGCCTTTGGCGGCGTACTCGGCGTCGGGATAGCCGGCCTCGGTGCCCGCTCCCGCTTCCACCACAACTTCCATTCCAGCTTTTGCGAGATTGGCCAGCGCCGCTGGTACCAGCGCGACGCGCCGCTCCCCCGGGAAGCTCTCTCGGGGAACACCAACAATCATTTAGGACCCTCCGACACCGCTTGAAATCCGACCAACAATCACTCCGTGGAGGCCGAGACGCGCGGCATTGTACACCGGGTGGCTGACCCACGCTGTGTTGACGTTATGATTCCTTGCGCCGTTACACCGAAACTGCCAGTCCAACTGCAGCTTGAAGGAATCGCAGCGTCACACGCGTGTCCCGACGATTTTCGCCGCGTTACTCGGTCCCTTCTTTTCCAGGAATGAAATAGACTTCCTCAAACATCGAGCCTTTTGGCCAACCGGCCCGCGCCAGAATACCTTGGCCGTTTTCGCACATGCTGGGGTGGCCGCACAGATATCCGGTAGTGTTCTCGGGTCGCAGACCCCATTCGTCGGTATACTTGCGGATCAGATCGTCGACGCGGCCGGTCTCGCCCTTCCAGTTTGCATCTTCCCAGGGACGGCTGATCGTTGCGACATACTTCAGCCACGGCACTTCGGCGGCGATGCGCTCCAACTCTTCGCGATAGCCGAATTCCCAGGAGCGGCTGCCGCCCTGAATGCAAAACAGTTTGTGATCTCCAGGCATGGGGCTGTTGCGCGCTTTCCAGTCTTGGTACAACGTGCGCGCGTAGCTTACAAACGGCGCAATGCCGGTGACCGTCGCGAGCAGCAAGTGATTTGTCCGCCCGCTGCGTAAGTCGAGCGTGAAGCGTCCCTTGGCGATCTTGCGGCACAACAGGGTGTCACCTTTTTGAAGCTTATATAGATGCGGCGTCAGCTCGCCCTTGGGCACCAGTTCGATGAAAAACTCCAGGGTGCCTTCTTCATACGGTGACGACACGATGGAATATGCTCGCTCGATCCGTTTGTCCGCGTAGTCGACGCCGAGCGTGGCGTATTGCCCCGCTTTGAACTGAAACGGTCCTCCAGGATCGACGCGTACCAGCCACAAATCTTCCGACAGATCCTTCCGCTCGATTACGCGTGCCGTGAAGTGCTTGTCCGTGGGGAGAGCCATCTTTCTATTTTCCTCCAGCGCCAATTTTCCGGCGCTCATCCTGCCGTGAGGCGGCAAGGGCTATTTTTGTAAGGTCCGCAACGCGGACTTTCCCCGGCGTTCGGACAATTTCTCCGAGCGCAACCATGCTCAGATTTAGCAATCGGTATCGCCAATTGTACACCGGCTTTGCGGTTCGGAAGAGGTATTTGGTTCTTTGGGCGAGAGGAAAAAAGAGAGGGTTTGCGATGCGGTCAGAAAAAGAAAAACGCGAAGTCCGCGGACTAAAGAGTCAGGGTTTCGAAGTAAGGAGCTTTGCTGCCGACCTTTTTAGCTCCGGCGAGCCCCTGATCGACACGCGCCAGAAATTCCTCGGGACTTTCTCCGAGTTCGTATTGTTTCCAGGCGGCTGTGAAGGTTACCGGAACTTTCTGCCCGTTCCAATCCAACTCGAACGGACTGAGACGTCCTAGGACGCGCTGCAACTGGTCGTCGGCGCATTCCGGCAGCAGGATCATGAATTTATCGGCGTCCAGGCGCACGGCCAAATCGGATCCGCGAATCACGCGGCTCAGCCGCGTGGCAAAGGCCTTCAACGCTTGGTCGCCGGTCTCTCGCGTGCTGGCTTCATTCAACTGCTTGAAATGATTCAGGTCAAGCATCACTAGCGCCAGAGGGTGCCCCATGCGTTCCGAGCGGGAGACCTCCGCGGCCAGCCGTTGCTCGGCGAATCGCCGGTTGTACAGGCCCGTCAACGGATCAATCATCGAAAGGTTGCGAAGATTGTAAAACTGACTTTGCTTTTCCGTGAGTTGGCTGCGCAGCTGTTTGATCAGGATCTCCTGCCGGATCGTGTATACGTTGAACAGCACGATCAGCGCGATCAAGCCAAAAATCGCCTCGGTAAGCCTGACTTTGTAAAAGGGCTCAGCGCCTTGCCGGAGCGCGACCACCGACAGAGTGACGATCGCCACCACGAGCAACAGGCTGACGAAAACGGAATAGCGACCCACCCATGAGTCGCGTTTCTGGAGGAGGGAAAGCTCTTCCGCCAGTTCTTGTTCGCCAGGGTCCAACGACGGAGGAATAGGAGCGGTATTTAAATCAGCCATAGCGATGCGGGGAGCTACGTGGCTCCGCCGCCCAACGAAGATAGGCGGCGGAAGCGACACCGGTCAATGGGACTTTGGTCCCACGCCGCCATTTAGATAGCCATCAGTGAAAGCATCCATCAAGGAAGAACTAAATGGTCGGGGCGCCCGGATTTGAACCGGGGGCCTCCTGCGCCCAAGGCAGGCGCGCTACCAGGCTGCGCTACGCCCCGACATGAACTGCTGCATTCATTCTAAGTCACTTTTCAACTTCGCGGCTACCCCGATCCAAGGTGTTGTCGTCGCGGAATGAAGCTGAATTTCAGTGGCTCGCTGGAGTCCTGACCAAACGGGACAGACCGAAAATATGCCGTACCTGCTTCGATGTTAGTTGCTTGGCAATCTAGTCGTGCAGGACGACGCTCAACAGGGAGCTGTTGATCTCCAGACCGTCGGTATTATCGATGAAGCCTAATCTCTTGAACTTGTTCATAAACAGGTTCACGCGAGATCGCGTGGTGCCGATCATCTCCGCTAGCGTTTCTTGCGACACCTTCGGAAGGATTCGTTGCGGCTCGTCGTTCTTGCCGTAGCGCGCCAGCAGGAGCAACGCGCGAGCCAGTCGTTTCTCAGTGGAGTTGAAAAGCTGGTCGATCAAGTCCTCTTCCACGCGGATGTTTCTGGAAAGCATGTGGGCGATGAATCGGTCGGAAAATTCGTGCTCGGCGTGCAGCACGCGAATCATTTCGTCTTTCTCAATCACCAGCACCGTGGTCGGCGCGGTGCTCGTCGCCGATCCCATTCGAATCGGTTGGCCCGCGAGACATCCTTCGCCAAAGAAATCTCCCGGCTTCAGAACGGCCACCACGGCTTCCTTGCCTGTGGAATTGACGACGGAGAGCTTCACCGCGCCCTGCTGGATGTACATCACCTGCTTCGCCGAATCGCCCTGGGCGAAGATGGTCGCTCTTTTGGCGAAACTCACAACTTTTCTCGACACACCGGTCGAGTCGAGGAAGGCCTGAGCGTCAAAGGCAGCTTCCTTGGCTTTCCCGTATCTTCCTGGCGATGCAGACTTTGGCATGATTTACCGCACGAATTTTAGCACGGGCAGCGCGCGGGCAAACAAAATACAAATATGTCCGTAACTGGACAGATATCCGCTCCCGCATCTTCTATTGTGGCTCTCGTGGGGGAAGCAAAAAGACCGAAGCGAGAAACTAAGGCCCCAAGCTTCAGCCTGAACCACCCTGATCCCCAGGTTCCACTCCGCTCCACATTGTCGCCCAGATTCTTGGACCAACACCGATACAAGTTCGCCCCTTTAGTCAGGCCGAGTGTCTGCGTGCGAAGAAAGAGTCGAAAAGATCATGCCTTTAATCAACCTTGTAGTAGTCCTGATCGTGGTAGGCGTCCTTTTGTGGCTGGTGAATCGCTTCATTCCCATGGCAGGAAGCATCAAGTCCATCTTGAACGCCGTGGTGGTCATAGTTGTTGTGTTCTGGCTCCTGAATGTATTTGGACTGATTCATTCTCTCTCACACATACGCGTTGGGTGAGAAAGCCCACTGACCGCGAATAACTTTGTATAGCGGACATCTGGCCATTCATTCTGCAAGAAGCGCGGGAAACAAAAGTCGTGCCGAGCGCGGCCAGCGCAAAGCACGGGAAGTCTCGGCAATGGAGGCAACACTCATGAAACTCCCTGGAATCGTCAGCGCAGCTAGCCTGGTTTTGCTGCTCGGAGTTACAGCTCCGGTAAACGCACGACAGGAGCCACAGGAGAAACAGGAAAAGCAAGAAAAACAGGATCAACCGGCCAAGGCCGAGAAAGAAGAACGCGCAAAGCCTGAAAAGCAGGAGGAAGGCAAGGCTCCGAAACAAGAGCAGCAGGCTAAGCCTGAAAAACAACAAGAGGCCAAAGCCCCCAAGCAGGAGCAAGCGCCTAAGGCCGAAAAGCAGCAGCAAGCCAAAGCCCCAAAACAGGAACAGCAAGCTAAGCCTGCAGAGCAGAAACAAGCGAAGGGGCAGCAGGAACCGCAGCGCCAGCAACAGGCTGCTTCCACACAGCGTCCCCAGCGGACTCCGCAGGAAGAGACCAGACAGCGCGCGCAACCGGCTCTACGCCTAAGCGCCAGGGGCAGCGGTCGAATCTCAGACGCGCGTTTCCGGTCCAATTTTGGCCGCGAGCACGAGTTTCACGTCGGCAATCCAGTCCTGGTCGGCGGATACTCCCGCTTCCAGTACGGCGGCTACTGGTTTGGATTCGTCGAGCCTTGGCCGGTCGGCTGGTATTACACCGACGATGTCTACATCGACTACGTCGACGGCGGATACTACATGTACAACCCGTACTATCCCGATACTCGCTTTGCACTCACTGTCGTGATCTGAGGTCCGGTTCTACGCGGCGATTGAACACGACCTGACCTGGTGTCCGAAATCTCACGGAATTAGGCATGTCCGCCGGGTGAGGGCGCAAAGTTTCGAATATCTTTGAATGGATTTACTTGGGAGAGGGAAAAAAATATGCTCGGAACTATCTTGATCTTCGTTTTGATTCTGGCACTCTTGGGAGCCTGGCCGCGGTGGTCCCACAGCCGAAGTTGGGGATATGCCCCGACGGGCGGCCTTAGTCTCATCCTCCTCATTGTCGTCATTCTCGTCCTTCTCGGACGCATCTAGATTTTTTTCGCACACGATCTTGGGTAGGAAGCAGTTCGCAGTTCTGACTATGGAGGTCAGCGATGAAACGCTATTTGATTACCGCAGCATGTCTCATCCTCGCAGCAGGCACGGTTTACGCCGCGAGCCTAAATAAGGAACAAAAACGCCTCGAAGAGTGCGGCGTTGTCATGCAGGAAGTGCTCAACATTCCCGACAACATTCCCCACGATCTTTTGGAAAAGGCCGAGTGTGTCATCGTGGTTCCTTCCGTCAAAAAGCTGGCTTTTGGAGTCGGCGCGGACTACGGTCGCGGCGCCATGGTTTGCCGAACCGGCCAACACTTCCGTGGACCTTGGGGAGCCCCAGCGATGTACGCGCTGGAAGGTGGCAGCGTAGGCTTCCAAATTGGCGGAGAAGCCACTGACTTGATCCTTCTCGTCATGAATGGGCGCGGCATGGACTCCATCCTCAGCAGCAAGGTTAAGTTGGGCGCCGATGCTTCCGTTGCCGGCGGACCCAAAGGACGTGACGCTTCCGCGGATACCGACGCCTGGATGCGCGCCGAGATCCTCAGCTATTCGCGTTCCCGCGGTGTATTTGCGGGAGTTTCCCTCGAAGGCTCCACGATCCGTCCCGACGACGACGCTAGCGCCGACGTCTACGGCCGCCCCATCAAGGCGAAGGACATCGTAAGAAGCGAACACATGGGCGTGCCCGCCACAGGCCGCCATCTAGTGCACGTCTTACAGAGGAGCGCGCCCCACAACGAATCCGAGCGTGCATCGAACCAGTAACCGGCAGTGACGATCCCACCGGGACTTCTCGTCCCGGCAGGATTGGAGTTTTCCAAGGATCACGGGCTCTGAGCCCCGCCTCGGGCCTTTCGCCTCCGCGCCTACCAGATTTACCAGGCTTTTATAATCCCAATACAGTACTTCTAGACAACGATTCGGAGCATTTTCCGCGATAACGTGCGTTTACGGACAGTATTCAAAATGTCCAAAAGCGATAGTAAGAGCTCGGAGTTTCTCGAAGGAGCCTTGTGCTTAAAATTGCAAAACTTTGTTCTGCATTACTATTAACCCTTGGCGTATGTACTCTCGCCAACGCCCAAACAAACGCACCAGCAGATACCAGTAATCCAACACCCACATTTCGCGTCAATGTAGTCAGCCGCACCACTCCCGCCGTGAACTATGGTCACCGCGGCGGATCCACAAAAATTAATTTCAGAGGAACGGAACTCATGCCCGGCGCCCAGGGCGCCGCTACGGTCCAGAGCAAGCGCGGCGACACCAAGGTCGTCGTGGAATTGCGAGACCTGCAAAAAACCACGAGTTTCGGCAACGAATATCTCACCTACGTTCTGTGGGCCATTTCTCCCGAAGGCCGGCCCGTCAACCTTGGCGAGATCTTGGTCGGCGGCAATCACCGCAGCAAACTCGAGACCACCACGCAACTTCAGGCGTTTGCACTCATCGTGACCGCCGAACCTTACTACGCCGTTCGGCGTCCCAGTAATCTCGTGGTTCTGGAAAATGAGGTTCGCCCGGACACCATCGGTACCACGGAAGCCGTGGAATCCAAGTATGAACTGATCGACCGCGGCGGTTACCTTCCGACAGGTTACACGTTCGACCCTGTGGTCATAAGCGCCAGGTTGCCCCTCGAATTCTACGAAGCGCGCAACGCCATGCGCATCGCGAAATCCGCTGGAGCACAGCAGTATGCAACGCCAAGCTATGACAAGGCCGTTCTTCAGATGAAGGAAGCGGACGACCTGGCAATTCGAAAGCATTCCGACAAGAAGTCTCTTATCTCGGCTTCGCGCGAAGCCGTACAGACCGCGGAAGACGCCCGCGAAATTTCCATGAAGAACATCGAAACCGCCCGCAGGGAAGCTGAACTCGGCGCCTCCGCAGACCGTGAAGCGAACGCCAATGCCAACGCGGACCTCGAAGCGCAACGCCGTTCGACCGCAGAACTCGCGACCTCCGACGCCGTTCGCCGCGAGCAGGATGCCAAGGCCAAAGCCGACCTGGAATCGCAGCGTCGTATGGCCGCGGAAAACGCCACCAGCGATGCGCAAGCCGATGCGCAAAAATCAGCCGAAGCCCAGGCAGAAGCTGAACGGGCCCGCGCCGCTGCCCAGCAACAGCAACAAGCTGCAGAAGCGGACTCAGACCGCAATCGAGCCGCCGCCGCATCCTCCAATCAGCAACTTCAGCAAGCCGTGCTCGATCGCGAAGAGCTTCGCGCCCGTCTCCTCGCGCAACTCAACGCCATCCTTGTCACTCGTGACACCGCACGCGGTCTCGTCGTCAACATGTCTGATGTTCTCTTCGACAGCGGCAAGTTCACACTTCGCCCGCTAGCCCGCGAAAAGCTAGCGAAAATATCCGGCATCATCCTTGCCTATCCATCTCTGAAGCTGGCGATCGAGGGCAATACCGATAGCGTCGGCTCCGAAGCGTTCAACCAAACCCTTTCCGAGCAGCGCGCGCAAGGCGTCCGGAGCTACCTGACACAGGAAGGCGTGCCGGAATCATCGACGAGCGCACGGGGCTTCGGCAAGGATCAGCCCATAGCCTCAAATGACAGTGCGGAAGGCCGCCAGCAAAACCGCCGCGTGGAATTGGTCGTCTCCGGTGACGTGATCGGCACGGAGATCGGTACGCCAGTTGTACAACCAATAGCGACGTTATCGCCTCGCTAGTTGACACCCGCGAGAGCCGGTTCGCAAGATCCGGCTCTCTTTCACGGCAGCAGCAATATCTCTTGAAAGCACGGGGACCTCAAATGTCGGACGCAAACAGAAATGGAACCATCCTCATTGAGGAAGGCACGACTCTGCCGCTTGGCTTGTCGACCAAAAGCGACGCCTTCTTGCCGGGATGGCGAATCGTAAAAAGTCCAGATCGTGCGGCGCTGACGCGCGGAATCGAAGGCGCGAATTGGAACTTCTTCTACCGGGCGGGTGAAACGCGAGCAACCGTTTTGGGCCGCGACTCCCTGGCAACTCTACGTCGCGCCGTGAAACGCGTTTTCGCGAAACAAGAGCAGCGGAACTTTAATTCCCTGGAACTCACGAAAGTAGTCTCGAAACGGTTCTTAGGCATCCCGTTCCTGCGCGTAGTCGCCCACTCACGCCAGATCCAGGAAAGTAACGCCCTCGTTGCTGCCAAGGTTTTCGTGTTGCGGCAGTCCGGCGCTCTTGCGCAGGCTCCGCGCAGTCTGGTTCCGGAAGTGGATATCGCGAAGTAGTTCGAAGCGAGCGGGCAGCGGCGAAATAGATTTCTTTTGGAACTTTACGGGAGATATGGAAATGAAAATGTTGCGTCTTTCACTCGCTTTCCTCGCAATGTTGCTCCTCGCGGTCCCCACGCTGCTGGGGCAAGATTTCTCCAAGTACCGGGCATTTTCGCTGGGAACCAGCTTGACCACTGTCTTGAAGTACACGGACCTAAAGGTGGAAGAAGTAAAGCTCATTGAAAGCCAGCCGGCGTTGATCCAGGAGTTGGTTTGGTGGCCGCCGAATCCTCCGGGGACACCGTTCAAATCCGACGCCGTCGAACAGATTCACTTTTCCTTTTGCAACGCCGAACTTTACAAGATTTCCGTCATCTACGATCGAACCTCCACGGAAGGTCTCACCGCCGAAGACATGGTGAAGTCCATTTCCGCGAAATACGGCCCGCCTGCAACCGTCGCCCCGGCGACGGACTCCGCAATGCGTGAGCGATCTGATGCGCGACTGCGCATCGCTTCCTGGGAAGATTCACAGTATTCCGTCAACCTGGCCCGCTCATCTTTCTCCGGCGACTTCGACCTTCTCATATATTCCAAACGACTCAACGCCGAAGCGGAGCTTGCGCTCGCCGCCGCCGCGAAACTCGAGAAACAAGACGCACCCCAAAAAGAAGCCGACCGTCAGAAAAAAGAAATCGACGACCTCGAACTGACCCGCGAGAAAAATCAGAAAAGTTTTCGTCCCTAGGAAGTGCTTTCGAAGATCAACGCAGGGAATTTCTTCTTCGGAATAAGTGTTCTTGGCTTCGTACTTACTTGGTCGTTGAACTCATCGCCTTTCCCGCCCAGCGCTGTCGCACCGCGGCTATAAAACCGTCCTTGTCCCTCTGCAGTTCCTTCACCATCGCTTCATTGCCGGTATCTTCGTGCGCCGCTGCCCACAGCACCATTTCCGACATGACCGGCGCGAGATCGATTCCTTTCTGCGTCAGCAGATAAATCACTTTCCGCCCATCGGAAACATCTCGCTCGGTCTCGATAATTCCATACGCTTCCAACCTCCGCAGCCGATCCGCCAGGATGTTCGTGGCAATTCCTTCGCAGGACTCCAGAAATTCCTTGTAGCTCCGGAACTCTCGCAGCATCATGTCGCGAATGATCAGCAGGGACCAGCGATCTCCCAGCATCTCCACGGACGCGTTCAAGGGACACGCCGACCGTCGTTTTGGGCTCGGCTTCTTGCTGGCCATATATAAACGGTAGCATATTTAACTTGCATTTAGAAAGTGAACTCGGCAGACTTGTTTTCAGGATGGAATTTCTCCTCGTTCGACTGTGCCGAGAATCCATTTCGTTGGTCCACCGTGTTTCGCGCGGCAAATGAGGGCATTCGCCTCCGACGAAACCCTGGCCCCATGAAGAACGGCCATTCATCCCGCGAAGGAGTACACGATGAGCGGTGTGCGACTGCTAGTGGGAACGCGTAAAGGCGCGTTCATCCTGACTTCTGATGGCAAGCGCGAACGGTGGGACATTACCGGCCCGCACTTTGCCGGTTGGGAGACGTATCACCTCAAGGGTTCTCCCGCGGACCCCAACCGCCTCTACGCGTCGCAGTCCACCGGCTGGTTTGGGCAGCTTATACAGCGTTCCAACGACGGCGGCAAAACGTGGGAGCCCGTCGGCAACAAATTCGTGTACGAAGGTGTTCCCGGCACCCACATGTGGTACGACGGCACGCCGCACCCTTGGAAATTCGCGCGCGTTTGGCACCTGGAGCCCTCACTTACCGATCCGGACACCGTGTATGCCGGAGTCGAAGATGCGGCTCTGTTCCGCTCCACAGACGCCGGCCAGAATTGGGAGGAGTTGCCCGGGCTACGCGGTCATGGCTCCGGGCCGTCGTGGCATCCTGGTGCCGGCGGGATGTGCCTCCACACAATTATTCTCGATCCTACGCACCGCAATCGCATGTTTGTCGCCATTTCCGCCGCAGGCGCTTTCCGCAGCGACGACGCTGGCGAGACCTGGAAACCCATCAATCGAGGTCTGAAGTCCGAAGGTATCCCCAACCCTAACGCCGAGGTCGGCCATTGTGTTCATCGCATCGCCATGCACAAATCGCGCCCAGAGGTTCTCTTCATGCAGAAGCACTGGGACGTCATGCGCAGCAACGACGCCGGCGACACCTGGCAGGAGGTCAGCGGCAATCTACCCACCGACTTCGGCTTCCCGATCGATGTTCACGCGCACGAACCGGAAACAATCTATGTAGTTCCGATCAAAAGCGACTCCGAGCATTTTCCCCTCGATGGGAAGCTGCGCGTCTACCGCAGCAAATCGGGCGGAAACGAATGGGAGCCGCTGACCAAGGGCCTGCCGCAAAAAGACTGCTACGTGAACGTACTTCGCGATGCCATGGCGGTTGACTCGCTCGATTCCTGCGGCATATATTTTGGAACGACGGGCGGCCAGGTGTATGCATCGGCCGACGCCGGTGACAATTGGGCTCCGATTGTTCGAGACCTCCCGGCCGTTCTTTCCGTAGAGGCTCAGACTTTGCAATGATTCGGGTGCTCCTTCCCGCGCATTTGAAAACGCTGGCGCGCGTCACCGGTGAGGTGCGCGTCGACGTTCCTGGCGAGCCGACAGTCGTCTCCGTCCTCGACGCCATCGAAGCCAGCTATCCGATGCTGCAAGGTACGATTCGCGATCACGTCACCCAGGAGCGCCGTCCGTTCGTCCGGTTTTTCGCCTGCGAAGAGGACTATTCGCTGGAACCTCCGGACACACCTCTGCCGAATGCCGTCGCGCAGGGCACCGAACCTTTTCTGATCGTTGGCGCCATGGCTGGCGGCTAGCAAGGCGTCATTCCAAGGGCGAAATTGGCCTGAGGAGTCGACTCCACTTCGGATCACCGAGGGCTTCGACGGCCGCTCTTCGCAAATTTCCTGAAATCCTGCGGCAAGTCAAGGGGTGGCCATGCAAGTGAATCCGTACCTTGTTTTCAACGGACAATGTGAAGCAGCGTTCAAATTCTACGAAAAAGTTCTGGGCGCCAAAATCGAAGCGATGTTTACGCACGGTGGCTCTCCTATGGAGCAACAAGTCTCACCCGAATGGCGCAGCAAAATCATGCACGCGCGCATGACCGTGGGCAACAACGTGGTGATGGGTTCCGACGCGCCTCCCGATCATTACCGGCCGCCGCAAGGCTTTTCCGTATCGATCGGCGTGAAAGAACCCGCGGACGCCGAACGCATCTTCAACGATTTGTCGCAAAACGGTAAGATCCAAATGCCCATTCAGAAGACATTTTGGTCCGCGCGCTTCGGCATGCTCGTCGATCAGTTCGGCATCCCCTGGATGGTGAACTGCGACCAGCCTGCCTAACCCATAGGCTCGCACCTCTTCGCAGCCCGAGGCCATTGCCCATGTGCAGAAACATTAAGACGCTGTTCAATTTCGATCCGCCGGTCACCGACGAGGAGGTTCGCGCCGCCTCGCTCCAGTTCGTTAGAAAAATCACAGGTTTCAACAAACCGTCGAAAGCGAACGAAGCCGCGTTCCTTGCCGCCATCGATGACGTCGCGGGTATCTCCAGCCGTCTGCTCCGTTCCCTGGAAACCGGCGCGCCTCCAAAAAACCGCGAGGAAGAAGCAGCGAAAGCAAAAGCTCGAGCAGCGGAGCGATTCGCGAGCTAATCGGTGGTCGAATCGCTCAACCGCCTAACAAGACCCCAATCGCGGTTTCGCGCTTGCTCCGTCCATCGCCACATTCTCAGCCTTCCAACCGGACGAAAATATGCTAATTTTCGTGGGCGTCGCCTAACCACCTGGATGGTTCCCTCATCCAATTCGCGAATGCAGTGGTCAGGCGTTGTTTTTTGGTGAATGGGGGGAACGCAAATGACTTCCTTTGTGCTGAACGGCAAATCCGTAGAAGTGGACGTCGACCCCGCTACCCCGCTTTTGTGGGTGCTGCGCGAATCGCTCGGCCTGACCGGAACGAAATACGGCTGCGGCATGGCATTGTGCGGCGCCTGCACCGTGCATCTGGATGGAGAAGCGATCCGATCCTGCGTTGCGCCGTTGTCGCGCGTCGCGGGCAAACATGTCAAAACCATTGAAGGGTTGTCGGACAATCTCAGCCATCCCCTGCAGCGAGCCTGGATCGAAATCGATGTGCCGCAATGCGGCTACTGCCAGTCGGGGCAGATCATGAGCGCCGCGGTCCTGCTGGCGAAAATCCCCAAGCCCACCGACAAAGACATCGACGAAGCGATGTCTGGCAACATTTGCCGCTGCGGGACCTATCCACGCGTTCGGCGCGCGATTCATCGCGCCGCCGAACTGGCCGGCGGCAAGGCGGCGAAAAACAACGAACCAGCCAACCGCGAACTAATCGTCGCTGAGGCGGCGCGATGAGCGCCCCGGCGATGATCGATCGTCGAGGTTTTCTGAAAGCGAGCGCTGCCGCAGGCGGTGGCCTGCTGGTCGCGTTCTATGTTCCCGGCCTTGACCTCGGGCTCCCCGCGCAGGCCCCAAAGCCGCAACCGCTGCTGCCTTTTGCTTATGTGAAGATCGCACCCGACGAGACAGTGACGATCGTCGCCAATCACTCCGAGATGGGCCAGGGCGTGTACACCAGCCTGCCCATGCTTCTGAACGAAGAACTGCAGGCGGATTGGTCCAGGATCCGGGTCGAGTCCGCACCGGTGGATGCAGCCTACAACCATCCGGTTTTCGGCATGCAGATGACCGGCGGCAGCACCACGACCGCCGCCGAGTGGGACCACTATCGCAAGATCGGCGCGGCCGCCCGCATTGTTCTGATCGGTGCGGCCGCACAACAATGGAAAGTAGACGCGAGTACATGTCGCGCCGAAAACGGCGTCGTGATTCATGGTCCGACATCGAAAAACGCTAGCTACGGTTCTCTCGTCAAAGTTGCCGCGACGCTTCCTGTTCCCAACGATGTTCCTCTGAAAGATCCGAAAAACTTTACGCTCATCGGCAAACCCACGCGGCGCTTGGACACGCCGTCAAAAACAAACGGCAGCGCGCAGTTCGGGCTCGATGTCATGCTTCCCGGAATGGTGACCGCCGTCGTCGCACGTTCCCCGGTTTTTGGCGGCACGGTTGCCAGCTTCGACGCTACCGAAGCTCAGCAAGTTCCCGGCGTTAAGGCCGTCATCCAGGTTCCGACCGGAGTTGCGGTTATCGCCGAACGGTTCTGGCCAGCGAAGCTCGGCCGCGAAAAACTAAAAATCAAGTGGGACGAAGGCGCCAACGCCGATTTGTCTACCGCGAAATTGCTCGCCAATTTTTCTGAGCAGTCGGCGTCGCCCGGCGTACTGGCCAAGAAAACCGGGGATCCGCAGTCCGCGCTGGCTTCCGCGGCCAAGAAAATTACCGCGGAATACGACGTTCCCTATCTGGCGCACGCGATGATGGAACCATTGAACTGCGTGGTCGATCTTCGCGAAGACAGCTGCGAAATCTGGACCGGCACGCAATTTGAAACCGTTGACCGCGCGAACGCCGCCAAGGCCGCTGGGCTTTCGCCGGAAAAGGTACAGATTCATACCACGTTGCTCGGCGGTGGATTTGGACGGCGCGCCAATCCCGCCTCGGATTTCGTCATCGAAGCCGTGCAAGTCGCCAAGGTCGCGAAAGCTCCGGTTAAAGTTGTCTGGACCCGCGAGGACGACACGCAAGGCGGCTGGTACCGTCCGATGTGGCACGATCGCTTCGCCGCCGGACTCGATGCCACCGGAAATCCCGTGGCCTGGACGCACACTATCGTCGGCCAATCGATCATGACGGGAACCCTTTTCGAGTCGTTCGGAGTGAAGGACGGGATCGATTCCGCCTCGGTCGAAGGCGCCGCGGACTTGCTCTACGGCATTCCGAATCTGCAAGTCGATCTGCACTCGCCGAAACTCGGCGTGCCAGTACAGTGGTGGCGCTCCGTCGGTCATTCCCACACGGGCTTTTCCGTCGAGGCTTTCTTCGACGAGGTGGCGCACGCAGGCGGCAAAGATCCCTACCAGCTTCGCCGCACGCTGCTCGCCAAGCAGCCACGCATGCTTGCGGTGCTCGATCTCGCCGCGGAAAAAGCGGGCTGGAGCAAGTCCGGGGCGAGCAAGCCGCTGCCGAAGGGGGTCGGCCGTGGAATCGCCACGCATTTTTCGTTCGACAGTTACGTCGCGCAAGTTGTCGAAGCGTCGGTGGACCGCGATGGAACCGTGCGCGTGCATCGCGTAGTGTGCGCCGTCGATTGCGGCCGCGTCGTGAATCCCGACACGGTGAAAGCGCAAATGGAAGGCGGTATTAACTTCGGATTGACGGCCGCGCTGAAGACCGAAATCACCCTCGAGAACGGCCGCGTGCAGCAAAGTAATTTTCACGACTATCCGATGCTGCGCATGTTCGAGGCGCCAGCGATCGAAGTGTTCATCGTGCCCAGCACAGAAAATCCAACCGGTGTTGGCGAACCCAGTGTGCCTCCGGTCGCGCCGGCTCTGGCGAATGCGATCTTCGCCGTGACGGGCAAGCGCGTGCGGCGGTTGCCGATCCGCGCCAGCGACCTGGTGGAGAAAGGCAAGGCCAGCTCGTGAGCACCACAACCGACAAGCTTCGCTGGTCTGCCACCGCGCTAGTTGCTGCTGCGGCCGGCGTTCTGCTGGCGGCGGGACTTTTCCATCCGAATCGCCAAGTGATCGCGAGCACCGCGAAATCGGCCGCAGCGGCCGAAAAGGCGAGCGGTGCCGCTTCGAGGCCCGACGCAAACGCTTCGCAGGCTGCGTTTTTGCAGGTCTACAAAGTATTGACGTCGCCTCGGTGCCAGAACTGCCACCCTGCGGGCGATGCGCCATTGCAGGGCGACGACAGCCACGTACACATTCAGAACGTGAAGCGAGGCGAGGATGGGCATGGCGTGACCGCGATGCGTTGCGACACGTGTCATCAGGACCATAATTTGCCGGGGGCGCACATGCCGCCGGGAAATCCCAAGTGGGGTTTGCCGCCGCCAGCGCAGAAGATGGTTTTTGTAGGGCGCGCGCCGGGAGCGTTGTGCCGCCAGTTGAAAGATCCGAAACAGAATGGCGGGCGATCGCTGGAAGCACTTTTCGATCATGTTGCGCACGACGACCTGGTCGGCTGGGGCTGGAATCCCGGCGGTGGAAGATCACTGCCGCCGCTTTCGCGCGAGGAAACATCGCAAGCGATGCGGACATGGATTGATGGTGGGGCGGCCTGCCCTGAATAGGGGTGTGCGTTCCTAACGGAGCGAACAGAGTAGGGTGGACCGATCTGCAGATCGGCCACTACATTGCATCCGTGCAAGTATCACGGTTGCTCTGCGGGTGACTTTTGCGGCGACGCCGATGCGGGCGAAAGCTCCATCGAATTGCTGGCGGCGCCGTAGGATTGATTGCCGGTTAGGCTGCGTTGTTGTTCGGCTATCGCATTGAGTTGGGCGAAGATGACGCGCTCTTCCTTGGCTTTCTCCGGTAGTTTTGCCTTGGAGTAGGCTTTCGCTAAATTGAAATGGACTTCAAGGCTGCCGGGATTGATTTTGTTGGCGGCTTCCAGTTCGTGCAGGGCTTTTTCTTCCTGGCCGAGTTCGAGGCAGGCGCGGCCCAGGATATAGTGCGCTTTGGCAGATTGTGGCGCGAGTTGCACGGCGCGTTCGGCGGATGGCAGCGCATCGGCCGCATTGTTCTTTCGCAGTGCGATAGAGGCGAGAAGGATGTAGGGGAGTTCGCTTGCGGGAGAAATGCGAGCTTCCTCGCGCAACTGCGGGCCGGCTTCATCGTATTGCGAGAGACTGGCGAGGGCCAGTCCGTAGGTATAGTGCAAGAACGGCGTCGCGGGATAATCCTTCAGAAGCTGCTGGAGTTTGGGAAAGGCCTGGTCGTACTTGCTGTCCTGCAGGAGGATGGCGATTTCGCCGGCATTTTGCACCAGGGCGTGCTGCTGCGGGGGCACTTCGGCGGGCAAGAGCGGCATGCGCAGCAGGGCGATACCGAGGGCGAACTGGATTTCGGCCGCGAGTGAGCCAGAGTTCGCTTCGGGGGCAAGGAGGCGCGAGGCGTTTTCGTATTGCGCGCCGCGATTCAGGAGGATTGTCAAGCGGTAACGCGCGAGGCGGACGGCATCGGGGCTGCCGCCGAGGCCGAGGTCCTGGCCGCGCTGCAAGTGAATGAGCGCGTTGTCGTAGTCTCTAAGTTCAAATTCGCTGAGGCCCATGACGGCCCACGCGGTACCGTCGTTCGTCTTGCGGTCGGCGGGCCTGCGTTCCACCCAAATCTTCAGCGCGGCGACCGCGTCGGAGTATCTTCCACTGGCATAGTCGCTCATCGCCTGATTCCAGAGAGTGCCGGCATCGGACTCGGCGTTTTCGGTGTGAACATCCGCAGATTCGATTGCGTAGATCCGCGCTATTTGCACCCGTCGCTGTGCCTTTTCGGGGGCGAGCTTTTCCTCGATGCGGGACTCTTCTTGTCGTTGTTGGAGCGCTTCCTTGTCCCTTCCAGCTGCAGCGAGCGCCTTGGCGTAGGAATCGTGCAGGTAAGGTGTATCGGGATAGTCCTTCAGGACTTGCGGGAATGCGGCGAGGGCTGTTGCGGAATCGCCTTGCGCAAGAGGTGCGGCGATTTCTCCCGCAGCGTGAACCAACGCCTCCTTGGAAGGATTCAGTTCCTGAGGCAAAACAGGCGCGTGCAACAGAGCGAGACCGAGGGCGAGTTTCACCTGTGCGGGGAATTGGCTTTCGCCGAAGGCCGAGACGAGCATTGCCGTGGCACGGTCGAAGTCGCCGGTGCGGTTAAGCAGCAGCGCCAGATGATATTTGGAAACGCGGGCGATTTCGGGATCGTCGGCGGCGCCGAGTTTTTGACCTTCCTCCAAGTGAGTCAAGGCGTTGGCGTAGTCTTTGGTCTCGAATTCGCAGAGGCCGAGAAAATTCCACGCCGCGCCGATCGAGGGTGCCAGCTGTGTCAGCTTCTGGAATGCGGGGATGGCGCCGGCGTAGCGCTCGACGGCGTATTGCAGGGTGCCGAGGTAGAACCAACCTTCTTGCCAGCCGGGGCGGATTGCTACGGCGCGGCGGTAGTTTTCGATGGCTTCGTCGGTGTGGCCCGCGTCGCGGGCGGCGGAGGCGGCTTGGGCGGCCGCATCGAAGCTGCCTTGGGGGCCCTGAGATCGCTGAGGCGGGGACGATCGGCCGAAGGAGGGTGAGGCAAGGCTAAATGCGATCAAGAAGAAGACGCACAGACATGCCGCGCGCCAGCCGGGGCGCTGCACCAAGCGGTCAAGAAGGGGATAAAGCGCGGCTGGCGGAGCATCGTTTCGCCTGTTGCTCGCTCTTAGACCCCCCACCCCCGGGGCGTTTTGCATGGATATCAAAATAAATGGATTACGGAAAAAGCATTTTGTAAGAGTATGAAAACAAGGAGGCGAGGGAATGTGAGGCGACCACAGCCAGTCGAGTCGTGGCAGGCAGGTAGGCCTCAAAGCCGGGTCAGGCGTCCGGAAAGGATCCGAGACGAGAGAAGCGGAAATGGATTTCCAGGGAAACACAAACCAGGATAGCATGTTGTTTACCCATTTTCACGTAATATCTTTATAGTACTTCGTTCGAACCCCGGAGGTGGCGCGATCTTGCGTCGAGAAGGGGCGTAGATGCAACGGGTTAGAGACGTGGAAAGCTGAGATTGCGTGGAAATGCGTTCGAATGAAGTGAGCAGGTTGGCCGGCCGATGGGCGGCGCTTGAGAGCTGCGAGGCAAATCCCGCACGGCATGGTGTCGCCACTCTCGGCCAGCGCTATCTGTTCGCGGAGACTTCTTGACTGATGCGCTTGGCTGTGTCGATGCCGTCGAACATGCCGAGAACCTCATCGGACTCCTGAGATCTCTTCGGGCCGAATGTGGAGCCGTCGGCAAAAACGACCAGGTCCACGGTTATTTTGTAACTGGCGAGAGTGCCGTCGGGCAAATAAGAGAACTTTCGCGGGTCGGCGACCCAGGTCGCTCCGGGCGCGAGATAGTCAGACGGGTTTCCGTGGGTTTCGAGTTGCTTGGTTGACGCCCGGCGGATGCGAGTCCCGGTAGTGGGATCGAAAAAAGAAGTCGTAAAGAGATAGCCGCGGATGGGAACGGAGCTCTCGTTGGTGACATCGGCGGCTAGCATTTCCTTTCCGCGTTCGTCGAGCCACACGCCTGATTTGATCTTCAGCGGACCGATCGTCTGGGATTCGACGTTTTCAACGGGCAAGGGCCCTTGTTGCGGCAGAATTGGAGATACAAACCGCTCCAACTCGGTTGTTTTCCCGATGAAGTCCATACCGTCAAGTGTGCCGATAAGTTGATGAGATTCGCGCCGCGCTGCGGGACCCCAAATCGAACCGTCCGCAAACTTCAGGACGTCAACCGTCGCCGTGACGCTCGTAGGAGATCCTGCGATCTTCTTCGGTATGGTGCAGACATTGCGCGCCCACTCCGCGCCGGCGGGAATCATTGGCTGGCGCGAATCGCGGATTTCTTGAAGAGATAGTTCGCCGAGAGACTTTCCAGTCGACGAGTCTGCGAGCGCGAGCCTGACGAGATATCCGCGAAGAGCTTGCGCGCCTGTGTAGCGTAACTGCACGACGAGGCCTTCGCCGCTTTGGCAGTCCACTGCCAGATCGTACGAAAACTGCGTGGTTACGTTCAAAGACGAAGACACCAGGTGATCATCCTGCGCGGCGGCAGCCTGCTGAGCAGCAACTGGGCCTAGAACCACAGCTAGGGCGAATACTGTTGTTTTGAGGCGCACGGTTCGCTCCTCTTGTTTCCTTCTTGGGACGACAGAAGCCGCTCAGAAGGAGGGTAACACCAGACGGGAAAGTCGAAAAGAGCGTGTCAGGTTGGGTTGAGCGCCGGCCGAGACCTTGTGGCTCTGTTCTGCGAGGGACACTTAGGAGAGGTACAGGAGCGTTTGCTCGATCAGTTTGGTTGTGGGGGCGTAGGGATCGGTGGGGGCGTCGAACTCGATCGAGTAATAGCCGCGGTAGTTAGCGGACTTGGCGATGTCGAATGTTTTTTTGAGGTCGATGTTGAATTGCTTGCCGTGGTCATCGACTTCGCCGTCTTTGACGTGGGAGACGTTGTAAGCGCGCTCGAACATGGCCTGGACGGCGCGGTAGTTGAAGTCGAGGTCGCCATTGAGGACGGAGTTTGCGAAATCGGGTAGGGCGCGCACGTACGGATGATTGACGGCGTCGATGACGTTGACGATGAAGAAGGCGTCTTCACTGACGGGATCGTCGTTTTCCAAGGTGACCACGATGTTTTTTTGCGAGGCATAGGCGGCGACCTCGCGCAGGCTGGCGGCGGCGCGCTCTACATTGGGGGAAGAGTTGCGGGTGCCGGCGACGTGCGGACGAATGCCTGGGGATCGGACGACGACGGCTACGTCGATCCACTTTTTCGCCACTTCGATCGCTTGTTTGCGAGCGGCGGGATCGGTGTCGTAGAAACTCTGGCGGACGTGGGTGGGAATATCCACGATCTGCACACTTGCTTTTTTCAGGGCCTGGCGGAAGGTATCGAGATAATTGGGCTCGGTGCTGAGAAAGTGCTGGGCGAGCGGTTCGATATTGTGGACGCCGAACTTGGCGACCACTTCGGAGGGAAATTGGAGGAGATCCATGCCGGGGAGTTTGGGGTCGCGAGCGCGGTTGTTGGGAGCATTCATGTAGGCGCGAAACGGGTAGGAGGCGACGGCGATGCGGTCGCGTGGCGCGGTGGGGAAGGCGATGTGCGGGTCGGATTGGCTGGCTGCCACTAGGAAGGTTGGCGAGGCGCCGGCGAGGAGACCGCCTGCGGTGAGAGTCGAGAATTTTTCGAGGAAGGAGCGTCGGGTTAGTGGGTTCATGGTTGTGGTCGAAAGGGCACTGCGGATTGTACGCGAGGAGACGGCGATCCGCATAAGTTTGTTATGCCGCGGAGTTCAGCGAGACGCATCGGCAGGCAAGCCCTGCTCCTACAAGCGAAAATGCCGGAGTTTTTGCCCTACGGCATTGTTCCGGGCATAATGCCGGGAATGAGTGATCGACGGTTTCGTGGATTGTCCTTGGCTTTCCCTCGGCGCTCCTTTCTCAAATATCTATCCCTTTTCGCTGGTGGCTTGCCACTTCGCAGTTTTGGGTTTGGCGGAGATCGTGTGGCGAGTGCGCGTTATGTGTTTGAGGAGATTCCGGCGGCGTCAAGTGGTATCAGCTGGGTGCACACGGCGGGGAGGTCGGCGGCCAAGCATCTGCCGGAGACTAGCGGGGCTGGGTGCGCGTTTTTGGATTATGACAATGACGGGTGGATGGACATTTATCTGGTGAATAGCGGCAAGTGCGATTTTTACGAGCCAGCGAAACCTTTGCGGAATGCGCTTTACCGGAATAATCGGGACGGGACGTTTACGGATGTTACGGAGAAAGCGGGGGTGGGCGGCGGCGGATATGGAATGGGAGTGGCTGTTGGGGACTTCAACGGGGATGGGTTTGCGGACCTTTATGTAACGCAGTATGGGCGGAGCACTTTGTACCGGAACAATGGAGACGGGACGTTTGCGGATGTCACGGAGAAGGCGGGGGTTGCGGCGCCGGGATGGGCTTCGAGCGCGGTGTGGTTTGACTACGACAATGATGGACGGCTTGATTTGTTTGTCGGGCAGTTTTGCGAGTTCAACAAGTCGTTGAGCTGCGGCGTGGATAAGGATGGCACGCATCATTATTGTATTCCGCGGATTTTCAAGCCGCGGCCCAGCTGGTTGTTTCATAACAACGGCGATGGGACGTTTACCGATGTCAGTAAAGAGACGGGGATTGCGGAGCATTTGGGGAAGGCCTGGGGAGCGGTGGCCACGGACATTAACAATGATGGGCGGATGGATTTGTTTGTGTCGAATGACACGGTGGCGAATTTTTTGTACGCGAATCGCGGCGGGCGTTTCGAGGAGATCGGGTTGGCGGCCGACGTGGGGTACAGCGCGGACGGACGGGCACGATCGGGAATGGGCGTGGACTCAGCGGACTTCAATCAGGATGGGTGGATGGATTTGTTTGTGGCGAATATCGATGAGGAGATTTTTTCGCTTTATCAGAACAATGGCGACGAGACTTTTACTGATGTGGCGATGCAACAGGGCATTGGGATGGCGACACGGTGGATGAGTGGGTGGGGGCTGAAATTTTTTGATTACGACAACGACGGCGAGTTGGATTTAATTCTGGCGAATGGATTTCCCGACGATCTGGTGGAGGAGTTTTCACACCAGGTTACGTTCAAGGAGCCTTTGCTGCTGTTTCGAAATGACGGGAAGAGTTTTCGGAACGTTAGCGCGGAGAGTGGGGCGGTGTTTTCGAAGATGTTTGCGGCGCGCGGGCTGGCGGTAGGAGATTTTGATAATGACGGCGGGGTGGATGTGCTGGTTTCCAATAATGATGCGGCGCCGATTTTGCTGCGGAACAATGTGGGCCGCCAGAATCACTGGCTGGGGCTGCGGCTGGTGGGCCGGAAGTCGAATGTGGATGCGATTGGGGCGCGAGTGACCTATCAGGCTGGGGATTTGAAGAGGTCGCGGATGAAAGTCGGCGGAGGGAGTTTCTTGTCGTCGCATGACCCGCGGTTGGTGCTGGGGATTGGGAAGAGGCCGAAGGTGGATTGGGTGGAAGTGAAGTGGCCGCAGCCGAGCGGGGTGGTGGAGCGGTTTGAGAACTTGCCGGTGGATCGGTATGTGACGATCGTGGAGGGGAGCGGGAAAAAAGTGAGTAGTGGTTAGTGAGTCAGAGTTAATAGGTGAAGTGCAAGGACAGGGGCAGGAGATTTGGCGCAGAGGGCACGGAGGTCGAGGCACAGAGGTCGCGGAGAATTTGATTGAACTATTCGGGGTATGGATCGCCCGTGCGAGCGATACGGATGCGGTGGTCGGTGAAGTTGTAGTGCATTTCCGGAACGTAGACTTTGGGCATGTGGCAGGACGCGCAGTTTTTTAAGCTGACGGGGCAGGCGGCGCCGGGATGGTCTGGAGTTTTTTTCTCTGCCGTTGTCGAGGCATGACAGCCTAGACAGTTTGTGTCGTACGCGGCTGTGTCGGTCTGAAGTGGTTTGTGCGGATTGTGGCAGGCGATACACGTTAGGCGCGCGTCCCCTTTGCCCCAGCACTTGCTGCCTTCCAGGCGATAGGGCTGCGACTTTGCATTGGAGACGCCCTTAACGCCGGAGAGTCTTACGTCCCACCAAGTGGCGTGACAGGAGCCGCAGAAATCGACGGAGTCCGTAGGGCTCAGCCCGGCGGCATTGAAGATGGTTCCTCCCGCGGACGGAGACATTCCCGCAACCTTGGCGGCTTGCATAGAGTTGACGTGTTTTGAGGCGGGGCCGTGGCAGGCTTCGCAGGTCACGCCGGGGATGAGATTTTTCTCGTCAAATTGGCCAGCGATGTTGGGAGCGGTGGTGTGGCAGGCGAAGCAGCGCTGAATTTCCGAGGATTCTACCGGGCGGTACATGGCTTCCTCAAGATCCTTCGCGGTGGTCAGCGCACGATCGGGGGTGAAGTGAAGGGTTTTGAGCGTGTCGAAATAGGTGACGCGCGCTTCGTAGAATTTTCCGTCGTCTTTCTTGAACAGATAGGACTGACCGACGCGGTCGGTTCCGAAGGCCCAAAGGAGGTTGGCGGTCAGGGTGCGGGCACCGTCAGTGATGGTGTAGACGCTGTGGCCGGCGGAACTCTGAATCTCGTAGTGGTATTTGTCGAAGCCGAAATTCAAGGTGGGGTGGGAGCGAAGAACGTCGGAATCGCCTGCGTGCATGGCGGTGCCGCCCATTGCCGTTCTGGCCTGCTCGGCAACAATTGTCGAGTGGCAGGAAGCGCAGGCGTTGGGCCCTACAAACTCATTGCGGAGAGTGGCGTTCTGCGTCGGCCAGAATCCGGGCTCGGCGAGATGGTCGTCGGTGGAAAGTTGCGCGCGAAGGAAATTGGAGGAACCTGGCCAGATGAGGAGAAAAAGGCCCAAGGCGGAAACGAGGAAGAATAATCGTTGGGCGAAGCTGACCATGTTGGCGCAGAAAAATTGGCGCGCGATCCAGTGTGGAGTGAAGATGTCGCGAAATCAACGCTGTTGAATGGGTTGAGTAGCCGCGAGTCGCAGAAGTTCAGGGGCGAGCGGGAGCTTGAGAGTGGTGATCGAGGCCCACCATGGCCGGCCGCGAGAAATGCGGGTTCGCGCGACCGGTCGAAGCACGCGCAACAAACTCGGGCTCGATGGCGATTTCGGGCACGTATTCCGCTTTGCCTTCGATGAGGTCGATGAGTGTCTTGGCGGCGATTTGTCCCATGCGCTCGAGCGGCTGACGGACGGTCGTCAACCCTGGGCTATTAAAAGCAGCAGCGGGGATGTCGTCGAAGCCCACCACAGAAATGTCTTCGGGGACGCGCAGGCCGGCTTCGCGCAGCGCCCAAATGGAACCGATCGCGGAAATGTCGTTGTAAGCGAACAGCGCGGTGAAAGGCTGCTTGCGAGCGAGGAGTTGCTTGGCGCAGGGGTAGCCGAGTTGCGGCGTGGAAAGGGTGGAGTCGATTTGAATGGTGAGCTCCGGACGTACGCGAACACCAAGTTCGGCAGCGATTTCACACACGGCAGCCCAGCGAACGGCGGAGTCGGAGCTGGCGGGATGACCTTTCAAGAAGGCGATCTCTTCGTGTCCCAATTCCACGAGATGGGTAAGCGCGAGCCGCGCCGCAAGTTTGTGATCCAGGATAACGTTGGTGACACCTTCGACGCGGCCGTGTCCGGCGACCGCGATCGTGGGGAGCTCGAGTTTTTCGGTGATCGAAGTGTCGGTGGTAATGAAACCCTCGACGCCACGCGTCACGAGCATTTGCGCATAGGTGTAGAGAAGCTTCTGATCGTGCCGGTGGATCACGGTGAGAAAGAAGAAATTGTTCTTTCTCAAATATTCTTCGATCCCGCTGATGATCAAGGATCCGTAAGCGTCGCCGATTTCTTCGGCGATGACACCAATCGTGTAGGTGCGTTGGAGGCGGAGAGAGCGGGCGAAATAGTTGGGACGATAGTTGAGGTCCTTGGCGGCCTCGATGATGCGTTTCTTGGTGTGCTCGGGGATGGAGCGAGCGGCGGGGGAGTTGTTGAGCGCGGCCGAGACGGTGCCGGGGGTGAGGCCGAGGTGGGCGGCAACGGTCTTAAGGGTGACTCTGGGTTCGCCTTGGAAGACAGGTTTCTTTTTGGGAGAGTATGTCATGCCAGCAGAATTCCCCGAGAGTGTACCTGAAAATAGTGCGACGGTGTAGGCCCGCTCCGGCGTGCGTTAACGTACACTATAAGCGAAAACGCGAAAAATGCCATTTTCAGAATAGATGGGATGGCCAAAGTCTCCTACCAAATATCATAGATTCCTACGGCCGACCATAGAATATACGCATTCGAGAATAAAAAGTTACGCGAAGCCTTGGGATGGATACGGGACTGGGGCCTTCCGCCCAGTTCAGAATAACATTATTTTTTGTGTAGAATATCATTATTTCCGCTTGACATCGTTTCCGCGAAGTATATCCTCTAGTGCAAATGTATTAGTCGAGGGTCGTCGAGGGACCAGGACCCGGGTCCAAACCCATTGGAACGAAGTTGGCTTTGCGGACGTTCGCGTTCGCGTCTGGATTCGACTCAGAGCATCAAGAAATTTTCTGAATCGAATCGGAACAAAAACTCGAAGGGGTGTGCGAATGAAAATTCATTTGACGGAAGGGAAAACGGCGACGCAAACGCGGTTTGTGTTTGGCGCGCTGTTTTGCACGTTACTGCTCGTGCTGGCGGCGCCGTTCGCCGCGAACGCGCAGCAGTACTCAGGTACAATCACGGGAACAGTGACGGATCCGAGCGGCGCGGCAGTCCCCGGTGCCACGGTGACGGCAACGAATACGGGAACGAATGCGAGTTCCTCGACGACCACGAGCGAACAGGGCGTGTACACGTTCGCCCAGTTGCCTGTGGGGATCTACGACATTACGGTCAAGCAGGGCAGCTTCAAGGAGTTCATCGCCAAGGCGGCCGAGGTGCACACCTCGACGACGACGGAAGTGAATGCGCGACTGGAATTGGGCGCGGCGAGCGAAATGGTCACCGTGGAAGCCAGCGCGGTGCAGGTACAGACGGCTACGGCAGAGGTCGGCGAGATCGTGGAAGGGCGTCAGGTACGCGAACTCCCATTAAACGGCGAGAACTTCATGGGACTGGTTGCGTTGTCGCCGGGCGTATCCACAGCCAATAGCTTTGACGCTACCGACAAAGGGTTGACGGGCGGAGCGGACTTCTCGGTGAACGGCAATCCTTACAATTACAATCTTTTCCTGGTGGACGGCGTCAACAACAACGATGTCGGCTCCGGCCGCACGATTCTTGTTTATCCGTCGGTGGACGCCATCGCCGAATTCAAAATGATTCGCAACTCCTACGGTCCGGAATACGGGCAGGCCGCGGGTTCGATCATCAGCATTACGACCAGGTCGGGCGAAAACCAGTTTCATGGCGGCTTCTTTTATGCTGGTCGAAACGACAAGCTGGACGCCAATGATTGGTTCTCCAATTTTAATGGTACCGGCAAAGCGGAACTCCGGCGCAATGACTGGGGCTACCACGTTGCGGGTCCGATCCTGAAGGACAAGCTCTTCTTCTGGTGGAACCAGGAATGGAACCGTCAGGTTCAGGGAACATCGCAGGCAGCGTGCGTGCCCACGGCAGCCGAGCAGGGCGGGAACTTCAGCCAGGACTTCTCTGGTGCGGTGGCCCCGACTGCGGCGAATCCGAGCGGCACGATCGCAACCGACCAGTGCGGCGCGACACAGCCGGCGCAGTGGGTTACGACCGGCGGCGTTTCTACCTACACATCGTTGATCCCAACGGCACTGCAGGGGGCAAACCCGTTCATTATCGCCAACCCGGATCCGGCGGGATCGTTGATAGAGAAATTCTATCCCCTGCCGAACGAAGCACTCCGAAACGGGGATAACTGGGCGCTCTCCGAGAAACTGGTGCCGAGCTGGAGCGAGTGGAATATTCGCGCCGACTATGACTTGACGAAGAAAAACCGGATTACCTTCCGCTGGACTAACGATTCCTGGACCAGCCCAGGGCCGGCCAACACCGCGTTTTGGGGAGTTTCCACCTTTCCGACCATCAATTCGGATTGGAGCCAACCTTCCAAGAGCGTCATGGCTAAGTTGACCTCGCAATTGTCGAGCACAATGATCAATGACGTCGAGTTCGGTTACGGACACAACGCCATCATCACCACGCTCTCTGGGACAGAATCCAGCGTGGTGGCGCAAATCAACGCGGCGGTGCCGACAGCGTGGCCCGCATCGCTGAAGCAAACGGGTGCATTTGGGAACGGCGGCGCCGTGTGGGGCGGTTTGGCTCCCTACGGTAGCGGCCAGACCATGTGGAATATCGCGCCCTACGGTAATCACGAGGACCTGTACGCGTTGCAGGACAACGTCTCGAAGGTCCACGGGAACCACCTGTTCAAGGCGGGAGCGTATTACAGCACGAACGCGAAGATCGAGGACGGCGCAGGCGGGTCGGACCAGCCGCAGTTTAATTACTCGAATGGCGGTTTGAATCTGTGCCCCTCGGCGACTCCTGCGTGCACAACCAACAATGGCGCACCTGTGGGTGTAGCGCTGGGCAATCAATTGGCGAACCTTCTCTTGCCGGGGCAGGAGTATGTCACCCAGGAGAAGAACATCAACGCAACCGCTCTCGTACATTGGCATGATTTTGAGTGGTACGTTGGCGATAGCTGGAAGATTCGGCGGAATGTGACGATTAACTATGGATTCCGCTGGTCCTTCTTCCGTCAGCCTTACTCCGGCGATAACAACTGGGCCTCGTGGAGCTTGGCGGCCTACAATCCCGCCGGCGCTCCGTCGGACGCGTGCAACGGCGTCATTATTGTGCCGGGAACCTCACCCTGCACGGCTGCCGCTGCCGCCCTTTCTGCTCTGGGCATCAGTCTGCCGCTTTCCGCCGGCACGCCGGGCGTCAACAGCGCACTGGTTAACAACAACAACCATTCCATCGCACCGCGCCTGGGCATCGCCTGGGACGTCCGTGGAGATGGCAAGACGGCGGTCCGGATAGGCGCCGGACAGTTCTTCCAGCGCGAACCGGTGGGTCTGCTGGAGCAATTGGCGTTCACCTCGCCATTTGAAATCACCGCCACCGACTATCGAACGCTGGAAACCGCGACGCCGCTAGCGAATCCTCAGGTTTCGCCGAGCGGAGCGGAGAATCCGCGCGGTGTTATCCCGAACAGCTGGCAGTGGAACGTGTCGGTCGAGAGGGAACTCGCTCGAAACACGGCACTGCAGATCGGCTACGTCGGTAACAGCGGCATCCACCTGACGTCTGGGATCGATGCGAACGCAGTTCCCAGCGCAGACTGGGCGGAAACGGCATTTTTGAGTGGTGGCGCCTTCAACGCCTTCCGTCCCGCCGGCAACTTTGGAAGCATCCTGCAGTTCGAGCACAACGGAAAAGCGGACTACCATTCGCTGCAGGCGCTGTTCCGTTCGCGATTAAGCAACTTCTCGAGCTTCCAGGCGTCCTACACCTACTCGCACTCGATTGGCAACGTACAGCTGGACAATTCGTCTGGCAGCGTTAACTCCCAAGCGGTCACCGATCAGGCTGAAGGGGGCTTGGACAAGGGAAATACGGACATCAACCGGCCGTCCATCTTTGTGGCCAACGAAGTGTTCTACCTGCCAAAGTTCACCAAGAGCAGCAATCTGGTGCAGAAGACGTTGGGAGGATGGGAACTCAATAGCATTATCAGCGTCCAGTCCGGCGCGTCGTTAACGGTGTTTTCAAACGGAGCCGGAGGGGCAACGGTCGATGGTGTGGCCAGTTCCCTCAACTCACTGCAAGGTTCAGGCTTCAACTCCAACAACCGGCCGGACATCACGGGCGTCAATTGCAACTCCGGAGAGGACGGCAGACAGATCCTGAACCCGGCGGCATTCACGCTCGTCGGCTACACGATCGGGACGGTCGGAAACGCTCCGCGTGGATACTGCTTCGGTCCGGATAATCGGAACGTGGACGCGCAACTCGCCAAGAACTGGTACTTCAAGGAACGCTACCGCATTAAGTTCAGCCTGGACTTCTTTAACCTCTTCAACCACGCGAATTTCATCGGCAGCAGCCTTGAAGGAACAAACTACAACGCCAGCAACCTAGTGTGCGGCTCTGGTGGTACGACCTGCACTCCGACCAACAACGTCATCTCCGGTTTCCTAGGAGCCAACCCGAACAGCGTGAGCTCCGGATTTGGACAAGCCACTTCCGTACGTCCTGGGCGTGAAATTCAGTACACGCTGAGGTTCTCGTTCTAGGCGAACTACGGCTGGAACCACATCAACTACAGGCGGCGGGGCTTGATAACTTCAGCCCCGCCGTTTATCTTTCTAGTGGAGTGCCTTGAATCGTTCCCCCGTGAATCCCGAGACCTTGAAGTGTTCGTCTTTCCATTGCAATGCAAAGGCTGGTCTTATTTTCGCGTTGGCGGGCGCGATCGAGATTTTTGGCGCGGGTGTCGCCGGCGTTCCTCCGGCGTTCGCGCAGTCGGCTCACGAACTATCGGCAAGCAAATCGAAGGATAAAGCGGCGAGCCCGGCTGAAGCGGAACTGCGTAAGCGGCTAGAGACGGCCCGAGCCGCTCAGCGTTTGGGTAACCCCGAGGGTGTCGCGGAAGCAAACGAGCGCCTGATCGCGCTGGCGTTGCGGGAAATGGGGCAAATGCGCCTTTTGGAGGCGGCTTTTCCGCAAGCGATCGAGCTGTACCGGCGATCCCTGGACTTTGAAAATCTTCCCGACACGCGCGTCGATCTGGCCATTGCGGAGCTTCAGGGGAATCATGCTGACGCCGCCCTCGCGGAATCCGATAAGGCGCTAGCCGTCGATCCAAATAATGCGCGAGCGCTTAACATACGCGGCAGGGCGCTGATCATAAAGCAGGAATATGCAAAGGCCGCCGAGGCGCTCGCTCGTTCCCTTGAACTCGATTCCAATTTTGATGTCGAGAAAGCGTACTCCCTAGGCATGTGCCTCCTGCAAACGGAAGATCCGCGCGACAAGGATAAAGCGACCGCGGTTTTCGTACAGATGGTGCAGGCAGCTGGAGACACCGGTTCTCTGCACGTGCTCTTCGGCAGCGCGTACCGCGATGCCAACGACATGCCGGCTGCCATTCGAGAATTCCAGCGCGCCATCGCGCTCGATCCGCGAACCCCACACGCACACTACTTCCTCGGGCTTGCCCGGCTCGCAGTGAATGAATGGAGGCCAACACCCGAGGTGCGGGCCGAGTTCGCCAAGGAGCTTGAGTACTACCCGAAAGACTATTTGGCCAATTATTTGACGGGCTTTCTGGCCTCGGGAGACCGCAATTATGCCGTCTCCGACCACTATCTGAAAATTGCCGCCGAAGTGTATCCCGCCTGGCCGGAGCCCTGGCTCTACATGGGTCTGAACGCCTACGCGCAGGCGGATATGAAGCGAGCGGAAGAGTGCTTTCGCAAAGCGATCACGCTGACGGGTGACGACGAGTCGCGCTCGAACTATCAGATTCGGAGGGCGTACGTTGATTTGGGGCGAATCCTGGTCAATTCGGGCCGCAAGGAAGAGAGCGAAGTGTATTTGACGAAGGCCCGCGACCTTCAGAATAAAACCATGGAGCTGGGCCAGCAGAACGTGGCGGCGATGGTTTTGGCGGGAGGGGCGGGATCGGCGGCGGCGATTGTGCCGCTGAATCCCAAGAATGAAATGCAGGAAGTGTTGCTCTTGCCGGCCGACACCGATCCTTTTGCGCGCGTGGACGCTTCGATTATTGCGCGCGCGAATTTGACTCAAAAGCAGCGAGCCGCGACGGATTCGCAGGAAAATCAGCTGCGGTCGGTTTTGGGATTAAGTTTCAACGACCTGGCAACCTCGGAAGCGGTGCGGGGCGAATATCTGGCGGCGCTGGGACACTACGAGGAGGCGGATCGGTGGGATCCGAAAGTGCCGGGGCTGATGAAGAACCTGGGGCTTTCTGCGTTTCGAACGAATAACTATCCCGAGGCGATTCGAGGGTTGTCACGCGCATTGGCGGAAGAGCCGGGCGAAACACCGGTGAGAGCAATGCTCGGGATGGCGTACTTCGGCTTCGACAAATATGCGGATGCTGCGAAGACGTTCACCCCGCTGGGATCGCGGGGGATGCAGGACGCCACAGTCGGATACGCATGGGCGACTTCGCTGACGCGCGTGGGTGAGCTGAAGAAAGCCAGCGAAGTATTGAGTGAGTTCGAGAAGGGCGACCGGCCTAACGATACGCTGCTGCTGATTGGACAGCTGTGGATCGAGATTGGCGACTACGGCCGTTCCGTGGCGGTTCTCCATCGTGCTTTGCAGGCCGACCCGAATCTGGTGAAGGCGCATTATTTCGCCGGCCAGGCGAATTTGCGCGCGGAGCATTGGCCCGAGGCGGCGGCCGAGTTTCAGGCGGAGCTCGCACTCGTGCCCGCCGACGCGGACGCAAAGTACAATCTGGGTTTCGTATATTTGCAGCAGTCGAAAGTGGAGGAAGCCGCGGCGCTGTTTCAGCAAGTGATCGCAGCGCATCCCGACCACGCGAACGCGCAATATCAGGTGGGAAAAATTTTGCTGGATCGCGGAGAGTTGAATGATGCCGTCAAGCATCTTGAGGCCGCGACGCGCCTGAGCCCGCAGAGCGACTACATGCACTATCAATTGCAGGCCGCGTACCGGAAGGAATCGCGCGTGGCCGACGCGGACCGGGAGCTGGAGATCTACAAAGAATTGAAGGCCAAGCAGCGTGAGCGCGATCGCGCGGCCATTCCGGCAGTCCAGAGTCCATGAGGCCCAATGCTGATGGCAAACCGTTGAAGACGTTTCGGTGCAAGCGGCTGGCTAAGGCGATCCTGGTGGTATTGCTCGGCGCAGACATTGCCGGAGCGCAGGGTGGTCACCCCACGCCGCCGCCTCCCCCGCCCGGGGCCAAGGCTACCAAGTGCAGCGGGCGCGTCGTTCCGCAGCTCGAAGACATCACCGCGAAGGCAGGAATCACGTTCAAGCACGCCTCCGATCCTTCGAAGAAGTACATCGTGGAATCGATGAGCGGCGGCGTGATTTTGTTCGATTACGATCGAGACGGCTGGCTGGACATTTATTTCACCAATGCTCCCAGCGTCGATATGGCGATCAAGGGGCAGAAAAGCCGCGGGGCGCTGTACCGCAACAATCACGACGGGACGTTCACGGATGTGACTGACAAGGCCGGCATTGGCACGCCATGCTTCGCCATGGGCGGGGCAGTCGGGGATTACGACAACGACGGTTGGCCCGATCTGTATGTGACTTGCCTGGGCGGAAATGTCTTGTACCACAACAATGGCGACGGCACCTTCACTGATGTTACGGCGAAGGCCGGCGTTGCTGACGGGCGCTGGTCTACGGGAGCGGCGTTCGGCGATTACGATGGCGACGGTTTCGTGGATCTGATGGTGACGAACTATGTCGATTTCCATCTCAACGACCTGCCCGGATTCGGGAGTTCTCCCAACTGCAAATATCGCGGTATCGATGTGCAATGCGGGCCGCGAGGATTGAAGGGAGCGGGCGATTCGCTGTTTCACAACAATGGAGATGGAACATTCACCGACGTCTCGAAGAGCGCTGGGGTGAGCGACCCGAACGGTTACTACGGGCTGGGAGTCATCTGGGCGGATTTCAACAATACGGGACGGCCGGACATTTACGTGGCCAATGATTCGACGCCGAAATTTCTATACAAAAATGAGGGCAATGGAAAATTCAAGGATATCGGGCTGGAGTCGGGTACAGCGGTGAGTGAGGACGGCTCCGAGCAGGCTTCCATGGGAATCGCGGTCGGCGACTACCTGCATACCGGACGGCCTTCTTTATATGTCACCAATTTTTCGGATGAGAATGATCTTCTCTATCGCAACGATGGCAATTGGAACTTCACCGATGTTTCGTATTCATCGGGGACGGCGCTGCCTTCGCTGCCTTACGTGAAGTGGGGAACGGCCTTCGTGGACCTGGACAATGATGGCTGGCTGGATTTGATTGCCGTTGATGGGCACGTCTATCCACAGGTGGATACGCTGCCTTCTGGCGCGAGGTATCGAGAGCCAAAGCTGCTGCATTTGAATCAAGCGGACGGCACCTTTTGCGATGCAAGCGACCAAGCCGGGCCGGCGCTGAAAGAAAAGCGAGTGTCGCGCGGGCTTGGCGTCGGCGATCTTTTCAATGATGGCAATATGGATGTGGTAGTCGCGGATATTGACGGCGCGCCGATGATTTTGAAGAATCACGGCGTGCCCGGGCGGCATTGGGTTAGCTTCGAACTTGCAGGAACGAAAAGCAATCGCCTCGCATTGAATGCGCGCGTCAAGATCGTGGCCGGCGGCATGACGCAGACCGACGAAATCCATAGCGGCGGAAGCTACCTCTCGCAAAGTGATCTGCGTGTACATTTCGGTTTGGGGACGGCGAAAAAGATTGACAGCGTGGAGATTCGTTGGCCGTCGGGGAAAGTGGAAACGATTGGCGAGCTGGCGGTTGACCAGTTTTATTCGGTACTTGAGGGCGCGGGAATCGTTCCCGCGGAGCGCATCCGCCCGGCTGCCGGCAAGCAACCTTAGTTGCGTATTCCGGCCTCGCAGCGACCAATGCCGAAATTAGTAGCGCTTGCTGATGATGCTCAATAGAATGGCCGCGCCTTGGCGTCCCGATGCGTTCAAGGTACTGCGATTTCGACAAAAAGGTGGCTGCCATGCGCGTGTTCGCAAAGCAAAGTTGCTGGTGTTGCTTGGCTGTGTGTATCGGACTCCTGGGCGGATTACCCGCGAAAGCTTCAGACAATGGCTTGGCGCTGACGCCGCCGATGGGCTGGAACAGCTGGAACAAGTTCGGATGCAACGTGAGCGAGGACTTGATCAAGGGCGCGGCCGACGCCATGGTCAGCAGCGGAATGAAGGAGGCCGGCTACGAATACGTGGTGATCGACGACTGCTGGCAAGTAGGCCGCGACGCGAGCGGAAATATCGTGGCGGATGCGCAAAGGTTTCCTTCCGGGATCAAGGGGGTGGCGGACTACGTGCACTCTAAGGGACTGAAGTTCGGAATTTATTCCGATGCCGGGGTAAAAACATGCGCGGGCCGTCCCGGTAGCGCAGGCCACGAATATCAAGACGCGTTGCAATATGCGGCGTGGGGCGTCGACTACCTGAAGTACGATTGGTGCCACACCGGCAAAGCGAACGCTGAGTGGGCTTACACCACCATGCGCGATGCCCTGAACGCCTCGGGACGTCCGATTGTGTTCAGCATGTGCGAATGGGGCACGGCGAAGCCCTGGTTGTGGGCCAAAGACGTCGGGAATCTTTGGCGCACCACCGGCGATATCAGCGACTGCTGGGACTGCCAGAAGAAGGACGCGCGGAGTTTTGTCAAAATTCTGGACATGCAAGACGGGTTGGAAACCTACGCGGGTTCTGGACATTGGAACGACCCGGACATGCTGGAGGTCGGCAACGGCGGCATGACCACTACCGAATACCGGTCGCATTTCAGCTTGTGGTGTCTGCTGGCGGCTCCGTTAATGGCGGGCAACGACTTGAAGAGCATGTCCGCCGAGATCAAAGAGATTTTGACGAACAAAGAAGTGATTGCCGTAGACCAGGATGCGTTGGGCATGCAAGGGCGGCGCGTTGCGAAGGATGGCGACTTGGAAGTCTGGGCGCGGCAACTGAAAGACGGAGGCCGCGCCGTGATTTTGTTCAATCGCGGAGCCGCTGACGCGCAGATGTCCGTCTCGTGGGAAGAACTAGGCTATCCCGCGCACCTTACCTCTGGCGTTCGTGATCTGTGGATGAAGAAAGATTTGGGCAAGTTTGCCGGCACGTATGGAGCAAAGGTACCTTCCCATGGAGTGGTGATGATCAAGGTGATGCCGTGAGTCCGAGAGCGAAGAGAATGGTGATCGCGATTTGCATCTTAGCGTTGTTGACGTTGCCGGGCGAGCTGTGCGCGCAAACTTCCGGGGGTCCCGTCGGAATGTTTGAAGCTCATGGGGACGTGGGCACGGTCTTGCATCCGGGTACCACCGAGTACGACGCTTCGACGAAGACCTACACGGTCACGGGCAGCGGCAACAATATGTGGGCCAACGAGGACGACTTCCAGTTCGCGTGGAAGAAAATGTCCGGCGACGTGACGCTGGCTGCAAATATTTCCTTCGTCGGACTTGGTGGAGTACCGCATCGCAAGGGCGTGCTTATGATTCGGCAAAGCCTCGACGCGGATTCGGTTTACGTGGACGCGGCGCTGCACGGCAACGGTTTAACGGCCTTGCAATTCCGCGACGAAAAGGGTGCGGTCACGCACGACATCGAGTCGAACATTTTCTCGACGCAACGAATCCGGCTGGAAAAACGCGGCGACTTCTTCTACTTGTCGTTGTCCGGCGGCAGCGAGGAACTTCACCCCTCGGGCGCGTCGATTCGCATTCCGATCAAGGAGCCTTTTTACGTCGGAATAGGCGTTTGCGCGCACGATAAAAATGTGGTGGAAACGGCGGTGTTCTCGAACGTCGAGGTAAGTACGCCGCCTCCGATTGCCGCGGATGCGCCGACGACGCTGTATAGCACCCTGGAAACAATTGCGATCAACTCGACGGATCGTCACGTACTGTACGTCGCCCCGGAGAAATTTGAGGCGCCCAATTGGACGCGGGACGGCTCGGCGCTGATTTTCAATCGTGACGGGCGCATCGTACACATGGCGGTGGCGGGCGGTCCGATCCAGATTATCGACACGGGGTTTGCGATTCACTGCAACAACGATCACGGATTGTCGCCGGATGGCGCGCTGCTGGCGATCAGTGATCAATCGAAGGAAGACCACCGCTCCCTTGTTTACATTGTTCCCTCGGGTGGCGGCACGCCTCGGCGCATCACCCAGAAAGCGCCATCGTATTGGCACGGCTGGTCGCCCGACGGGCAAACCCTCGCGTTTGTGGGTGAACGCGACGGAGAATTCGATGTTTACACGATCCTGGCTGCCGGCGGGGAAGAGAAGCGACTCACAACCGCGCCGGGACTCGATGACGGGCCGGAATATTCTCCCGACGGCAAATACATTTATTTCAATTCGGAGCGCACCGGTATCATGCAGATTTGGCGCATGAAGCCCGACGGTTCCGACCAGGAGCAAGTGACGTCGGACGATTCCAACGATTGGTTCCCGCATATTTCGCCCGACGGAAAGTGGATGGTTTTTCTTTCCTTTGAAAAGGACGTAAAGGGCCACCCTCCGAACCAGAATGTAATGCTGCGGCTGATGTCGCTCAGCGACAAGAAGGTGCGCGTTTTGGCGAAGCTGTTTGGTGGCCAGGGAACGATTAACGTCCCTTCATGGTCGCCAGATAGTACGCAGTTCGCGTTTGTGAGCTATCAGCTTGTGCCGACCGGAAGCGCTGACAAAAAATAAGCTGGCTTCGATAAGAACGAACTAGCCGACGAAGAAGACCCTTCCCGGATTTCCGTCGCGAAGGATCGATAACAAGCTAGTTTGTGTAATCTCGTCTCGGTTGCCGCCACGATGGCCGCTAGTGACAGTACTCGATGTCCGTTTCTTCCGCTTTATTCGACGCAATCGCCGGCTTGCCCGCGGGGGGTTCCGCATGACCGGACGGGGTTTCCGTTTTGGCAGGCGCGGCCGCGGGCTTGGAGAGCCCCTGTGATTCGTAAATGGCGTTGAAGAAAAACTTGTACGTGCCGTGCGCCTGTCCGCGCCATTGCGGCCGGAAGCCGAGCAGATAGACTCGGCCTTTGCCATATTGCACTTCCACCGCTGCGGCTTTGCCCTGAATGCGCTCGGGATGAAGCAGGTAGCCGCTCATCAAAGGACTTTGGTCCTTCGGATAGGCAGCGAGGATGCGGCCGCGAAAGCCGTCCTTTGTTTCAAACGCCGGCCCGCGTTCGAACATCACGATGGGATCGTGCGGCAAGCCCCAGACGGCGGACGCGCCGTTGTCCTGCAGTTCGACGCGCAGCAGGCAGCCCGAGCAGAAAAACTCCTCGTCCTTCAGTCCGGCCAGGCTGTTCTTCACCGGCAGACCCAGGTCGTCGATCGCAAAAAGAGACGCTTCATTGAAAGTAATGAGAGTGCCGCCCGCTTCCACAAATTCGCGCAGTGCGGCCGTGCCTCCGACGCCGAGTCCGCCGGTGTACATTCCGGGAACCGTGCCGGGGCCGAAGCCGGTTCGAATCGTCTCGGCCTTCTGGTCGGGAAGAATAATGGCGTCAAAATGGTCGCGAAGACTGCCGGCCTGAATATCGCCGTTGCGCAGCGTCACGGGAGCGAAGCCGTAGTTCTCCAGAATCCAGCGCGTCCAGCCCTCATCGATGTTGGCAACCCACGAACGGTACAGTCCGACGCGGGCCTTCTTCACGGCGACGGCATCCTTCGGTGCGGCGCCGACGGCTTTGAGTTTCAACGAGTCGTCGCCGGCCACTTTCTTGACTTTGTCGCGGTCGATGCCGGTCACGACGATGGCTCCCGCTTCCGCGCCATCAGGCGCGTCGGTTTCCGTAGTGGCGAAGCTGACGCGGCCACCGCCGTCCAGAATAGCGTTCAGCGCCTTGAAGCTCGCGTTTGATCTGTGGCTTAGCACGAACACGCTTCCGGTCCCGTCAACAATTCCAGCGGGTGCCGCAAACTGATCGATTTTCTTGAGCGCCGCGCGATCCAGGGCGCTCACGGGCTCTAGCACGGGCGCGACTTGCACTCCCATCTGCATCGGCAACGTCCATCCGGTGACATCGTAAGGAAGTTTCGGCGGGCCGTTGGGCGTCTCGCGCAGATCGGGATAGTGCTGCGATTCGAAAAGCTCCTTGACCAGCGGCGAAAAGGGCTGGTCCATCAGAATGACCCACGTACCCTGCTGATATTCGCGGCCATTCGCGTGAAAAGTCCTCGTGGCCTGCTGCACTTCGATACCGTTGATCATCAACTTCTGCACTAGGGTGGCAGCCTCAAACAGGTCGCGTTGCTCCAGCGGTACAACGTAAGCGTACGGCGGTTCTTTGGTGAAGCGGCTGACGTTGTCGACCGCGGCTTGATAACGGTTGTACATCAATTCTTCGTGATACTTCGCCGCGGTATCCAGCACGGCCATCGACGCGCCTTCCATGTAATTCACGGCATCGCGCAGCCGCCACCAGCCGCCCTTCCACGGGCTGCTGTAGAAAACTTCCGACCGCAAGCCGCGTTGATCCTTCGGAAATTCGTCCACTGGATAAAATCGCGGCGTCGCGTAACGAAACAGCGCCGTCTCCGTGAAGAACGAAATGCTGTTGCGGAAGATGTGCGTGAAATCGAGGAACCCCGGATACCAGTTGTCGAAGCCCACGCGATTCACCGCCCCCGGCATGTTGTGCTCATCCAGGTACACCGCGATATCGGTTCCCAGCGCGTTGAGCCAGCGCGCCATCAGCGGGTGAATGTTCGAGGAAATCGGCTCGACGAATGGTGGAATGAAAATGCGTGTGGGGAATGGGGCGGTCTGATGATGGCAGTAGAAAATGACGGGGTCCCACTCGATCTCGGTGCGCGTAACGTCCTGCGACTCGATCATGTTGTTCATGTAGCCGTCGCGATTGTTGTCGTGGCCGACGTATTCCTGCCAAAGGTCGGGCAGCGGGCTCACCTCGAACGTCGTGCCCAGGTTTTTCCGATACCATCCAACGATTTCGTTCTGGCCGTCGGGATTCAGCGTCGGCCACAACATCAAGATCACGTTGTTGAGAATCGCATCCACTTCCGGATCGTTTTGCGACGAAACCAATTTGTAAGCGAGATTGATGGACTGCTGCGCGCCTGCGACTTCGCTGGAGTGCAGCCCGCCATCGATGTGCACGATGGCTTTGCCCTGACGCGCGAGTTCGTGGGCCTCGGCGGTGGATAGGCCGCGCCCATCGGCCAGCTTGCGCGAAATATCCTTATATTTGTCGAGGTTCGCCAGGTTTTCCGGCGAAGAGATGATGGCGATTTCCCAGTCCAGCCCTCGCGTTGTCTTCCCCACGGTAATCAGCTTGACGCGGTTCGAACTGGCGGCCAATTTGCGGAAGTATTCCCGCGATTCATCGTAGTTCGCGAGGTAGAAATCGTCGCCGGGATTGTGGCCGAGCACCGATTCGGGCGTTGGCACACTTGGTAATGGATTTGTTGTGAAGGTGACTTGTGCAAGCGATGGACAAACGCAGATGAGGCAGATCAGTGCGCCGAGCACCAGTGCCCATTTTGTCATTTTTGACATGCCAGAGGATATCTTTCCAGTTTTCGAAAGTAAACAAGGGCCTGAAAGGTCTGGAGGCTTTTGTGAAAGATGAGCGCGAGCCGAGCGGCGACCCGTCACGACTAGATCGTCTTGTCCTTCGAATAGCAGATGGATTCCAGATTGCAGTCGACGCATCGCGGCTTGCGAGCAATGCACACGCGTCGCCCGTGCCAGATCAACTGATGCGAAAACTTGATCCAACTGTTTTTCGGAATGACGCGCATCAAATCCAGTTCGATCTTTTTAGGGTCTTCGTGTTTGGTTAAATCCAGCCGCCGCGACAATCGGATCACGTGAGTATCCACCACCACGCCGCTGGCGATCCCATACGCCGTCCCCAGCACGACGTTTCCCGTTTTCCGCGCGACGCCGGGCAAAGTCAAAATCTCTTCCATGGTGCGCGGCACTTGGCCGTTGAATTTCTCGAGGATTCCCTTGCTGGCTCCCATAATGGATTTCGTTTTGTTGCGAAAGAATCCCGTGGGGCGAATCTCCTGTTCCAGTTCGCTGGGGTTTGCATGCGCGAACGCTTCCGGTCCGGGATATTGCTTGTAGAGCGTCTGCGTGACTTGGTTGACGCGCACGTCGGTGCATTGCGCCGACAAAATCGTGGAAATCAACAACTGGAATGGATTTTCGTGCTTCAATTCGCACGTTGCTTCCGGATAGGCCTCGTCCAGCTTCGCCAGGATGGCTGCGACACGCTTCGGATCCGTTCCGGCCCCAACGATCTTGGCCACTTTCGCGGCTTTGGCGGGCTTCTTGGCCGTAGTTCCGATCACAGTTTTCGACGGCTTCGTCGCCGCACTCTTTTTTACTATCTTCTTTTTCATGGCTCGGAAGAATATCACATAGGTAGCACAGGCACTCCTGCCTGTGCGGCTTTTGCATGGGATAGCAGCCTTCTCTAGTGCGTCAAGGCAAGCAACCGCCGAAACGCCTTCCCGCGATGACTGTGCTTGTTTTTTTCTTCGCTAGAGAGCTCTGCAAACGACTTGCCCAATTCAGAAAAGTAAAAGACCGGATCGTATCCGAAACCCCCATCGCCCCGCGGCGTCTCCAGGATCATTCCATCCACGCGGTCGCTCACAATCGCCACAGCTCGTCCCCGCTCGACAAGCGCAATCACGCAAACGAAATACGCCGCTCGCTCCGGCCCCCGCCGGCCTTCCAATTCCCTGAGCAATTTCTCATTCCGCTCCGCGCTCGTGGCCGAGGCCCCCGCGTACCGTGCCGATTTCACTCCTGGAGCGCCATCCAGCACGGGCACAACAAGCCCGGAATCATCCGCAAACACAAACCCGTTATGCCCTCGGGAGTAGTGCAGCGCCTTGCCCAGAGCATTTTCCGCAAAGGTCGGTGCATCTTCTTCGAACAGGGGCAGGGAATCGAACCACGGCGCCAACGCCAGCTCGACCTCTGACGCAGATGTCGCCGCGCTACGCGCCAGCGCGCGAAACTCAGCAAGTTTTTCTGGATTGGACGACGCGAGGTACAGCTTAACGGGCGCGAGCACTGAACTTCACGGGCAGCACGGCGCGCTGCTCATCCGTCAACCGCCGAATTCCCGCGGCCGCGAGGGCCAGCAAATCCTGCATCTCGCTGCCGGCAAACGGCCGGCCTTCCGCGGTCGCCTGAATTTCGACGAAGTGCCCGCTCCCGGTCATCACCACATTCATATCCACTTCCGCGCGCGAATCTTCTTCATACGCCAGGTCCAGCAGCGCGCGATCATCCACAATCCCTACGCTGGTCGCCGCAACGGTGTCGATCAGCGGCGAACTGCGCCAGATTCCCGCCGCGGTCAAGCGTTCGAACGCCAGTGCCAGCGCCACAAACGCTCCGGTAATCGACGCCGTCCGGGTTCCGCCATCGGCTTGAATCACATCGCAGTCGATCCACACGGTTCGTTCGCCCATGGCTTCCTGATCCGTCACCGCGCGCAGCGATCTTCCAATCAGCCGCTGAATCTCCTGCGTGCGACCCGATTGCTTTCCGCGCGTCGCTTCGCGGGGCGTGCGTTCTTCGGTCGCCCTCGGCAGCATTCCGTATTCGCTGGTTACCCAGCCTTTGCCGGTGCCCTTCAGGAAGCCGGGCACTCCATCGTCCACCGACGCGGTGCAAATCACGCGCGTGTTACCGAGTTCGATGAGCACGCTTCCCTCGGCCGTCGAAATAAAGTCCGGCGTAATCTTCAGCGGCCGCATCTGGTCCACGTTGCGACCATCGATTCGCACTTTTCCTCCCGAAGTTCCACCGCGTTCGCTCGCCATGGTCATGGTTTTTTCACAGGCTGCGTCAGTTTGCCGGTGGGAGTCGCGGGTGTCAACTTTTGCGAGGTCGCCGAAGGCTTTTGCTGGCCAAGCGAAGTTGCGCCAGCTTTGCCGCTGGCGGCAGCGTCCCCAGCGGCTGTCGGCTTTGCGGAATCCGAGGCCGGCGCGGCCACCGCCATCATCGGTGACGCTTTCGCATTCACCAGAAACGTCCGCGTCAAATCCAAATGTCCTGCCAGTGTATCCACTTCCTGCCCGTGAATTAGAATTTTGAGCCAGCGCACCTGGGGCACATTCGCCTCGAGCGTTTTCGAAATCGAGTCCACCGCCATCTGCTCGCTTTCAATCCCGGAAGGTATGGCCGTGGCCATGGCCTCGGAAAAGTCCGCGATGGCTGTGCCATCCGGCAACATATAAAGCGCGAGCAGAACTGCATCCGGAGGTAAAGTTCTCAGCTCAGCGTCGACCGGCCCAGCCAACAACGTGTTCAACACTTGCTTAGCCCGCAGCGTCGGGTCGTTCGACAGCGGCAATTCCACGGTGACCGGCATCAACGAGCCATCTCCCGCCCCGGACGACCAGAATAATTTCGCTTTCGTCAGCGGCCCGCTGGCGGTTGCCGGCGCTGCCTGGGTCAATTCCCGCCGAACTTGCTCCTCGCTGACGGTTGGAACTTGCGTTGCCTGCCGCAAACGCTTCTTCAAAGTTTTAAAATAAATGCCCGCGATGATCACCGCGATCGCCAGCATGCCGATCAGCCAAACGCGCCACCTTGGTGTCATGGCCGGTCACCCGGATTTACCGCCGCCACGACGTACAAGGGCCGGAAAGCCGAGGAGCCCCGCGCGATGGCATCCGCAACACCCGGCGCCATGCGGTCCAGCGTGTTGCGATCTTCCACGGACACGCTCGACACTTCCACGGCGATGGCGGGCGCCGCCGTCGTGCGCAATTGCCGCACCGCCGCCGCTTGCGCCGTGCTGGGCGAGCCCTTGAACCGCTGCGAGAGGAACCCCTGTACGATGTCACCGAAGCGCCGGCTCAAAGGAAGGAAGGGCGCTTGTGCGCGATCCCATGGAATAAGTCCGGTCGCATCGTTGGAGGCCGGCAGATCGCTCATCACGTAAACGCGGACGGTTCCCGGCAGCCCGGTCGAGCCAATGTGCAGCGACACAAACACGGCGCCGCGTTGAGCGTTGGCGATTGCGGAGCGATCGTCGAAAGACGGATTCTCGTTCGCCTGCCGCGTCTGCATCACCTGGAAGCCTTCGGACTCGAGGGCGGTTCGCACCTGGGCCGCGAACTGCAGCACAATTTCGCTCTCGCGTATGCCGCCGGTGCCTCGCGCGCCCAAATCCGTTCCACCGTGTGCAGGGTCAAGCACGACAATGCTGGGAGCTTGACGCGGCGGTATTTGTCCGGCTTGTGGTGCAGCGGAAGGCGGTTGTCCGGGGGGCGGAGCGGGCGGCGAGGACTGCGTTGAAGGAGTTTGATTCGATGACGGCGAGGCTGCCGGCGCAGCCTGCTGCGCTCGCGCCACGCCCAGCAATGAAAAACGATCTGACGTCGTAAAGACAAGGATGAAGACGAGGAAGGCACATGCCGGTGCGAGGGCCCCCAAACCGAGCCGAACAAAAACCTTGGTTCCGATGTTCTTTGGAAGCGATCCCGAGGCTCTATTTCCCACGTCGAGCAGCATATCAAAACCGCTCGCCAATCCGTTCCATCCGAATCGCCTACTGGTCGCGAAAAAGGGACGGTCCCCAAACCGTCCCCCTCGAAAACCGGTCAACGAAACCAGTCAGCGAAGACCGGTCCACCTGCCACTCCGCCGCGATTCTATCGCGGCCATCACAGTGCTTAATTCGATGGGGGCGCCTCTTGCTGCGACTTGTCTCCCTGATGCTCGCGGCGCCATGCATGCTGTTGCTGCTTTTGCTCCGGAGTTAGAATGGATTCAACCTGCTTGTGCGTCTGGCGATGAATCCCCTGAATCTTCGCCTGCTTCTGGTCGGCGCTCAACGAAGAATCGTTGTTCACCGCCTCGATCTGAGCCTTGGCATCCTGATGAATCTTCTTCATCTGTGCCTTCTGATCGTCGGTCAGGTTCAGATCCGGTTTCGTCGGCCCGTTTTGCTGTGCTGGCGCCGTCTGAGTCTGCCCGGCATCCTGCGCATTGCCCGCTGCCCGCGCCAAAACTGGCGATCCATACGCCATCAGCACGCCAGCGGCGAACAACACGCCATTGCGAACCATTTTGTTATTCATTGCAACTGCCTCCTTGGGACCTAAGTCCCCCTCGACTGCTTCCTCCTTATAAACCCACCTGGAGCCACAATGTCGCAACTCTCAACGCGTAGTGTGACTCCCAAACGACAACTACCTGATCCCAAGCGATTTATGGCCTCGGCGGTCTTCCTGTACGGGTGCAGCACCGCTGCACCCCAGCTTGCCCGGGCGTGATCCTTGCCTCCCGCCTGTTTTTCCAATCAAAAAAAACCGCCAGGCTCGATCGAGCCTGGCGGCAAAATCTCCACTCAAGAAAGGCGGCTTTAGTCCCCGGCCACGCTCTCAATAATCACCGGCTTGATCTCCGAGCCGCGAAGTTTCTTGGTCGCCAGATACCCCACAAAACCTGCCGCCATGATCATTGCGCCGAATACCAGCCCATTCATTCCCAGAATTGTCTCCCGCTCGCTCTCCACCAACGCGAGGCAAAGCAGCGCGAACGGAAACACGCCCACCATGATCGCGCCGGTCAAACCGCCGGGAACCTTGAACTCGCGCTTCAGTTCGGGCTCGCGAATGCGCAGCGCCACCAGGGTCACGAACTCCAGCATCAGGCTCGCGCCGTAGAGCATGATGTCCAGCGTAACCAGCCGCTTGAAGCCTAGTCCCAAGCACAATCCCCAGCAAGTGGCACACACCACGATCGCCACCCAGGGAGCATTGGTCTTGGCGCTGGTTTTCGCGAATACCTTCGGCAACATCCCGTCGCGCGCCATCGCCAGCGGCAGTCGCGAATAGCTCATCACCAGAGCGTTGAACATGCCGAACGCGCTCATCATGCCGCCCAGCACGATCAGGAAGCGCAGCCATTCGAATCCAAGAATTTTGCCGCCCATCAATCCGGCAACCGTAGCCCACGAGCCATCGTCGGCAAAGGTCGAAGCGGGAACCCCGGTGAAGTACACCGCCAGGAACGGCAGCACGTAAGTCAGCGAGACCAGCACGACCGCTGCGATCATCGCCTTGGGATAGGTGCGTTGCGGCCGTTCCACTTCCTGCGCGATCGTCGACGCGTTGTCCCAGCCCATGTAATTCCACATGGCCACCAAAACTCCGCCGACAAGCCCAAGTCCGGCTGTTGCAGGGGCGGTGTGCACATCCGACAGTGTCCCGGCTTTGAAGGGAGCGAGCACTACGACGAGCGCGAAGGGCGCCGAAAGGCAGAAGAATAGCCACAGTGAGGTGATGCCGACGACGCGAATCCCCGCAACGTTGAGCACCGCGCAGCCGATCACCACGAATAGTCCAGCCAGAATCGCGTGGCTCTCGGTCCCGAACCATGGAGCGCACTGCTTCAGATAAAACACGAAAAGCGTCGGGTAAATGGCCATATCGAAAATGCTGGCCGCCAGCGACAACCACGCTTCCTGAAATCCCCAGAAATTACCCAGCCCGCGGCGCACCCACGCGTAGTACCCGCCTTCACAGGGGAGGGAGCTCGACAGTTCGCCGATCATGAACGCCGTCGGCAAGCACCACAGCACCGGAAGAAACAGCAAAATCAAAATGCCATGCCCGTAGCCGGCCCCGGATACAATCTGCTCGGTGCCGTATGTGCCGCCAGACACCATGAAGAAGGTCGCGGCCACAAGCGGCCACAAGGTCAGCTTGGCGACGTTTTTTCTGGCTTTTGTAAGTGCTTGGGAAGGGAGTTGGGAGGGAAACGATAACGTACTCAATTTTTACTAGCCGTCCTCCTAAAGCGATTCTTGCTCTCTCACGTTGGAGCCAGTTCGCGTTTGCAGAATACAGTGTTCGCCGCTCCATGCAAGAAGAAAATGCGCTCGGCACAATATTTTTCGCCGGTACTGTAGCGCACCTTACCTCTGGCTCCATTGCCTGCCTTCTCGACTCGATCCGTGCTGCCCTTTCCTGAATTCTTTCTTCTTTTCTCAGTGTCTCAGTGTCTCTGTGGCAATCCCTTCCTTGGTCTCCGCCGACAGTCACCCGCCCACGAGCCACCGGGTCCTCAGCCACCGCCGTGTGCTAAACTCCGCGGTTTGCTTGCGTCCTAATTCCGTCCCTAGGAGCCGTTCGAAATGAACATCCCCTCTCGCGCCTTGCTGATCGCCGCCTTCTCTGCGACGTCAGTTGCCGCCCAGCAGCCGCCCGCAGCGCCGCGGCCGATCACGATCGACGACCACTTCCAGATTCGCGAGGTCGAAGAGCCCAAGCTGAGCCCCGACGCGCAATGGGTGGCCTACACCGTGAAATCCACGTCGCTGAAGGAAGACAAGTCCGAGCAGCGCATCTGGATGGTTCCCGTCGCAGGCGGAGACGCCGTCCCGCTGACGGCAGAAGGAGTCTCCTCGAGCCATCCGCGATGGAGTCCCGACGGCAAGTACCTGGCGTTCCTCTCCGCTCGCCAGGAAGGCAAGACGCAGGTGTGGCTGCTCAACCGTATTGGCGGCGAAGCCCAGCGCCTCACCGAGACGCCCCAGGATGTGGACACGTTCGAATGGTCGCCCGATGGCAAGCGTCTCTGCCTGATCCTTCGCGACGCCACCGCGGAAGAGCTAAAAGCCGCCAAGGATAAGGAAAAAGACAAAGAAGACGACGACAAACCCGCTGCGGATAAGAAACCCAAAACCCAAAAGCCATGGGTCATCGATCGCCTGCAATTCAAAGTCGACGAAATCGGCTACCTCGACCGGCGGCGCACTCACCTCTACATCTTCGACGTCGCCACGAAGAGCCTCACCCAAATCACCAGCGGTGACTACGACGATACAGAACCCGCCTGGTCGCCCGACGGCAAGCAACTGGCGTTCACCAGCAACCGTTCGTCGGACCCCGACCGCAACTACAACGACGACATCTGGACAGTCTCCGCGGACAACACCGACAAGGGCGCGCACCTCACGCAGATCACCACCAATCCCGGCGAAGATCACTCCCCGGCCTGGTCGCCGGACGGGAAGTGGATCGCCTATGTCACCCAAACCGAGCCGAAACTGTTCGAATACGCCACCAAGCACCTCGCCGTTTCTCCGGCGGCGGGCGGCGAAGCCAAGGTCCTAACCCGTGCCTTCGACCGCAACGTCAGCGACATCCTCTTCTCCGCCGATAGCAAGAGCATCTTCTTCATCGCCGATGATGACGGCACCCAAAATGTCTGCCGCATCGCCCTCACCGGTGGCGACGTCTCCCGGCCCATCGGCGGCCGCGTGATGGTCTACGCCTACTCGCTCGCGAAAACCGGCGAGATCGCCGCGCAGATCGACCGGATGGACCGCCCTAGCGAAATCTATGCTCTGCCGGCGTCGGGCGCCCCGCTGAAGCAAATCACCCACACCAACGACGCGCTGATCGCCCAGCTGAAGCTTTCGTCCGGCGAGTACGTTCACTTCAAAAGTAAAGACGGCACGACTGTCTCCGGCTATCTCTATAAACCGCTCGACTACACGCCCGGCAAAAAGGTTCCGATTTTGCTTCGCCCGCACGGAGGGCCCGTCTGGGCCTGGTACGCCGAATTCCAGCCCGACATTCAACTCTTTGCCGCCCATGGCTACGCCGTCTTGCTGCCGAACCCGCGAGGCTCTTCCGGCTACGGCCAGAAATATTGCCAAGCCATTTTCGCCGATTGGGGCAACAAGGACTACCAGGACGACATGGCCTTTGTCGACTACGCGGTCGAGCAGGGTATCGCCGATCCCGACAAACTCGGCGTCGGCGGCTGGTCCTACGGCGGCATCTCCACCGATTTCATCATCGGCCAAACCACCCGGTTCAAAGCGGCCATATCCGGCGCAGGCGAAGCTCTGAATACCGCGCTCTATGGTCACGATCAATATCAGAAAGACTACGAGACCGAACTCGGCCGGCCCTGGGAGAACGAGGCCCTCTGGGACAAGCTTTCCCCGTTCTATAAAGTAGCGAAGATCACCACCCCAACGCTGTTCATGGGTGGCAATATTGACTGGAACGTGCCCATCCTGGGTGGCGAACAGATGTACCAGGCGCTGAAAAGCCTGGGGCGCGAAACAGAACTCGTTGTCTACCCTGACGAGTACCACGAATTCAAGACGCCGTCGCACATGAAGGACCGGCTGGAGCGTTATCTGGCTTGGTACGGCCACTACGTCAAAGGCGACTCGGCGCCGGCGACGCCACCGGAACTTGGGTCGCATTCCGGCGAGTAACGCGGGGGAGAGCGCGCGAAGCCGTTAGTCCTGTGCGTGCTCCCGACTCAGAACTTTTCCCGCGGATCCACGCTCTGGAACCCATACGTCTCGTACCGCGTGCTGACCTTGCCGTCGCGCACGCTCACGACCGTGAATCCCTCCGGGAACCCCATCCGCGGCCCGTGCCACCAATTGCCACACAC
>Ga0187855_10000165_pt1 | contig 58419 bp, 48 predicted proteins | sample June2016WEW_8_10_2_FD_132969 | JGI IMG/M metagenome (GOLD analysis project Ga0187855, IMG submission 132969) | Peatland microbial communities from SPRUCE experiment site at the Marcell Experimental Forest, Minnesota, USA - June2016WEW_8_10 | ecosystem: Environmental > Terrestrial > Soil >... | reverse complement strand
TCGATGCTCTTCGCCAACGCAGGCATACCGAACCCCCATCATCGCTGAACAGGACAGCGACAACTTCGGCAACCACCACAACACCCCTTCAACAATCCACGAACTTCACGGATGGACCACTAGGCGAAGGTGCGTGGTTGCGCTTCGTCTTGGCGGATCGAAGGAGAGTTATGGGTGCGCTCAGAGTTCACGGGGTCTTACGGCGATCTTCAGCCGGGCAACTCCCCGGATCAGCCGCTCGTCGATCGTCACCAGCGGACACTTCAGCAGCCGGGCGAGCGCGACGTAATGCGCGTCGTATGTCTTCGCCCACCCAAGCTTCGGCGACGTTCCACGCGGCCTGAACCAAGCCGTCGGGCGCGCGGATCTCTACTGGAGCCTTGAGGAGGCGCCCCAGCATCGTCTTGGCGCGAGGCTTGGTGATCTCTCCCCGCCAGGCCATCTCGTGCAGCGCCGAACTCGCCTCCGTCACCATGAGCGGTGGTGCGAGGAGCTTGTGCCCGTGGAGGCTGGCGAAGCCAATCGGCGTATGGCACGCGGCGACCGCCACCGACGCGTCAACAACCAGGAGCTTCGTCAATGGCCGCTGCGTGAGCGATGGAGAGCGGCGACCCAATTGAGCGCCGGGGTGCCGTCATCCCCGACGCGCCACTCCTCCGGCAACTCGGACATCGGGTGCAGCTCGTCCTCGATCACGCGCAGGTCGCGGTCATCGATCGCGTGTCGGGCGCCGACGCGTCGTGCTGGCAGGCGCCCAGAACGAATCCATCGGCGGACAGTCTCGGGGTTCCTACCCAACCGATCGGCAGCCTCAGCGACAGTCAACATGTAGAAGATGCTACGCCAAGCTGCAGACCCCAGACCCCGAGCCCGAGCATGATAGGCGATCAACAGCGGCCCACCACGACCAACCACGTCCACGTCGACGCTTCGGCCGATTTCAGAGGCTCGCTGTCAGCCCGCCAGCAAGCGTCGTGTATGACGACGCTCGCCTCGCTGATTTCGACGAGGGAGGCGTTCTCGAAGGCGTCAGCGATCAAGCTGAGGTGTTGGCCTCGAACAGGGCGAGCAGGTCGTCGTTGGCAATGTTGCCGGTGGCGACCACGAGGAGCCGGCGTGGCAGGTTTTGCAGCAGGTGGCTATCGCGGAAGTCGCGGTCCTTTGTGACCACCACGCGGTTCTCGCTGTCGGCGATGTCCGCAAGCTGGCGGTCGCCGGTTCGATTGCCGTCTGGCAGGCTGGAGGTATGGATACTGTCGTGATTGGCTTCGACCAACAGGTCGGACAGCCGCAGCGGGAGTTGAGCATCGATCAGGAATTTCATGCTGCGGCGAGCGGCACGACCCGGTGCCCGCCAGCGGCCAGCGCCGCGAACTCCAGAGCGGCGAGCAGATCCTCGCGTTCGAGGTCTGGATGATCGGCGATAATCTGCTCGATCGTCATACCCGAAGCCAGGAGCTCCAGAAGGCTCTCGACCGGGTAGCGTAGACCACGGATCGTGGGCTGCCCGTGGCAGATGTTCGGGACAGTGGTGATGCGATCTAGCCGTGACATGCTCTCAGCTGTACCGACTCGGACGGTGACTGCGCTGCTACTCTGCCAGGCGAACGGCCCAGTGCGCCTCTCTCCCTTGGGATGACGCGGCTGGGGCTCTTTGCGTCGTCAGGCCGCCTTTGACGCGCGTCTGCCGGCCCGGCGTTCGCACAGTCCCGCGATCGTGGCGTGCTCGCTTTGCGTCTGTGCGCTCTACGGCAAGCTCAGCGGCTCCGCCCGCACAACCAAGGGGTTTGCGCAACGTACGCCCCTCTCCATTTCGACAGATTAGGGTCGTTGTGTAAACCCCCGAGCTGCGACTGAGATTCTTCTGGTTGGACCTTTGGCTCCCCCGAGCACGGTTGTGCCCGGGGTGGTGGGGTCGAGTTGGGGACGGAGTTCGAAGCAGCCGCGATACTTGCGGCGTACGGTTCATGCACCAGACTGTCCGCGGAACCGGGTCCACTCCATCTACCGTGCTGCCACGGCCTTGAGAAGCCGGCGTAGCTCTGTCCGGGTGCGTCGCGCGTTTGCGGTTTGGTTGGGTTCGCGCGCAATTGCCATCGCGGCCTCGCACATGGCTCCGAACAGGAGATTCGCGAGGGGGTCAACGGCTCTTGGGGTGATCGAGCCCTCGGCCATAGCTTGCTTCAGGGCCTGCTTTAGGAGTCTGAGCGATGTGTTGTTCTCGATTTCGCGCATCGTCTCCCAGCCCAGCGCTGTCGGAGCGTCTAGGAGCGTAATGCGCTGGATGGCGGGGTCCAAGCTCGCGTCCAAGAACGCTTCGCATGCGGCTTGCAGGCCGTCCCACGCGCGCTTTTGGCCCCGTCCTTTGGATGCGCGATCTTCGATCATGGCGAGCATCCGCTGAAGCTCCTGTTCGTAAACGGCTCGGAACAGGGCCTGCTTGCCGGCAAAGTGGTGGTAGAGAGCGCCCTTGGTGAGTCCCGCGCGAGCAACAACCTCATCCAGAGATGTCGCTGCGTAGCCGTCGCGGACCAGCAAATTGCGAGCGGCGCTGAGCAGCGCAGTGACGGTTGCTTGCTTACGCTCGCTCTGGGTTCGGGGCGGCACCGGAGAAGGGTATCGACCACTCATCTTTATATACCTGTAGTATGCAGCTCCGTACTCTGAGTATGTTTATGAAAGGAGCCTCGCGATGAGCGCAAGCCTGGAAGCGGGTGCCGAGCAGGTGGTGGAGACGTATGCCGCGGCGAAGAATCGCCACGATGTGCCCGCGATCATCGGGCTCTGCCATCCGCAGGGCTCCTACGAGAGTGTGGGCCTCTCCGATCGAGTCCAGGGACACGATGCGCTGGCCGCCTTCTATACACAGCTCTTCGAACTGCTGCCTGACTACAGCGGAGACTTCGACGGGCAGGCCACAACGGGGGACACCACGGTGGTCTGGGGCCGCTTCTCGGGCACAATCTCCTCGCCCGTCCTCGGCAAGAGAGCCATAGGGCGCTGCATCGACGTACCCGTCACCTTCGTCTGCACTGTCCGCGACGGGCTTGTTTACCGCGACACAGGCTACTTCGACGCTGCAACCGTCTATCGCCAGGCCGGGCTGCCTGTCCCGTCGCTCGACGCCTACCCGCGCGCCGCCAGCTTCGTGGATCGCTTCGCCGCACACTGGGCAGAGCCCAAACCAGAGGACTTCCGCGACCTCATGCACCCCGACACCAGCAACTACTACCCCGGCATGACCGAGCCTCAAGGCACCGAGGGGGTCGTCGCGTGGCTGAGCAATGCAGTCCAGATGTTCCCGGACATCGCCCTGCGCGTCGCGCGATGGGCCGTAGACCAAGACGCGGTGCTGATAGAGCTAGAGGGCTCTGCAACCGTCAACGGACGAAAACTCAGCTGGGGTGCGGCCGACCGCTTCACGCTGATCGGTGATCGCTGCATCGAGGGACGCTCCTACTTTGATACTCGGCCACTGATGGAGGCTCTACTGCAGGCGCCCTCTTCCGCGGAGGAACAATCGACAGGCCCACCGCGCGCCTAAATCGCGAGGACGCGGTGGCTCGCGCTCCGCCAGGCTCAACGGCTCCGCTCGCACGACGACCCTTCGACGGGGGACACGACTTCATCTCACTTTTGGTGGTCGTCTTCAGAGCTTGATGCTGGGCATGAGATGACGGGTGGTGGGTTTCAAGAGAGCATCAGTAGTGATGTTTTATAGATGAAAGGGCATATAAACCATCACCTATGGGAGCGGGTGCTTGCACTGGCCCCGGCGCGGCGTGGTTCCCAACCTACGGTGGATCTTATCGATATCTGCTATTGTCTGCATCAGATTAGATGTTTCTCCGCCATTTCTGGCCTTACCACATCAAAATCGATGCATCTAGATGACCTCACCACTGACGCCGCTGTCCTCGCCGAGCTCGGCCGCCGGTTGGCGCGTCACCGCCTCGAGCGCAATTTGACCCAACCTGAGCTGGCCGACGAAGCCGGAGTAGGGCAGGCGACAGTGCAGCGTGCGGAGCGGGGGGAGTCGGTGCAGCTGACCTCGATGATCAAGCTGCTGCGCGCGCTGGGGCTGCTCGGAGGACTGGACGTCGCGATCCCCGAATCGATCGACCTCCCGATCGCGCAGCTGGAACGCGAGCAACGCAAGCGCCGCCGGCGCGCGAGTGGTGGGCATCGACCCGCCGAGCCACCCGGCCAGCCGTGGACGTGGGGCGATGAGCCGGACGCCGCCGCATGACCGTCGCGGCGGTGATGCTCTGGGGGACGAGGATCGCGGCGGTGTCGATCGCCGAGGGTGCGCGCTACGCCACGTTCCAGTACGACCGGGCATTCGTGCGCAGCGGCATCGAGATCGCGCCCGTCCACATGCCACTGCGCACGCAGCCTTACAGCTTCCCCGGCCTGCCGCCCGACGCGTTCAGTGGTGTCCCGGGCTTGCTCGCCGACTCATTGCCCGACCGTTGGGGGACGGCGCTGGTCAACGCCTGGCTGGCCTCGCAGGGGCGCGACCAAGCGAGCTTCGACGTCGTTCAACGGCTCTGCTACGTGGGCACCCGGGGGGTGGGGGCGTTGGAGTTCCAGCCCTCCCACCAGCCAGAGGTCCCCGGTGGCGAGGATCTCCAGGTGGAGGCGCTCGTTCGTCTCGCCAGCGAGGTGCTCGCCGAGCGCGCGGAGTTCGTGGCGGAGTTGAGCGCGCACCCCGACGAGGAGGCGATGAAGGCGATCCTCGCCGTCGGCAGTTCCGCCGGCGGCGCGCGCCCGAAGGCGTTCATCGCCTACAACGACACCACGGGTCAGGTCCGTTCGGGGCAGGTCGAAGTTGGTGAGGGCTTCCGGCACTGGCTGCTGAAGTTCGACGGCGTCTCGCGCGCCGGCGACCACGGCCTCACCGACCCCCAGGGCTGGGGCGCGGTGGAGTATGCCTACTCGAAAATGGCGCGTGCGTCCGGGATCGAGATGACCGAGTGCCGCCTGCTGGAGGAGAACGGTCGCCGGCACTTCATGACCCGCCGCTTCGACCGCCCCGACGGAGGGGGCAAGCTGCACATGCAGACGGTGGGGGCGCTGGCGCACTCGAGCTACAACGAGCCGGGCACCTACAGCTACGAGCAGGTGCTGTTGCTGATCCGCCGCCTCGCCCTCGGGACGCCCGTCGTCGAGCAGCAGTTCCGGCGCATGGTGTTCAACGTGGTCGCGCGCAACCAGGACGACCACGTCAAGAACATCGCCTTCCTCATGGATCGCACGGGCGCGTGGTCGCTGGCGCCCGCCTACGACGTGATCTGGGCCTGGCAGCCCGGCAACCCCTGGTTGGACCGCCACCAGATGTCGCTCAACGGCAAGCGCGACGGGTTCACCGTCGCCGACCTGCGCGCGGTGGCGCGCGTGGGGGGACTCAAGCGCGGCCGCGCCGAGGCGATCCTCGCGGAGGTGACCGATGTCGTCGCGCGCTGGCGGGAGATCGCCGGAGAGGTCGGGGTCGACGAGCGGATGGCCGAGCAGATCGCCCGCTCGCACCGCCTGGCGCTGCCGGGCGGCTGAGTCACGGCATCATGGCTCCGATGGGTCACGCCGAGTGCTCGGGCGCCCGACCGGCCAGCGCGCGCACCATCACGCCGAGTGCTCGGGCGCCCGACCGGCCAGCGCGCGCACCATCACGCCGAGTGCTCGGGCGCCGGAGCGGCCAGCGCGCGCATCATCAGCTCCACCCAGGTATCGACCAGCGTCTCGTCGTCCACCGCGGATGGGATGCCGAGCACGTCGCGCAGCAGGCGCGAGGAGAGCAGCGAGCCGAGGCCGAGGGCGGCGATCGCGGTTGCCTCCTGCTCCGCGATTGGCCGCTCCGCGCGTTCGGCGATCCACGCGGCGAAACCCTCGAAGGTGGAGCTCACCAGCTGGTCGACCGCATTCTTCAGCAGCTGTGGCTGGTGACGCGCTTCGGAGGCGAGGATGCGCAGCAGCTCCGACTCGCTGTCGAGCTCGGCGAGAATGTAGCGGGCGGTAAGCGTCAGCTCGGCTTTGAGGTCGCCCAACGATCCGAGCACCTGCCGGATGTCGCGGAGCGCGCCGAGGCGTGCGAGCTGGCGCTCGATGCCCGCGGCGAGCACCGCTTCCTTGCTGGCGAAGTGGTGGTAGATGCCGCCCGCTCCCGGGGTGAGCCCGGCGGCGGCCTCGATCTTGGTGATGCTGGTGGCGGTGTAGCCGTGCTCGCTGAACAGGCGCATCGCCTCGTCCACGATGCGCTCGCGGGTGGTGCTCGGCGTGGGCTTGTCCAAGTTCTTGCCTGTTGTGCTTGACATCGACCCGGCTAAGTATACACTTAGTCAACGTCAGTCAGCGGTGAGAATGAGAAAAGGTAGGAGGAGGGGCAGGGCGGTCGGCGGAGGAGCAAGGTGGAGCGGATGGGTCGAGGTGGCCTTTTTGGGGCTACCAAATGAGAAGAAGACCCAATCTCAAATGGTTGGGGCCAAAAAAGTTTGTGTTCCCACGCCAGCCCCAGTCGAGGTGGGGTGTTGTGTTCAGATAGAGAAGGAGACGTGTTTGATGTCCGACGCCAGGTTTCCCCCAGACGCACCTGACGCACCTGACGCACCTGACGCAACGCCGAAGCGCGATGGCCTCGACCGTGGGCGTTTGCGGCGCACCGCCCCGCTGGTGGGCCTCACCGCCCGCACCGCCGGCGAGGCGGTGGTGGTGGGGCTGCGCGGCAAGCTCACCGGCGCCGACAGCACCGAGTTCCACGTCCGCACGGCGGAGCGCTACGCCGAGCTGCTCGGCCGCTCCAAGGGCGCGCTGATGAAGGCTGGGCAGATGCTGTCGTTCGTCTCGGCCAGCCCCGCGATTCCGGCGGAGTTCCAGACGATCTATCAAGCGGCGCTGACGCGGCTGCGCGACGAAGCGCCGCCGATGGCACCGGAGCTTGCGCGCGCGGTGCTGGAGCGCGAGCTCGGCCGGCCAACGGAGAGCGTGTTTGCACAGTTTGAGTGGGAACCCTTGGCGGCGGCCTCGATCGGCGAGGTGCATGCCGCGCGGCTGCACGACGGGCGCGCGGTCGCGGTGAAGATCCAGTACCCCGGAGTGGCGGGCGCGATCGAGGCCGACCTGAAGAACACCGAGCTGCTTTCCACATTTCTCGGCTTGATGTTCGGTTTGTCGCCGAGGAAAATCAGCTTCGATCTGCGCGGCGCGGCGCGCGAGATGAGCGATCGCATCACCGAGGAGCTCGATTACCGCTTGGAGGCGGCCAACCAGAACGAGTTTGCCGACATCTACCGTGGACATCCTTTCATCCACGTGCCGGAGGTTATCGGTGAGCTGTGCACCGATCGCGTACTGACCCAGGAGCTCGTGCGGGGCAAATCCTGGAGCGATGCTCTCAACTCCCCCCAGGAGTTGCGCGAGCAATGGGCGGAGGCGATCTGGCGCTTCATCTATGCTACCCATCGCCGCTTCCGCATATTCAACGCCGACCCGCATCCCGGTAACTATTTGTTCCACGACGATGGCGGTGTGAGCTTCATGGACTTCGGCTGCGTGAAGCGTTTCGAGCGTGAGCAGAGCGAGATGATGAACGCGGTCGCGCGCGAATGCTTCAGGGGCGACGTGCTCGGGACCTGGCGGGCGAGCGTCGAGGGCGGGTTTTGGCGATCCTCGGATCCAGTGACTCCCGAGGAGGTGTTCACCTACTGGCACGCGCCGTGGGAAATGTGGTGGGGGGAGCAGCCATTCACAGTCACCCCGGAGTATGTGGCCAGCTGGATCGAACGCAAGTTCTCGCCGACCGGTCCCTCCGCCAACGCTTTTCGATACATCACCGCATCGCCCAACTACACGATCATGAGCCGGATCGAGATAGCCGCAGCGTCGATAATCGCAGAGCTGGGTGCCACCAATTACTGGGGATCGATCGCGGCCGAGTTCTTCGAAGGCGCGGCCCCGTTCACCGCGATGGGCAAGCTCGACCACGCGTTCTTCGCCGAACGTCAGGCGGCGAGCAGCAATGCATGACGTGGCGAAGAAGCGGGAGGGGTGCGGCGCAGCGGAGAGTGCCGCAGGTGATTGGACGTCGCAGCGGGGCCGACACGCAACGATGGAGAGTGGTTATGCCTGATTGGACCGCCTGGCCGTTTCCCGCCGAGGACCCCTACCCGGCCTACCATGCCGCCCGCGCACAGGCGCCCGTCCAGTGGAATGAGCGGCTGGGCGCTCACCTGGTGCTCTCGCACGAGCACGCGGCAACTGTGTTGCGCGGCCCCGAGTGGAGCTCCGACCCGCGCAACAGCCCCGAGCTGCTCGCCTCCCTCGGCGGCTCGGGGTCGGGCTCGGCGCTGTGGAGCGAATCGCTGCTGATGAGCGATCCGCCGGCCCACACCCGGCTGAGGAGTGCCGTCAACCGCTTCTTCACCCCGCGGGCGGTGCAGAGGATTCGTGGGCGCGTCGCCGTGATCGTGGATGCGGCGTTCGCCCCCCTGGCCGAAGGCGAGTCGATCGAGCTGATGAGCGAGCTGGCCTACCCGATCCCGCTGGCGGTGATCGCCGAGCTGTTCGACGTCGGCCTCGAGGGCGCGGAAGTGATCCGTGCCGAGACCCCAACGCTGGCGCGGATGCTCGAGCTCGACCCAACGCCAGCGGAGCTGGAGGCGATCGGCACGGCGGCGATGACGGTGATGCTGTTTCTCGTGCCGATCGTCGCCGAGCGGCAGCGGGACCCGGGCGAGGACCTCCTGAGCGCGCTGATCCATCCTCCCGATGGCGGCGTGGCGCTCCAGACCGAGGAGATCATCACGATGTGCCTGCTGCTGCTGGCCGCCGGCCATGAGACGACATCGAACCTGATCGGCAACGGCACACTCGCGCTGTTTGAGCATCCCGAGCAGCTCGACTGGCTGAGGCGCCACCCCGCCCAATCACCTGGAGCCGTCGAGGAGCTGCTGCGCTACGACAGCCCCGCTCAGGTCGCCTCCCGCGTCGCCCGCGATGACCTGGTGCTCGGCGGGGTGGAAGTGCGCAAGGGGCAGCAGGCACTGGTCGTCCTCGGCGCCGCCAATCGCGATCCTGCTCATCACCCCGACCCGGACCGCCTGGACCTAACACGCACCGGGCCGTCTCATCTCGCGTTCGGCTACGGCCCGCACTTCTGCGTCGGCGCCGGCCTTGCCCGGCTGGAGGCGCAGGAGACGTTCAATCGCCTTGCGCAATCCGGGTTGACTCCGACAGCCGGTGGCTGGTTGTATTCTCGGGATCCTTCGCGCACCTTCCGGCGACTGCAGAACCTGCACATCGTAGGCAGCCCGAACTACACTCAACGGGTGCCCGCATGACCCGATACACCCCATCTCTGTACCCACGCGAACGGCGATACAACCCGTTCATCCGCGAGCGGAAGATGACGGTGCTCGGAGTGGGCTTGCATGGGGGGCGGATTCTCAGCGCACTGGAGCTTCCCTGGTTTACCCTCTTGCCGCCCAAAGGCTTCGGCGTGCTCACCACGATCGGCCGCAAGACCGGCAGGCTGCGGCGTAAATGTGTGCGAGCCACGCGGCGTGGTGACAGTGTGTACCTCGTGTCGATCGGCGGGCAGGACATCGCCTGGTTGAAGAACATCCACACCAACCCCAAGGTCTCCGTGCGGATTCCCGGCGGGACGTTCACGGGCAGAGCGCGGGAGTTGACCGATCCGCTGGAGGCCGAGCAGGCCCGGAACGCATACTGCGAGTCGGTGCACGTGGTCGACTACATGGCGTGCATGAACTGGCGCAAAGGACGTCCCACACGCTCGAGGATCGAAGACCTCACACGCGGCTGGTGGGAGGAGGGCGTTCCGCTCGTCGTCGAACTCGACATTCAGGCTCGTGCCGGGGGGACCGGCGCCTGACGCACAACGCCTGGGTGGGATCCTGACGCACAACGCCTGGGTGGGCTCCCGCTAGGCCGAGCGTGCGTTCATCCCGGCGGCAGCCCTGCGCGCCTCGGCGAACGTCACGAGGCGCCGGCGATCCTCGTCCCACAGCTTGAGCCCGACGGCCCGCAGGGCATCCCACAGTCGGAGCGTGGGCACCGTTTGGAAGATCGCGTTCTCGTCGTGCGCGCGGCGCAGGTTGTAGTTGGGGATGCGCGCATTCAGGTGGTGCACGTGGTGGTAGCCGATGCTCCCGGTGCAGAAGCGCAGCGGAGCGGAGAGTTTCAGGAAGGAGCTGCCGCGCAGCGCGGCGTCGCGGTAGTTCCACTCCTCGCCGCTCTCCCAGTACGCATCCTCGAACTGGTGTTGGACGTAGAACAGCCAGATGCCGATCGAGCCGGCCAGCAGCGCGGGGGGGCCGCACACGAGCAGGTAGTCGCGCCAACCGATCGTCAGGCAGAGGAGGCTGACGATCGCGGCGAGCGCCACGTCGGTGGCGAGCACGCTGCGGCGCATGCGGGGGCGGGCGCCCCGCGCGACGATCCGCGGGCCGATGATCATCGCGACGATCGGGCCGATGCCGAACATGATCAAGGGGTTGCGCAGCAGCCGGTAGCCGAGCCGGCCGCGCCACGGCATCGCCCGGTATTCGGTGACGGTCAACGTGCGGACGTCGCCGGTGCCGCGTCGATCGAGGTCGCCGGAGCTGGCGTGGTGGACCGCATGGTCGTGGCGCCAGCGGACGAAGGGCGAGTACAGCAACAGGCCGGTGGCGATGCCCAGCCACGCGTTGGCGCGCCTGGACCGCAGAAAGGACCCATGCGTGCAATCGTGGAAGACGATGAACGTGCGCACGAGGAAGATCGCGGTGGGGAGGATCAGAGCCAGCGCCAGCAGGGGAGACACGCCGAGCAGCAGGTACATCGCCACCGACAGGCCGAGATACGGCGCCACCGATGTGGCGAGGCACAGCAGAGCACGCGGACGGTTGGCGCGGGCGTAGGGCGCGAGCCGCTCCCTCCAGGTGCGCGGGTCTTCCGGCGGCTCTCCTGCCGTGGCGTGAGCCGTCAGTGCTGCCGGCTGGGCCGCGAGAGTCACGGTCACACGGTACTCTATACGGGGGACGGGAAACTACGGGTCTGTCCGGCGAAGGTTCATACAGGTTTGTCCCGCGAAGGGTGATACAGGCCTGTCTCGCGAAGGCCCGCCCACGAACGGCGACTTTTGGCTGGCGGGCGCTCCGTCGCGGTCACCGCCGCACCATGCAGCTACTCGGCTCGACCCCCGCGAGGCCGTGGGGTTGATCGGTGGAGAACGTGGCGAGGTCGAGTTGCAGGCACTGCGATCGTCCCCGGACGGTGATGCGCACCAGCCAATGGTGTGGGTAGAGGCGGTCGACCAGCTTCACAGCACAGTCCCGACCGCAATCGTCCCCGCCGAACGCGACAAGCGTACGCGCGGCGTCGGCGGCTGCGAGTTGGCGTTCCGGCAGCTGCCAGTTGCCGGGATCCCGGTCGCGCAGGTAGATCCATGCGACCAAGCCGACGCAGGCGCCGAGCAGGCAAAGGGTGATGCCCAGCCATCTCATGCCCGCACCGGACTGAGGGGACCGGCCAGTCCTCCCACGTGGGCCTTCGACCGGGTGACGCCCAGCCATTTCATCGCGGCTGCAACCAGAACGCTTGCACCTCGCGCTGGCCGTCGCGCGCGCGGAACAGCGGGCCGATCGCCACGATGTGGGTGCCCCAGCTCGGTGTGGGCGCGCCTTCGGGGAGGCGCACGAGCACGACGTGAAAGCCGCCCACCACCGCCACGTGCGTCTCGAGCGCGCCCGGTCCGTGGGTGGAGTCGATCACGCGTCCTTCGATGCGTGCGCAGTAGGCCAGCCGTCTGCGGTCCTCGCGGGGAATGCCCCTGGTGCACCAGCCCACCCACGCCGGCAGCGCGGCGGGTTGCCCGGCCGCCGGCCGCTGCGTCAAGACGGTGAGCGAGCCCTGCGCGGAGGCCAGCACCAAACCGCACAGCAGCAAAGCGGCGAGCACGGCGGTGACGCGCCACAGCCGCGGCCGGTCGAGTGCGGTGTGCACAGCCGCAAGGCCGCGGCGGGTGGCGCTCGTCCTCGAGCTTGTTGGGGATTCGCTGGTGAGGGACTTCGCCACGGGCTCAGGGCATCAGGTCGCCGCGTCCTGGCGCGCCTTGCACCCAGAGAACGCGCTCGGCCAATCCATCTTTGCGCGGCTACGCCCGCGCGCTCGCTGCGGGGTCGAGGCGGGACATGCTCACCGAGACGTTCAGCCGCGAAGTGGCTCCGCCGAGGTAGAGGCCCTTCACCGGGGGCACGTCGGCGTAGAAGCGCCCGTGCCCGATCTTCACGTGGGTCTCGCCCGCGAGGCGCCGGTTGGTGGGGTCGGCTCCCACCCACACCGGCTCGCCGTGGGCGGATGGGTGGGAGTCGCCGGGAAGCAGCACCTCCAGCCAGGCGTGGGTGTCGACCTCCACCGAGTCGCTGCTCCCGTCGGCCGGGGCCGCCCACAGGTAGCCGGAGACGTAGCGCGCGGCGATCCCGCGCCGGCGCAGCAGCACGAGCGAGAGGTGCACGAAGTCCTGGCACACCCCCGCGCCGGCCTGCAGCAGGTCGCGTACGCTGGAGCCCACGTAGGTGACCCCGGGGCGATACTCGAAGCGGTCGGGCACCAACTCGCACAGCCGTTGCACCGCCTGCAGCGGGCTGTCGGCGTGGAGCTGTGCCACCAGCTCCGCGAGGCCCTCGACCGCGGGCTGGTCGTGCCATGGCAGCGCGAACTCGCCCGCGGCATCCTGGTAGGAGCCGCTGTGCAGGCTCGCCCACGAGCCCACCGGCGGGGAGGAGGGCTCGGAGGTGACCACCCGTGCGCGCACGTCGATCGTCAGCCGGTCGTGGTCGGTGGGGACGCCAAACTCCAACACCTCGGTGCCGAAGTAGTCGAGGTGGCGGCTGACGCGCGCCTCGGGGTCGATGCGGGTGTGAAACTCGTCGCAGCGCTGCGAGGAGGTCGTGGCGGGCCGCACCCGCAACGCGTTGAGGTTGTCGGTGACGGGGGCGCCGTAGCGGTACTCGGTGAGGTAGCGGATGGCGAAGTGCATGGTGGGATCAGGCGACGGGGGAGTGGGGAGGGGGTGGGGAAGATGTCATTAAAAACGCGCCCAAACCCTTCACAAAATGAAGTGGTGGGGTCCAAAAAATATATATCTCACATCTCACCCAGCCATCACTTCATAAAGTAAAGGGTTGGGGGCCCAAAACAACAAAGCATCCAACTCCAACTCACTTCACAAAATGAAGGGTTGGGGTCCCAAAACAATGCATCTACCCTGCCCCTACTACTTCACAAAATGAAGGGTTGGGGTCCCGAAGCAATGCAATCCATTCGGCCCAACTCACTTCACAAAATGAAGGGTTGGGGTCTCAAAACAAAGCATCGAACTGGCCCCCACCACTTCACAAAATGAAGGGTTGGGGGCCGAAAAAGAGACATCACACTCCGCCCGCCCGCCCGGCGACAGCGCGCAGCCCCCGCTCATCGCCGCTCCCAGGGTGAAGGCCCGGTCGATCGTCGCTGCCTTGGAGGGCCGGCTCATCGCCGCTCCCCCGCCGGGGTCGCCCCCGCGAAGTAGCGCTCGGCCACGTCCTGGTCGAGGCGGGCGAGCTCCTGCTGGGTGCGCTCGCAGATCCCGGTCAGCTCCGCTCCTTCGGGCAGCGCGCGGCGCTGGAAGTCCAGGTCGGCCGCCAGACGGCTGACGCGCAGCACCGGCTTGGAGTTGCGCGGGCCGGCGTCGGCGGCGGTGAACACCTCGTGCAGCGTGTCCACGCACGCCGCCACGCTGTCGGGGTAGGCACGCTCAAACAGCAGGAAGCGCGCGACGGGCTGGGCATTGGGCGGGGCGGTGACCGCGCGCAGGTAGGCGTGGAAGCCCCCCACGGCCTGCAGCAGGATCAACGCGTGGCCGTCGCCGGGGGGCGCTCCGCCGGGGGGCAGCGCGATCCGCAACATCCGCAGCACCATGTCGGCGACCTCGATCATGCCGCCCGCATCGAGGAAGCACTTCGCTTCGTCGCGCAGCATCGAGCGGTCGGCCACGCCCCAGATCAAAGCGGTGCGCTGCTTGACGTACTGTGAGGCGAGGTAGGGGCCGGCCGGGGCCGCGGTCTGGAACCCCGCCCGGGTGGGTGGGGCGGGCGGGCCCCAATCCACCCCGCCGCGCAGCCCGAGCGCTGTGGTGTTGATCGCCTCCCACATCTCCGCGCTGATCACATCGCGCACGGTGCGCGCCCCCTCGCGCGCGCGCTCGACGCTCGCGAGCATCGAGCCCGGTCGCCGCGCGTCGAGCGTGAGGCCGCCGAGCGCATGGCCGCCCGACCCGCCGTCGAGCTCGGTGTCTCCCAGCATCGCCAGCAGTCCATGCGAGCCGAAGCTGACGCCCGGCACGCGGTCGGAGGTGCCCTGCAGCTCGGCCTGGAACACCGCCTCGACCGCGCGCGCGGTGAACTCGGCGCGCGCCAGGTTGCGGCCCAGCCAGTACAGCTCGTGCGCGATCCGCGCCAGCATCGGCTCACGCCTCGCCCGGCTGGGGGCGTGCTCGCTCGGCGGCGCGGTCCGCGTCGCGGCCGCCGAACCCCTCGTCCGCGGGACCGCATTTGGGAGGGGGAGGGGGGGAGGGGCTCGCGCCGCGTTCCCGCCGCTGCTGCTGCTGCTGGCCGGTCCACGAGCCGTAGCGGAGGTCGGGCAGCGCCGGCGTTGTGTCGGCGATCGTCGAGTTCCCCCCGCGATCCTGCTGCTGCTGTTGCTGCTGGCCGGTCCACGCGCCGTAGCGCAGGTCTGGCAGCGCCGGCGGCTGCGTGTCGGCGATCGTCGGTCCCGCCTGGTCGGCGTCGTCGCCGTCCTGCAGCACCCACGTGTCCTTCGAGCCGCCCCCGCGCGAGGAGTTGACGATCATCGACCCCTCCTCCAGCGCCACGCGCGTGAGGCCGCCGGGGACGATGTCGATGTGCTCGCCGAACACGGCGAACGGCCGCAGGTCCACGTGGCAGGGTTGCAGCCCACCCTCGCCATCCACCGTGGGGACGGTCGAGAGGCGCACGAGGTCCTGGGCGATCCACCGTTGTGGGTGCGCGCGGATCACCTCCCTCATTCGCTCGAGCTCCTGCTCCTCGGCGTGCGGGCCGATCAGCACGCCGCGGCCCCCCGACTCGCCGGTCGGCTTCACCACCAGCTGCTCGATGCGGCCGAGCACGTGATCGAGCACTTCCGGGTCGGACAGCAGGTAGGTGCGGACGTTCTCGAGGATCGGCTCCTCCGCCAGGTAGAAGCGGATCATCTCCGGGACGAAGCAGTAGATCGCCTTGTCATCGGCGACTCCGGTGCCGAACGCGTTGGCGATCGCGACGCTGCCGGCGCGGTAGGCCCGCACCAGCCCGGGCACCCCCAGCAGCGAGTCGGGGCGGAACTCCAGCGGGTCGACGAAGTCGTCGTCCAGGCGCCGGTAGACGGCGTGCACACGCTCCAGGCCCCGCGTGGTGCGCATGTACAGCACGTCGTCGCGCACCACCAGATCGGAGGCCTCGACCAGCTCGACGCCCATCTGCCGGGCGAGGAAGGCGTGCTCGAAGTAGGCGGGGTTGGCGGGCCCCGGCGTCCACACGACGACCGTCGCCTCGCTCTCCGCCGACGGCGCGACCGAGCGCAGCGCGCTGAGCAAAAGCTGCGGGTAGTGGTCGACCGGGCGCACGCGGTAGGAGGCGAACAGCTCGGGCACCAGCTGTGCCATCGCCGCGCGGTTCTCCAGCACGTAGGAGATGCCCGAGGGGATCCGCACGTTGTCCTCGATCACCTTCCACGCGCCGTCGCTGTGGCGCACCAGGTCGCAGCCGGCCACGTGCGTGTACACGCCGCCCGGGGGCCTGATCCCATGTACCGCGCGCGCGAAGTGCGGGCAGCCGGCAACCAGACGCCACGGCACGAGGCCCTCGCGCACGATCTCGCGGGCGTGGTAGACGTCGTCGACGAAGTGGTTGAGCGCGCGGATGCGCTGCGCGAGGCCGCGCTTGATCTCGCGCCATTCCTCGCCGCTGAGCACGCGCGGCACGAGATCCAGCGGGAACGGCCGTTCTTTGCCGGGCTGCGCGGGGTCATACCCGCCGCTCTCGCCGCCGGTCTCGAAGGTGATCCCCTGCTGCATGAACACCGCGTCGCGGCGCCTGCCGGCCTCCAGCAGCCCCTCGGGACCGAGGCGCTCCAGCTCGTGCACCAGCGCGGCCGCCGCCGGACGCGGCGTGCCGTCGACTTCGAACAGCTCGTCGAGGAACGGCGCGCGCGGGCGGTAGCCGGCGGCAGCCGGCGTGCTCAGCACTGAACTCACCGCGGGATTTTCCCGCGTGCCCCTCAACTCGGCCTTCGACGGATGGAGCAATCGAGGGGGTTGCGGCTGCTCACCTGTCGCAATGCCGTCCCCCGCATCGGTCGCAACCCCAGAAAGAGAAGACAGCACCCACGTCGACTGGGGCCGGGGTGGAACACAAGTTTTTGACCCCCAACCATTCGAGATTGAGTCTCATTCTTGTTTGGTTAGGCCCCAAAAAGAGAACACAGCACCCCTCCCCCTCCTCCCCCTGCTCGATCCCGCGCGCCTCGCCGGCGCGTCCGTCGAGTCGCCAATGCCGCTCAAGCGCAGGGCTTTTGTGGCCGATGCGTTCGCGATGTCGAAGCTCTCCGTACAACTCACGGAGCGGCGACCCGCCGGCGAGCGCGAGCGCGAGCGTCGCGCCGAGGCTCTGCGCCGCCAACGTGCCGACGAGCGTGTCCAGAAGCTCGCCGGCGCCGGCGAGCTCGCCTATCTGCGCGCGCAGCTGCGGGTCGCCTCGCAGCTCACCGCGCGCCTGGCCGCCCTGCAGGAGATCGAGGAGATGGCGCGCCTGGTGGTCGACGAGCTGCACTGCACGTTCGCCTTCTACCTCGCCGCGATCCAGCGCCTCGACCGCGACGGTATGCTGCGGTTGATCGCCGGCGCCGGGCCGCTCGCGGAGGTGATGACCGAGTTCCTGATCGTCGAGCAGCCCCTCCACGAGGGCGTCAACGGGCGCGTCGCGCGCTCCGGCAGCACCGCGCTGGTGCACGACACGGGGATGGATCCCGACTACATCGCGCGCGATCCCACCACCGACCCGCGCTCGGAGCTGAGCGCCCCGATCTTCGTCGACGGCACCGTCTGGGGGGTGCTCAACATCGAGGCCGTCGCCCCCTCCGCCTTCGGTCAGGCCGACGCGGTGCTCGTCGAGGCGGTCGCCGCCGCCCTCGGCGCCGCCGTGCACCGTGCCGCGCTGGTCGCCGACCTCGAGCGCACCTTCACCACCACCCTGGCGGCGCTCACCTCCACGGTGGAAGCGAAGGACGACTACACCGCCTGCCACGGCGAGGACGTCGCCGACCTCGCCGAGCGCGTCGCGCTGCGCATCGGCCTCACACGTGCGCAGGCGCGCGATGTGCGCTACGCGGCGATGCTGCACGACATCGGCAAGATCGCCGTGCCTTCGGAGATCCTCCTGAAGCCCGGCCCGCTCACCGACGAGGAGTGGGGGGTGATGCGCAGCCACGCCGCAGTCGGCGGAGAACTGGTGGGGCGCATCGACGCTTTCGCCCATCTCGCGCCCGCCGTGCGCGCCTCCCACGAGCGCTGGGACGGGGGCGGCTACCCCGACGGCCTCGCCGGCGAGCAGATCCCGCTCGCGGCGCGCATCATCTCGGCGTGCGACACCTACGACGCGATCGTCACCACGCGCCCCTACCGCCCAGCGCGCACGCACGCAGAGGCGGCAGAGGAGCTGCGCCGCGTGGCGGGCGCCCAGCTCGACGAGTGCGCCGTCCACGCGCTGTTGGCTGAGCTCGCCGCGGGCTGAGCGCCTGCTGTGTCGCGGCCCTGGGCGGTCATTGGTCGGATGGGGCAGGTGGTGGGTCGAGTGCAAGCCGGTGATCGGTGGGCGAGTGGGCTGGCTCAATACCCGTGCTTGACGACGTTCGCCAGCGGCTCTCCGCGTAGATAACGACGCACCTGTTCTCCCACCAGCTCGAACGCGCGCCGATCCGCGGCGGGCGTGTCCCCGGCGAGGTGGGGGGTGATCAGCACCCCCGGCGCGTCCCACATCGGATCCCCGGGCGGCAGCGGTTCCGGGTCGGTCACATCCAGCGCGGCTCTGATGCGCCCGGCGCCCAGCAGTTCCCGCAGCGCCCCCATGTCGATGACCGGCCCCCGCGCGGCGTTGACCAGCAGCGCCCCGGGGCGCAGGCGCGCGAGCAGCTCGGCGTCGAGCAGTCCGGTCGTTTCGGGCGTGAGCGGCAGCAGCACGACCACGACGTCGGCCAGCGCCAGCAGCTCGCCGAGATCCTCCACCGCGTGCACCCCCGCCCGCGCGCGCCGCGCCACACGGATCAGCTCGACCCCAAACGGCTCCAGTCTGCGCTCCGTCGCCGCGCCGATCGCGCCATACCCAAGGATCAACACCGTGCTGCCCGCCAGCTCGTGGGATCCCTGCCACTCCCAGCGGTGCTCCCGCTGACTGTCGCGCAGCTCGGACAGGCGCTTGGTCGAGGCGAGGATCACCGCCACCACCCACTCCGCCACCGCCGCGTCGCGAGTGCCGGCGGCGTCGCACAGCGTCACGCCGTCAGGAAGGATCGGCAGCAGCCAGTCCACGCCCGCCGACAGCGTCTGGATCACGCGCAGCGCCTTCATCCTTGGCAGCAGCGCGGGGATGCGTGTGTCGCGCGCGCCGGGCACCAGGAACTCCGCGTCGAGCGCCTCGTCTGGCAACTCCTCCTCGCGGGGGATGAGGTTGAGCGACACGCCCTCTGGCAGCTCGCCGACGGCCTCGCTGCCCGGACGATCCGGAATCCACACGTTCACCTTGTCGGGAGTGTATGGGGTCTCGACCACCGCGCTTGCATGTGCACCGAGGTCGCTGCGGAGTCTCCAGATGCGCGAGCGGGGCCACGGCAAGTGGGCTCCACCAGATCGCCCGTCCACCAGATGGCGCCGCTGCATCGACGGTACCCGTTTGTTCGGGTTGTTTCCTTTAGATAGAGCTAACTACCCGAACGGCGACTTTGCTGTACAGTGCCGCTCTGACGAATCCCAACGTGGAGGAATTGAGGCACGGTGCCCCGAGACGAAGGAGGGACATATGGCGCGAAGTGGCTTGGTTGCTAGAAATTCATGGATCCCGAAGAAGCCGGATCCCGGGGTCGGATGGCCCAGGGGAGCTCGGGTGAGTGCGCTCGTTTGCGCCGTAACCATCGTCGGCGTGCTCGGCCTCTGCGCGATGCTGCTGCCGGTGGCGGCCAGCGCGGCGCCAACCGGGAGCATCTCCGGCGCCGTGACGAACGCCGGTACGCATGAAGGCATCCAAGGCGCCGAAGTCTGCGCTACCCCGACGGGCGGCGGCACGCGGGTATGCAAAGAAGCCGGATTTAGCGGGCAATACACGATCGAAGGGCTCAACGAAGGCGAATACACTGTCGAATTCACGGGATGCGTCAGCCACTCCTGCGGCACATACACTGCTCAGAGCAAGCCGTTGGTTGAAGTCAAATCCGGCGAAATCACAAAAAACATCGATGCGGAACTGGTGGAACTTACCGGCAAGATCAGCGGGAGGGTGACATCGGGCGGCGCGCCGGTGGGAGGCATCGAGGTCTGCACGGCTGGCGGGTGCCAGGAAACGAACGCCAATGGCGAATACACGATCGAAAGCGTTCCGGCGGGCTCGTACAGGGTCTCGTTCAGCTCCAAGCAGGAATGCAAGATCGTCTGCCAGCCCACCTCCGACTACATCGCTCAGTGGTGGAATGGACAGTCGACTGAAGAAGCGGCCAACTTGGTGACCGTTGAAGCGGGCAAGACCGCGTCGGGCATCAACGCCGAACTGCAGGTCGGAGGTCACATCTCCGGAAAAGTCACCACCGCCTCGATCTCCCCCCAGCCGATCGCCAACGTCGTGGTCTGCGCCAACACGACGAAAACCAATAAAGAAGGGGAACGAGAATACGAAGAACAATGCGCGCTCACCAGCGGAAGCGGCGAATACACGATCTCGGCGCTCGCGAGCGGAGGATACGAAGTCGACTTCACCGGCTCGATCTGCGTGGAACCGAAAGCACACCGCACCAAGTGCACACACCCCTACGTCAGCCAGATCTACCAGGGCGTAGTGCCGGTGAGCGCTCCGGGGACGACATCGGGGATCGACGGCAGCCTGCTCGAAGTCTCGCCCACCAAGCCGGCCAATACCGGCGCGCCGGCGCTGACGGGCACGGCGGCGGTTGGCAAGGCGCTCAGTTGCTCGACGGGCAGCTGGGCCAACAACCCGGCTGTTCTCTCCTACAAGTGGCTGCGCAATGGCGTCGTGATCGCGGGTCAAACCGCCAGCACCTACACGGTGCAGGGCGCGGACGCCGGCAAGGGCCTCGCCTGCGAAGTCACGGCGAGCAACGGCGCCGGTGCGACCGGCTCGACGAGTAACACGGTGGCGATCCCAACTCCGATCGCCGTGTTCGCCGGCGTGAAAGTCAAGGGCGCCGTGGCGTCGGTCACGCTGAGCTGCCCCGGAGCGGCTCCTTGCTCGGGCGTGCTCAAGCTCGTCGCCCGTGTCGTGACCAAGCACGGCAGGCGCAAGCGCGCGGGCAACGTCACGATCGGCGTGGCCAGCTTCTCGATCGGCGCGGGCAAGCGCGTGACGCTGCACGTGCGCCTGACCGGCCGGGGCAGCAAGCTGCTGGGCAAGGGCGCCAGGAAGGGGCTCAAGGTGCAGATCGCCGGCAGCGGCGTGCAGACGCACACGGCGGTGCTGCGGCCGGCGTCAAAGGGCCGACGCTGAGTCGGTCGGTTGGTCGGGCTGGACGGCTGAGCCGCAGCCGCCCGAGGTTGGCCGGGTCCCGGTGGTTGATGTGCTACCTGGGCCCGTCAGCCATCTCGGTCACCGCATCCACCCAGGAGGTGATGTTCGTGACGACGCGAGGTGTGCTGTGCAACTGCCGCTCGACGGCGTCGCGGAGAGCGGAGACAGTGAGCTCGACGTAGACATGCTGGCTGGAGTTGCGCACCTCCCGCTGAACATCGAGCGCGTCCTGGGCAGGCTGGGAAATAATTTGCAGCTTGCGCAGTGCCCCAACCGGGGAGACCCTCTCCTCTACTCCCAAAGCGTCCAGTCGAATGGCGATCTTGACGCTGAGCGAGATCAGGTCCATGAGCAGCATGTAGGTCTTCTCGAAGCTCGACAAGACACTGTCAGCCCGACTGCGCTCGGATGGATCATCGGAGTCCCACGCCGTCGAGAATGCCTCCTCGTCGAGGTCGGGCTGAAATTGGGAGACCGCCCACTCGAGCTGCTCGAAGCGGCGCCGGAGGGCGTCGAGGGTTGCGTCGTAGCTCTCGCGCAGTTGCTCGTAGCTTCTTCTGGGTCTGACAGGATTCACACGGACGCTCCAGCTCTTTCGGCAAAGGCCGCAGCCGCGTCACGGGCATGTCGTGCCAGGGTCGTCCGATTGCGCTGCGCTTGAGTCTCGATCCGCCCGATCTGGGCGCGGAGCTGTGGCCAGCGTGCGTCGCGGTCGACCAGCACGCGTCCGTCGCGCAGAACCTCGACCATCAGGGCTGGACGTCGCAGGGCGTCCTCCAGCGCCACCACCTCCAGCGTGAGACCCGTGCGCTTGCGTAGGCGCTCAGCCAGCGCAACCCGATGGCACAGGCCGGGTTTACGCAGCGCCACAAGCAGATCGACGTCTGACTCCTCGCGCTCATCGCCACGGGCGACCGAGCCGAATACGACGGCCATTGAGATATTCGGCTCTGTGCGCAGTACTCGGCGAAGGGAGCTTAGAGTCGACCAGTGGCGACGTAGATAGATGCGCTCCGCCACCGGCAGCTCGAGCCGGTAAGGAGTTCTCCGCGTTCCGCGCAGCGTACCGAGCGCCCATGCCCTCCTCAGGGTCCGCTCGTTGATCCGCAGGCTCTCCGCCAACTCCCGAAGCTCCGCACTCATATGTCCAGTTTATCAGCGCTGTGCGTCCAGATTCGCTACGGTGTCGCCATGTGTGCGAGTGAGGCCAACAGCGAGCCGGCGCCCCGCCAGATCGCGCTGCTGCGCGGCGTGAATGTGGGCGGCAACAATAGGGTGCCGATGGCCCACCTGCGCGAGCTGCTGGGGGAGCTCGGCTACGGGGACGTGCGCACCCACCTGCAGAGTGGCAACGCCGTGTTCACCACGCCCGGCACGGCCCCCGAGCAGGCGGCGCGGGAGATCGAAGGCGCGCTCGCGCGCTCGCTCGGGCTGGGCATACGCGTGCTGGTGCGCACCGCCGCGGAGCTCGAGCGGGTGGTTAGCGCCAACCCGCTCCCCGAGGCGGTCTCAGAGCCCTCGCGGCTGCTGGTCACCTTCCTCTCCGCCCCGCCCGACCCCGAGCGGCTGCGGGAGCTCGAGCCCGGCGACTTCGAGCCCGACCTGTTCGGCTTCGGCGAGCGCGAGATCTACGTGTGGTGTCCCGAAGGGGTGCGCGCGATCAAGCTCTCCTACGCCTTCTTCGAGAAACGCTTCGGGGTGGTTGCCACGGCGCGCAACTGGAACACCGTCACGAAGCTGCTGGAGCTGGCGCGGGGGTAGTGGGGTGTAGTTGGCGCCGGGGAGTGGGTGGAGTGGGCGCGGGGGTGGTGGGGCGGAGTTGGCGCCGGGGGGGTGGTGGAGTGGGCACGGGGTAGCGGGGTGGAGTTGCGCGGGAGCAGCGGGCGTGGTGGGCCGTTCGCGCGTCACTCGTAGCCCCATTGGAGCGTGAGCTGTGTGGCGGCGCCGATTTTGTATACCAGCCTGTACACGTTCGTGTTTTCCCATTTGAGCACCCTTGGGGTGCCTTCATTGATTTTGCTGAAAACTCGTCCGTCCCACAACCAGACTTCGGCCGGCCCGGCCTGGGCGGAGTACAGCACCCACACACTGCCTGTCTCCGGCAGCTTGATGTACACATACCCCTCTGGTTTGTTGGTCTCGAGTGTGGTCAAGCTCGCGGGCTCCCCGTCGGCGGCTTTCACGGAGCTTCCCTCCAGCGCCTTGGCAAATACGTCCGGCTCCGGTGCAGGCATAGTGCCCTCCTTTCGACGCGCGAGTGTGCGTGGCGCCCCGCGCAAGTTCAATTTTGTTGGACACTATCAAGCATGCGGCTCGCCGTGCGGGGGCGGCCAATCGGTGACGTGCGACCTGTGGGAGACTGCCGCGCATGAACCCACACACGCTCCGAGTGGCGGTGGTCGGACACGTCGAGTGGGTGCGCTTCGCGCGCGTGTCCCACATTCCAGGCGCCGGCGAGATCGTGCATGCGCGCGATCCCTTCGAGGAGCCCGCGGGCGGTGGGGCGGTCGCCGCTGTGCAGTTGGCGCGTTTGGCGGGGGCCTCGGCGCTCTGCACCGCCCTCGCCGAGGACGACCACGGCCGCCGCACTGTGGCGCGTCTGGGGGAACTCGGCGTCGATGTGCTGGCCGTCACGCGTGAGCAGCCCACGAGAAGTGCGGTGGCGCTGGTGGATGACTCCCGCGAGCGCACGATCACCACCTTCGGGGCGCGCCTGGAGCCGGCGGGCGCCGACACGCAGGTTGGGTGGAGCGCGCTCGCCGAGATGGACGCGGTGTACTTCACCGCCGGCGACCTCGCCGCGCTACGTGCCGCGCGCGCCGCGCGGGTTTTGGTTGCCAGCCCACGCGCGCTCCACGCCCTTGGGCACGGCGTCCCGCTCGACGCGCTGGTGCTCAGCGGCGAGGATGCGATCGAGCGCGAGGACGCCGCTCGCGCGCAGGCCGACGCCGAGCTGGTCGTGCTCACCGATGGTGCGCGCGGCGGCTCCTACAAGGAGCGCTCCGGCGTGTCGGGAGAGCGCTCGGCGGGTTCGGGCACATGGGACGCCGCCCCCTTGCCCGGCCCGGCGGTGGACTCCTACGGCTGCGGCGACTCCTTCGCCGCGGGGCTCACCTATGGCTTGGGCGCGGGCATGACGCCGCCCGACGCGCTCGCTTTGGCCGCGCGCTGCGGGGCGGTGTGCCTCACCGGCCGGGGGCCTTACGAGCGGCAGCTGAGGTGTGCTTCGGCGGAGGGGGGTTGTGCGAGCGGCGGCTGAGGTGTGCTTCGGCGGAGGGGGGTTGTGCGAGCGGCGGCTGACGCTACCGGCGAGAGGGCCACTCGATCAGCGCGGCCAGCTCTTCTCGCCCGAGGTCGATCAGCCCGCTGCGCTCGATTGGGTGATAGTCGCCGTCGGTGAGCCCCAGCCAGTCGCAGGTACGCTTGGTGGGATCGACGATCAGCACCTCATCCACGTGATGGGCGGAGTAAAACGGAAGCTTCTGCCATGACTCGTCCTCGGGCGAGACGATCTCGACGACGAGCGCGGCGGTGTGCAGCCAGATGCCCTTCGCGCCGGGGCGGTGCAGGCCGCCGTCGGGGACGCGGAAGTCCTCGATCGAGTCGCCGAGGTTGAACTCCTGCATGGTGGGAACCAGCCCCGCGGCACGCGCCAGCGGACCGAGGATCTCGGCCAGCTGCTGGCCGACGGTGGCATGGCCAAAGTCTGGAGCAGGCACCATGTGCAGCACACCGTCCCACACCTCGTCGCGTCGATCGAGTCCGGAGCGGCGCCGACGCGCGAGCATCTCATTGAGCCCCGACGTCTCAGGATCCAGCACCAGTGCACGCATTCGTCACATCGTAGCGCTCCGACGGCTGTCTCATTCCCCCCGAAGTTGGCGCGAACGGGCTCATCGCCCGGGGTCTGCTGGTCTGCTCAGGTGGCGTGAGACGGTGGGCTCGAGGCCTCGGGCAGGTGGCGCTGATCGCCCTGGCCGGTGGGAGATCCACACGTACACCGTGTTCACCGTCGTCCCTTCGCGGAAGCTGACATCGAACGCCAGCGGCGCGTGCTTCACCGGCGAGCGGGCGACGTCGCTGAGGTAGATCGCTTCGCGGTAGGGCCGTTTGTAGAGCTCATACCAAGTGCCCAATCGCAGGTCCGACCCAGGCGCCAGCACGCGGGTGCCGCGTGCGACGAGGAAGTAGCGCAGCGATGGTTTGATCGGTTCGGTGGCGCCGTCGAGGACGCCCTCCAGCACGACGCTGCCGCCGCGGGGCACCATCTGGGCGAGGCGTCTGTCGATTGCTTTGATCGGCCTGTACAGCGTGGCGTGTTCGTCGGGCGTGGCCTGTGCCGCCACCGCGTTGCCCACCGCCGCGGCCCCGCCGATCCCGGCGAGCGTGAGGAGCACCGAGCCGAGCGCGACCACGCGGGCCGCGGGGTGGGGCACACGGCGCGCGGCTTTGCGCAACGCCCACCCGAGCACCAGCGCCAGCACCCACGCGAGCGCCAGCCATACCACCATGCCCGCCTGCGAGCCCCACCAAATCGTGTAGCCGAGCGTGGCCGACAGCCGCCGCGGGGTGGGGGTGGAGGCCGCCACTGACGCCAACGCCGGGCACAGCACCAGCGCGCTCAGCGCCAGCGTCGCCACATCGCGGCGGCGTCTCAGCGATGCGACGAGCGCCACCAGCGCCAGCGCGGCGAGTATCGCGATCGTCGAGTTGGTGGCGAGCGCGGAGGGGGTTGAGCGGACTTCGTACTTGCGCTGCCAGCGGCTCTTTGGGGTCTGCAGCCACCAGGGCACGATTCCCACGGCGTGCACCACCGCGTGCCACCCCGCTTCGTCCCCGAGCGTGGCCTTCTGCTTGGTCGCGCTTTCGAGCACCAGCGTGAGGTTGCCGGGGTGTTCGGTGAGCTGCCCGTCGATCGTCGCGCTCCAGCACAACGCCCCCACCAGCACGGTCGCGAAGCCCCACCCGAGCAAAGTGCGACGTCGTGGGCCGGTCGCTCCGCGACGCCGCCTCCCGATCCCCCCTGCCGCGAGTCCGCCCAGCCCGACGGCGAGCAGCGCGAGGGTGGGGGGGAGGTAGGTGAGGTGCGTCTGCACGGTGAAGCTTGCGATCAGCACCGTCAGGGGCAGCAGCTTGTAATCGCCGCACGCCAGCGACCAGCAGAGGAAGATCATGAGCGTGAAGGGGAACAGCCCGGCGGAGGGGTTCCACACGTCGTGGAAGGTCTCCGCCGCCAGCGACTGGCACATCAGGGCGATCGCCACGGCGGTCATCACCATCAGCACGCGGCCCCCACGCCGGCGGGCGAGCGCGACGGCGCCGATGATGCAGCCTGTGTTGAGTACGCCCATCGTCACGGTCATGCCCGTGTCGCTGCCGTTGTAGGCGGCGGGGGCGAGCAGCCAGAACAGCATCGGCCCGAGCGAGTGCGTCACGCGGCCCGTCACTTCGCCGGCGAGCGAGTATTGGCCGACCAGCGGCGCGTGCGAGGTGAAGACGTCGTGGGCGCGGGTCGCGATGATCCCGCGGTCGGCCACCGGCACCCAGCCGGCCTGCACGGCTTTCACGGTCGCGTCGATCACGGGGATCGCGGCGGCCAGTCCGGCGGCGAGCGTAAGCAGGTCGTTCCCCAGCTTGGCGGCGGTGCCCGGCAGCGAGGCGCGCAGTCGGGTCGCTAGAGGTTTTGCCGGCCGATCGGCCGGTGGGGGTGGGGGAATGTCTTCTTTTTCGACCCCTACCACTTCATTTTGTAAAGGGTTTGAGGCTGAAAAATAGATATACACACCGGGGTCGTCCGTTGCGTCACCCCTGCGACAGGTGGGGGGCGAGCTCGTGGCGGGCGATCGAGCGCTTGTGGACCTCGTCGGGGCCGTCCGCAAGGCGCAGCGTGCGCAGGTGTGCGTACATCCAGGCGAGCGGGAAGTCGTCGCTGACGCCCCCGCCGCCGTGCACCTGGATCGCGCGGTCGATCACCTTCAGGGCGACGTTGGGCGCGGCGACCTTGATCGCGGCGATCTCCGTGCGCGCCTGGCGGTTGCCGGCGGTGTCCATCAGCCAGGCGGCCTTGAGCGTGAGTAGGCGCGCCATCTCGATCTCGATCCGCGACTCGGCGATCCAATCCTGGATGTTGGCGCGAGCCGCCAGCGGCTCCCCGAAGGTGACGCGCGTCGCCGCGCGAGCGCACATTGCCTCCAGCGCCCGCTCCGCCGCGCCAAGGGAGCGCATGCAGTGGTGGATGCGTCCCGGCCCGAGGCGCGCCTGGGCGATCATGAAGCCCTCGCCCTCGCCCGCGATCAGGTTGGCGGCGGGGACGCGCACGTCCTCGAACAGGATTTCGGCGTGGCCCTCGTGGTCGAGGTAGCCAAACACCGGCAGCCCCCTCACCACGCGCACGCCGGGGGTGTCCAGCGGCACGAGCACCATGCTCTGCTGTGCATGCCGCGGGCCGTCCACCCGCGTCTTGCCCATCACGATCATCACCTTGCAATGGGGGTGCAACACTCCCGAGATCCACCACTTGCGCCCGTTGAGCACGTACTGATCGCCCTCGCGCTCCACCCGCAGCGCGATGTTGGTCGCGTCCGAGGAGGCCACGTCGGGCTCGGTCATCGCAAACGCCGATCTGATCTCCCCCGCCAGCAGCGGCTCCAGCCACTGCTCGCGCTGCTCCTCGCTCGCAAACAGGTGCAGCACCTCCATGTTGCCGGTGTCGGGCGCTGAGCAGTTGCACGCCTCCGAGGCGATGTGGCTGTGCCCGAGGGTCTCGGCGAGTGGGGCGTAGTCGCCGTTGGAGAGCCCGGCGCCGTGCTCGGAGTGGGGCAGGAACATGTTCCATAGCCCCCTTTCGCGTGCCTCCACCTTGAGCGCCTCCATGATCGGCGGCTGAATGGAGACCCCATCCGGCCCTGGCCCCCCGGATTCGCGCAACTGGCGCTCGTACACGGGCTCCGCCGGAAGGACGTGCTCCTGCATGAAGGTGTCGAGGCGCTCTTTGAAGTCGAGGCAGTTGGCGCTGGGCTGGAAGTCCATCGGTCTCCTCCTGACGGGAATGGGACCTGTATGAAACCAACCCACCGTCCGCGAGGCGTGTGGCAGGCCAATTCTAATGCTCTACTTGAGGGTTAGTCTGTCAAAAAGGCGAGGGGAGTTCGGACTGTGGGGATAGCGGCGCCCAAATGCGGATTTTCAACGCTGACTAAAAAGCGGGATGAGAGCGGTATCCGTACGCTCGAACTTGAAGCCATCGTCCGCGACGGGTAGAGTTGCAGTAAGAATCGCCACGTTCTCCGAGTCGCGAGGCTCCGGGGATCTCGATGTCGCCGGACCCGCAATGGTCCGGAGCTACCCGGATCGAGGCGACATGTCTACATAAACGTACAGAGGAGAGAGAAGCTGATGATGCGCATGGCATCCACCCGCAGGGCGCTGCTTGGCCTTGCCGTCGCTGTCGCCGGAGTACTGGCCATCTCGCCAGCCGTCGCCTCAGCGACGCCCAAAGTCACGCTCAAAGCCGTGCCGGTCCCACTCAAGGGCGTTCCGGGTAGCGGGGACATCCTTGGCGCCCCCGCGGCGGTCGAATTCGAAATGACAATCAGAGGCACCGAAGTGACCGGCGATTCGCCGTCGCAGCTGCGCGGTGTCAACGTGTGGGCCCCCGCTGGCGTGAAGCTGCACAGCGCCGGGTTTGTGACCTGCACGCTGAGCACGCTCGAACTGAAGGGCCCCGAAGCCTGCCCGAAGAAGTCCCAGGCCAGCGCGCTGGGCTCCGGGGAAGCATCGGACACGATCGCCGGGGAACCGATCAAAGAGAAGGCGACCGTACAGGCCTTCTTCGCCCCCAAAGGCGAATTGATCTTCTACGCCAACGCCCCCTCGCCGATCTCGGCGCAGGTCTACGTCGGCGGGACGATCCATCCCTCGAGCGGGCTGTACGCCTACGAGTTCGAGGCAGAAGTCCCGCTGATCGAATCGGTGCCCGGTGCGGCCGCGGTGTCGACCGAAGCGATCGACATCAAGGTCGGCTCGTCCTACAAAAAGCACGGCAAAACCGTCTCCTACATCACGCTGCCCAACAAGTGCCCCAAGGGCGGCTTCCCGCTGAAGGCCGAACTGAAGTTCGAGAGCGGCGAATCGGTCGTCACCGAATACAAAGCGCCGTGCCCGAAAAAGAAGAAGTAGAGCAGTAGGTCTACGGGCAAGAGGTGGCGAACAGGTAGACCGCAGGCGATGAGCGCCCGCCCACGAGGCGGGCGCTCGAAGCGGCGGCGAGCGGGGTGAGCCCATCGGGCGGGATCACCGGCTTGCCGTGTGGACAAGGAGATTGGGGCAGCTGTGAGGAAGCGGGCTGTTGGGGCGAGCAGTAGCGGAGTGGCAGCGGCAATCGCCGGCGGCGTGTGCGTCGTCGTGGCGATCGTCGCCGTGCTGCTCGCCACCTCCGCGGGCGGCTCCAGCGGCGGCTACACCGTACGGGCGATCTTCGACGACGCCGGCAACCTCGTCAACAGCGAGAACGTCAAGATCGACGGCGTCAAGGTCGGCTCGGTCGGCGCGGTCACCCCGACCCCCGACGGCAGGGCCGCGGTGATCCTCAAAATCGAAAACCCCGGCTTCCAGGACTTCCGCACCGACGCCAGCTGCACGATCGAACCGCAGGCGCTGATCGGCGAGAAGTACGTCAACTGCCTGCCCACCCAAGCGCGCGCAGAAGGGGCGCCACTGCCCCCGCCACTGCCCAAGATCCCGGCCGGGCACGAAGGCGCGGGCGACTATCTACTGCCCGTCACCCACACCTCCAGCCCGGTCGGCGTCGACCTGCTCAGCGACATCGGCCACCTCTCCGAGAACCAGCGCTTGACGATCATCCTCAACGAACTCGGCACCGGCCTCGCCGGGCGCGGCAGCGATCTCAACGCCGTCCTGCACCGCTCCAACCCGGCGCTGCGGGAACTGGAAAAGGTGATCGGGATCCTCGCCTCGCAGAACAAGGTGCTCGGCAACCTCGCCGAAGAAGGCAACAAGGCGCTGGAACCGCTCGTGCGCGAACGCAAGCAGTTCTCCGAATTCTTCGCCCAGAGCAGCACCGTCGCGGCGGCCGCCGCCCGCCACAGCTCCGAACTGGCGACCAACCTGCACGAATTCCCGGCCTTCCTGCGAGCGCTGCGTCCCTACCTCAAACACCTCGAAGCGTTCGCCGAACAGGCGACCCCGACGTTCACCGACCTCGGCGTCGCCGCCCCCGGCATCAACAAGACCTTCCAGAACATCGGGCCTTTCTCGGCGAGCACCACGCAGTACTTCAAAAGCCTCGGCTCCACCTCGAAGAAGATCGGCACCGCGCTCGTCGCCACCAAGCCGCTGCTCACGCGGATCGAGTCGCTTGGCAGCGCGGCGACGCCGTTCGCGAAGAGCTTCTCCGAACTCTTCTCCAGCCTGCGCTCCACAGGGGGCATCGAGCGGCTGCTCGACTTCATCTTCATGGGCGCCGGCGACGTCAACGGCTACGACTCGCTCGGCCACTTCGCCCGCGCAGTCGTGGTCGGCAACAAATGCGTCGCCTACAAAATCGTGCTCGAACAGGAATGCCGCTCCAACTTCATCCCCGGGGCCAGCGCAGCGAGCGCCAGTACGCAGACGGAAAGCCGCGCGCAGGCGGCGAGCGTGAAAGCGACCGACACGACGCTCCCAATGGCGCGCATCGAAGCGATGCTCAAAGGCGCCACCCTCTCGCAGGCGATGGCCGAGTACCCCGGCTCCGAAGGGGGCGGGAGCGCCGCGGGCACCGGGACCGGCCTCGGCCTCCCCTCCGCCGTCGCCCAGCCGGTCGGAGGAGCGAGCGCCGGCACCACCTATTACAGCCCGCCGAGCGAAAGCTCCGAAGCCGGCGGCCTCCTGCTCAACTACCTGCTCGGCAACTGATCGATGACCCGCGCACGCCACAGCCACCGTCGCGCGGCTCTCGCCGTCGCGTTCGCGCTGATGCTGCCTGTCGTGGGTGCCTCCATGGCTCGGGGAGAAACCGCCTCCAACTCCAGTACAACCCCGACCACGACTACAACCGTGCCGGCCCCCGAAGCGCCGCCGGTAGGCATGCATGGGCAGGTGGGCGAACCGGTCGCCGAAACCGAAACCACGCCGGCTGTGGAATCGAGCCCCTCGACTCAGCAGGGCACAACCGAAACGACCCCCACCACGCCCGCCCCCGAAGTGCGCAGCCAGAGCCCCCAGGCGCAGAGCGCGCCGGGCGAAGGCGGCGGGCATGGCGAACGGGCGGGCAGCCGCACCCACCGTCAGGCCGGGACCGGGACGGCCGGCAACGGCAAGGGCAAGGGCAAGGGCAAGGGCAAGACGAGCACCGGGAAGAGCACCACCGTGAAGCCCTCCAACGCGCCCGCGCCGCCGCCCTCCACGCTCACCCCGCCCCTGCCGGGCGCGCTCGGGGAGGCGATCGGTGGGATCCCCGGCTTCTTCATCGAAAGCTTCCGCGTCCCCCCGTTCCTGCTGCCGATCTACCAGGCAGCCGGCACCGCGTACGACATCCCCTGGCAGGTGCTGGCGGCGATCAACGAGGTGGAGACCGACTACGGGCGCGACCTCAACGTCTCCAGCGCCGGCGCCGAGGGCTGGATGCAGTTCCTGCCCTCCTCGTGGGCCCGGTATGGGGTGGATGCGACCGGCTCCGGTTACGAGGACCCCTACAACCCCGCCGACGCGATCTTCGCCGCGGCGCGCTATCTGGCGGCCGCCGGCGGGGCGCGGCACATCCGCGACGCCGTGTTCTCCTACAACCACTCCGCAGCCTACGTCGAAGCGGTGATGCTGCGCGCGCAACTGCTCGGCGGCACACCCCCCGAACTGCTTAGCGCGGTGACCGGCCTCACCGAATCGCGCTTCCCCGTGCACGCCGAAGCGCACTTCAGCGACGGCTTCCCGGCCGCCCCCGGAGGATCAGGATCCCGCCGGGTGGGTGGGAGCTCATTGCTCGCGGGGACCGTGATCTACGCGCCTACCGGGGCGCCCGTGATCGCGGTGCAGGATGGCGAAATAACCGCTGTCGGCGAATCGCCGGCGCTTGGGCACTACGTCTCGCTGCGCGACGCCTACGGCAACACCTACACCTACGCGCAGCTGGGTGAAGTCGCCACGGTGTATCCGGTGCTCGAACCGCGTGTGGACACCGCCGTCAGCTCGCGGATCTCCCATCCGAGCGCCGGCGGCGCTGGTCCCGCTCCCAGCGCGCCCGCCAGCGCCGGCGTGCAGCCGCACTCGCCCCTCTCGCAGGCTGCGGTCACCACTGGTCTGACGATGGGTGCGGCCAACGCCCTGGAAACGCCGCCCGCACCGACGCCGACCTCACCGCCTCCGGTGCTCCCGGTTGCTCCAAAGGGCGGGGCGACCTCTACGCCGCACGCTTTCCGCGCCGGTCCCAACGAGGTCTATCTAAACCCGCTGCATCCCGGGGTGCAGGTGTTGGCGGGCACCGTGCTCGGACACGTCGGAGCGGCCGGCGAAGATGCAGGGGCGGCCTCCTCTCCCGCGACGGGGCAGGGTGCGGGGGCACCCGCGACGGGGCAGAGCGGGGTGGCGTCTTCATCTTCCGCGGCCGCCCCCACCACTGCCGCGACCGAGGGGCAAATGCTCTTCCAGATCCGCCCCACGGGCGCCGGCGCGCCGTTGATCGATCCCAAGCCGATCCTCGACGGTTGGGTGCGCCTGGAAGAGACCTCGGCGTTCAGAGCCAAGGGCGAGAATCCCTTCCTCGCGACCTCCCCGACCGTCGGGCAGGTGCTGCTGGCGTCCAAGCCGCAGCTCGAGCAGCTGGTGCTGCGCGATCCCGGCGTGCACCTCCCGGCGTGCGAGCGCGGCGCGGTGCGCGCCGGGGAGGTCGATCGGCGGGTGCTGGCGGCGCTCGAGTTCCTCTCGGTGTCCGGCCTCAGCCCCACGGTCGCCGCGGCCGGCTGCGGGCACAAGACCGGGGCTCCTGGCGCGGGCAACGCGATCGACGTCGCGAGGGGCGACGCGGTGGACATCTCGGCGATCGACGGCACGCCGATCGCGGGGCACGAAGGGCAGGGCTCGGTCACCGACATCGCGGTGCGGCGCCTGTTGCGGCTGCAGGGCACGATGAAGCCGGCGCAGATCGTCAGCGCGCTCAGCTACCCGGGCAGCGACAACACGCTGACGCTGCCCGGCTACCACGGCCTGATCCACGTGGCGTTCGCCTCGGCGCGCGCGGCGGGCGGTCACGGCGCACGCGCCGCCGCGATCTCCGGCTCGCCGCTCAGCCCCAACCAGTGGCTGCAGCTGGTCTCGCAGCTCGGCGAGATCCCCGAGCCGAACGTCTCGAGCAAGCCCTCGGCGGCGGCGATCCCGGATCCCAAGGGCGGTGAATGAGAGTGGCGACGACCACGCCCCCACCGCCTCCCGTCCGCCCCCCGCTACCGCCGCCGGGCGGAGGCAGGGCTCCGGAGCCCCCGCGGCCGGCCTCCCCGCCGCCGCGTACCCTCACCCGTTGGGTGGTCGCCGGTGCGCTCGTGGTGGTGATTGTGATCGTCGCCTACCTCCTGTTGTTCAAGGGCGGCGGCGCCACCTACAAGTTCGAACTGGAAAACGACAGCCAGCTGGTGCTCGGCGACCAGGTGGAGGTTGGCGGCGTGCCGGTGGGGAACGTCACTGCGATCACGCTCACCCACAACTACCGCGCGGCGCTGATCACGATCCACATCGAAGGCTCGCTTGTGCCGCTGCATAGGGGCACAACCGCGCAGGTGCGAGTGCCCTCGCTGACGACCGTCGCGGGGCGCTACGTATCGCTCTCGCCGGGTCCCAACAACGCGCCGACGCTGCCCGCCGGCTCGACGCTGCCGGCGGGCTCGGGCACGGGCACGACCGACCTCGACCAGCTGTTCGACACGCTCAACCCGCGCACGCGCAAGGGGTTGCAGCAGTACTTCGTGGGAGAATCCGAAGCGTACGCGGGCGCCAGCCAGGAGTTGGGCACGGACGTCGAATACTTTGGCCCCTTCCTCGCCTCCGCCAATCACATCTTCGCCGAGCTCAGCAAAGACCAGCGGACGTTCACCAACTTCCTCGTGTACTCCGCCAAGGCGCTCAGCATCCTCGGCGCCCACCGCGAAGAACTGACCAACCTGGTGACCAACGGTGAGCAGGGGCTCGGGGCGCTGGGCGCCGAACAGGCCAGCCTGCAGCAGGGAGTCGCGCAGCTGCCATCCACGCTGGCTCAGGGCAACCGCGCGTTCGCGCAACTGCCCTCCACGTTCGCCGCGCTGCGCAAGCTGGCGACCGTCGCGGGGCCCGACACCAAGACGCTCGCGCCGTTGTTTTCCAAGCTGACGCCGCTCGTGGACGAAGCGGGGCCGGTGCTGCACAACCTCAGCCTCGCGCTCAGCAAGCCGGGGCCGAGCAACGACCTCACCGACACCGCGCTGGCGCTGCCGACGCTCGCCCAGGAGCTCGTCAACGGCTCGCCCAGCGACGTCAAAGCACTGCAGGAATCGGTTCCCGTGACCGCCTTCTTCGGGCCCTACGCCCCCGACCTGCAGGGCTTCGTGCGCACCTTCGGCACGAGTGCCGGCTACTACGACGCCAACGGTCAGTACGCGCGCATCAGCGCCGTGTTCAACAACTTCAAGCTCGGTGCGGGCAACACGCTCACGCCCACCACACCGCAAGAAGGCCTAAAGGGCTTGCACACCCGCGAACTGACTCGCTGCCCCGGCGCCGGCGCGACGCCATCGCCCGCCGACGGCTCGGCGCCCTTCACCGACGAAGGCAAGCTCAACTGCAACCCCACACAGGTGCCGTGATGAACCCCCGTCGCCGCAACTCGCTTGCCGCCAGCCCGCTGCTGATCGGGGCGCTCACCGTGCTGATCGGGGTCGTGGCGGTGTACGTCTCCTACGGCGCCAACAACGGCCTGCCGTTTACGCCTACGTACAACATCAAGGCCGAACTCCCGGAAGCCTCCGGCCTGGAAAAGGGCAATCAAGTAAGGCTGTTCGGCCGGCGCATCGGGATCGTGAGCGCGATCGTCCCCCACCAGGATCCCAACACCGGCAAGATCACCGCGGTCGTCAGCTTGAAGCTTGAAAAGCATGCGGAACGGCTGCCGGCCGACACGACGACGGAGGTCGAATCGGTGTCGACGATCGGCCTGAAGTATCTGGAATTGAAGCGTGGCCACTCGCGACAGACGATCCCCGACGGCGGGACGATCCCCGTCTCGCACGCCCGCGAACCGGTGGAGATCCAGGGCTTCTTCAACATCTTCGACAAGAAGACACGGATCGCGATCCAGCAGAACACCAACGCCTTCGGCAACGGCTTCGCCGGGCGCGGGGTGGGCCTGAACGAAACGATCCACACGCTGCGCCCGCTGGTGGATAACTCTGTGCCCGTCCTGCGCAACCTCGCCTCGCCGCAAACCGGCTTCGGCCAGCTGTTCGTCGCGCTCGACAAAATCGCCAGGGAAGTCTCCCCCGTGGCCGAGACGCAGGCCTCCTTCTTCCGGGAGCTCGCCACCTTCTTCACCGCCTTCGCCGCCGCCTCGCCCTCGGTGGAACGGACGATCGAAGGGGGCCCGGCTGCACTCCACCAGGCGATCCACTCGCTGCCCTACGAGGAGCCGTTCATCGAAAAAGGCACCGAATTCGTGAGCTTGCTGCGGCCGAGCGCAAAGATCCTGACTAAGGTCGCGGCGCCGCTCGGACACGCCTTCGCGGTTGGCACCGTCAACGTGCGCGCCGCCGCCTCCCTCAACGCGCAGCTGGCCAAGTCGCTGCAGGCGCTCGAGCTCTTCTCCAACAACCCGCTCGTGCTGGTCGGCTTCGAAGAACTCACCCGCACCGCCGAACTCGGCACGCCGCTGTTCGCCGGCCTGGCGCCCGCCCAAACCAACTGCAACTACATCACGCTGACCTTCCGCAACCTCGCCAACTCGCTGTCGGAGAGCATCGGCAACGGCACGCTTGCGCGCGTCGTGCCGATCCTCCCACCCTCCGGGGAAAACAACGAGGGGCTGCCGGCCTCGGCGCCCGCCAACGGGCCCTCGGACGACGAAAACGTCACCACCCACACAAAAATCGAAGACAACCACCTGCACTACAACCCCTACCCGTACGTGGGCGGGCCCGGCCAGCCGCTGGAGTGCGAAGCGGGCAACATGCAGTACGCCGTCGGCAAGACCGTGATCGGCAACACCTCGACGACGCTCGGCACGACCCACGAAGCGACCAAGCGCAGCGAAAGCCTGTACGGGGAAAAGTACCCGGCCTCGCAGTTGAAGGACTTTCCCAAGGAAAGCTCCGGCAGTGGTAGCGGGCAGAGCCAGAGCAAGGGCAGCTCGAGCTCGAGCAACAGCCAGAGCAAGGGGAAGCAGTCATGAGCGGCACGCAGAGGCCGAGCGGGGGGGCGCCGGGAGACGGGCGTGAGCTGCACGGGCCGGACGCACATGGGCGGCCCCAGCCGGGCACGGGCAGCACGCGCTGGTGGCGCCGGCGCCGCGACACCGCAGTGTCGGAGCTGCAGAAGCGCTCCAACCCGGTGCGCACCGGGGTCATCTTCCTGATCATCCTCGTGGTGGGCGTCTACTTTGGCTTCACCAAACACCTCCCGTTCAAACACGGCTACCGCCTCAACGCGGTGTTCAGCTCCTCGGTCAACATCCGCCCCAAGTCGCCCGTGCGGATCGCGGGAGTGACCGTCGGCACCGTCACCTCGACGCGCCTGGAGAGCAGCCACGTGGCGCTCGTGACGATGGAAATCGAAGGCAAGGGGCTGCCGATCCACTCCGACGCGTCGCTCAAGATTCGCCCGAAGATCTTCCTCGAAGGCAACTGGTTTGTCGAACTGCAGCCCGGCAGCCCCTCTGCGCCCGCGCTCTCCTCGGGCGCCACGCTCCCGGTCACGCAGACCTCACAGCCGGTGCAGCTCGATCAGGTGCTCGACGCGCTCAACACCGACACGCGCACCAACCTGCAGACCTTCCTGGTCGAATACGGAGCGGCGCTCACCGCCAAGCCGACGCCCGAACAGAACGCCGAACAGTCCCCCGAAGTAAGCGGCCTCAACATGGCGCAGGCGCTCAACAAGGCCTACCGGCTGGGGCCCGAAGCGCTGCGCAAAGGCACGATCGTCAACCAGGCGTTCGCGGGCACCGAAACCCACGACCTCTCCAAGTTGTTTGCCAGCATCGAAAAAGTCAGCGCCGAACTGGACGTGCACGAGCAGGCGCTCGGCGAAATCGTCGGCCACTTCAACACCTTCCTGCACAACTTCGCCGCGCAAGGGTCCAGCGTGCGCACGGCGGTCGCCGAGCTGCCGCGTGCGCTGCGCGGCACCGAACACGGCTTCGCCGAACTGGAGGGCGCCGCGCCCTCGATCAGGACCTTCGCGCTCGATCTGATCCCCGGCGTCGAACAGATCCCCGCCACCGACGCCGCCGCCTTCCCGTGGATCGAACAGGTGCGGGGCGCGCTGAAGCCGAGCGAGCTCGGTGGGGTCGCCGCCGCCCTGCACACCGCGGCACCCGAGATCGCCTCGGTCACCGCCGGGCAGGTCGCCTTCCAGCCGCAGCTCACCAACTTCAGCAAGTGCCTGAGCAAGGTGCTCTACCCGGCAGGGTCCACCAAGCTTCAGGATGGCGCCAACACCTCGGGGGGAACCGCCGAACATGAATTCTGGTACGCGATGGCGGGTGTGGCCGGCTTCAGCCAGAACTTCAACGGCAACGGCGCCGCCGGGCGCTTCATCACCGGTGGCGCCGGCTCCACGCTGCTCTCGCCGCCGGCGACCCTCGTGAAGCCGGGTGCGCCGACGACAGGCAAGACCTTGATCGCCCAGACGCGTCTGGCGCCCGAAGGCACCAGCCCGAAGTTCACCGGCAACGAGCCGGCGTACAAGCCGCTGGTGCCCTGTTACACGCAGAAGCTGCCCGAATTCAACGGCCCGCTGGCGCACGGTCGCGCGGACGGGGGTGGATGATGGCGGCTGGGGCAAACGGGGGGGTGACTCCCGATTCACATGACGGCGGACGCGGGATTCGCGACCAGATCGAGCGCTACCGCACAGCATTCATCGCGGTGGTGACGATGATCGTGATCGCCGCCGGCACCGCCGGCTACATCCTCGCCCACGAGCGTCTCTCGGTGCCGGCGTGGGTGCCGGTGATCGGGCGCGAATCATTCGTGCTGAAGGGCGAATTCTCGACCGCCCAGGCGGTCACGCCCGGCCAGGGCCAGTCGGTCACGATCGCCGGCGCGAAGATCGGCGAAATCTCCACCGTGGAACTGCACAACGGCAGGGCGCTGGTGAGCATGAACCTGACGCCCAAGTACGCCACCTACATCTACCGGGACGCGACCGCGCTGCTGCGCCCCAAGACCGGGCTGAAGGACGAGACGGTCGAGATTTCTCCCGGCCACCCATCCTCCGGGCGGATCTCTGGCGGCTACACGATCCCGGTCACGCAGACCTCTCCCGACGGCAACCTCGAAGAATTCCTCGGCTCCTTCGACGCCGAAACGCGTGAGCTTTTGCAGGAGCTGCTCGCGGGGGTCGGGGAGGGCCTGAACGGCAACTCCGCCAACCTCTCGGCGACCTTCAAGCGCTTCGCCCCGCTCGGCCACGAGCTCACCGAGATCGGCGACGAAGTGGCCAAGCGCCAGTACTACGTCGAACACGGGATCCACAACTTCCGTCTGCTGATGGAAGCGCTCGGCAGCAAAGACACCAAGCTCGCGCAGTCGGTCGAGTATGGCAACGCGGTGTTCGCGACCTTCTCCAAGGAGGACCGCCAGGTGCAGGAAACCCTGCGCGAGCTACCGGGCGTGCTGCACCAGGCCAACCACGGATTCGACAAGCTCGCCACCGCGGTGCGCGTCACCGGCCATACGCTGCACGCGCTCCAGCCCTTCGCCACGGCGCTCGCCCCGGCACAGAAGGAGCTGCGAGCCTCGTTCAAGGCGACCACGCCGATCCTCAAGAACGAAGTGCGCCCGCTGTTGCGCCAGATCCTGCCGGTGCTCCAGCAGCTGGAGCCCTCGCTGAAGGACTTCTCGCAGTCCTCGCCGCAGCTGACGACAGGGTTCACGGTGATCAACGAATTCTTCAACGAGATCGCCTACAACCCCAGCCCCAGCCAGGGCAACTTCCTGTTCTACCTCGACTGGGCCAACCACGACCTCAACAGCGTGGTCTCCCAAGGCGACGCGCATGGGGCTGAGGGCCAGGCGCTGCTGTACTTCAACTGCGAACAGGTCTTTCTCCTGAACGACGTGGCGGCGGTCGACCCGACGGCCAAACTGGTGCTCGGCCTGCTCAACCCGCCCAACGCGTCTCAGTGCAAAGCGGCGACATCGGCCAGCTCGACGGCGGCGAAAGCGGCGAGCCTGCTCACCGGGGTCAGCCCCGAGGCGCGGATCGCCGATCGCGTGTTCGGCCAGGGCCCCGACGCCGCCGCGCTGGCGCCGTCCGCGGCGCTCGGAGGGGGTCACTGATGCGTAATCGTGCCCGGATGCTCGGTCGGGGGACGCTGATGCACAACGGTGCCCGGACGTTCGGAGGTGATCGCTGATGCAGAAGCGCGCGCCGACGCTCGCCAACATCCTCGTGATCGTGCTGTTCGCCTTGAGCTGCTTCGGGCTGCTGCTGTTCCTGTGGGACTCCTTCGGCGGCCCGGTCCCGCTGAAGCCGAAGGGCTATCGTTTCACGGTCGAGCTCTCGCGCACGCTGGCGCTGGCGGAAGAGTCCGATGTGCGGATCAGGGGCGTGGACGTCGGCCACGTGGTCAGCCTCGCCACGCACACCAACGGAACGACCGACGTGACCGTCGAAATGAACCATCAGTACGCTCCGATCTCCTCCGCCGATCGCATGATGCTGCGCCAGAAGACGCTGCTGGGGGAGACCTACATCGAACTCTTCCCGCCAGGCACCTCCGGGCAGGAAATCGTCGAAGGGTCGAGCCAGTCGGGGGGCTCTGGTCAATCACAGGGGTCTGGTCGGTCGCAGGGGTCGGCTCAATCGCAGAGCGCTGGGGCGCAGCGGGACGCCACCGTGGTGAGTGCCCAGCCGGTCCCCGACGGCGGGCGGCTCTCAACCAGCCAGGTCGACCCGGTGGTGACGCTCGACGACATCCTCGCCTCGCTCGACCCGCAGGTGCAGAGGGCCTTCAAAACCTGGCAGCAGGCGCAGGCCGCCGCTCTCAACGGGCGCGGCGAACAGATCAACGCCAACATCGCCGAACTCGAGCCGTTCGCGGAAAGCGCCAACAAGCTGGTCGCGATCCTCGCCTCCCAGGAAGGCGCGGTCACCGCGGTGGTGCACAACACCGGTGTGCTGTTCGACGCACTGACCGAACGCAGCGGCCAGTTCCGCGGGTTCATCGTCAACGGCGAGCGCACCCTCCATGCGCTGAGCGCCAGCAGCGCCCAGTGGGCCAACGCCTTCCGGCTGCTGCCCGCGTTCGAGCGCGGTGGCACGAGGACGCTGCGCGAATTCGACGAGCTCGTCAAGGTGGCGAGCCCCGTGCTCGAAGAGTCGAAGGCGTGGGAGCGCGAGCTGACGCCGCTGCTGGAAGGAGTGCAGGCGTTCACGCCCGACTTCAACAACCTGCTCACCAACCTCGGCCCGTTCACGAACGCCTCCAAGAAGGGCCTGCCGGCATTCGAACGTGTGCTGGGGGAGCTCACCCCGCTGCTCAGCAACGTCACGCCGCCGCTGCGCAACTTCGAGCCCTTCCTCAAGTTCACCGGCGAATACGTCCCCGAGCTGCAGGCGCTGTTCGCCAACGCCGCCGCCGCCACTCAGGCGCATAACAAAAACAACGACCTCACCGGCGAACCGATCCAGCACTATCTGCGCGCGCTGAACACCGTCAGCCCCGAAGGGCTCGCGGTCTACAACCAGCGGATCGGCACCGACCGCGCCAACCCCTACTTCAAGTCCGGCGGGCTGCGGCTGCTGGGAAGCGGCGGGCTGCAGGTATTCAGCACCGGTAACTGCGCCGACTCCGCGCCGTCGCTGAGCGTGGCCGCCAAGGAACAGACTCCGCTCGAAAAGCAGCTGGTGGAAGACCGCGTCGTCAATGAAGCGGGCAGCACCACCAACTCGGTGGGCGCTCCCGCGTGCCCCCAGCAGGCGCCGTTCGACTGGGAAGGCGTGACCAGCCAGTTCCCGCACGTAACCAGCGCCAAATAGCCTCGCGCCCTGAGTGGGGAGCGCAGTCGGGCTCCCACTCCGCAAGCTGGCGTGGTGGGGCCGTGGTGGGCAGGTGGATCAGCCGCGCTGCGGGACGGGCTCCTTCGCAAACGCCGCCACGAGCGCGCGGTGGTGGCCGAGGTAGGGGAGCATCGCGAAGTAGCCCAGGTCGCCGCGCAGGCGGGGCAGTTCGCCGGTGCGATCCTCCAGTGCCCGGCGATGCAGGATCGACGCGATCCCCCCGGTCATCGCCTCCGAGGTGTAGGGAGGCAGGAGGTCGGGGTTGGCGCAGTGGAAGCGGCCCTCCTCCAGCAGCGGCGGAAACAGATGCAGCAGCGCATGGTGGCGCTCGGCTGCGGCGGGACAGGCGCAGAGGCTCTCGACCAGCACCACACGTGCCCCGTCGGGGTCCTCCGCAAGTGCGCTCAGCAGGGCATCCAAGCCTCCGCGGACGCGCTCAGGCCACGGCACCGGGCGCTCCACGCGCTCCAGCACCTTGGCTTCGATTCTGGCGATCACCGCGTCGAGCGCCCTCAGGAAGCACTCTTCCTTGTCGGCGAAGTGCTCGTCGAACACTGCGGGTGCCACCTTCGCGGTCTGCAGCACCCGCTCCACCGTGGTGCGGTCGTAGCCGCGGTAGGAAGCGGTGGCGATCATCGCGTCGAGCATGCGCACGCGCGGGTCGCGAGCTCGATGCGTGGCGCAAACACGAGAGCCGGCAGGTGGTTGCCGGACGCCGGAGTGGCTGCTGTGCAACATCTTTCCTCCCTCCCTGCCCGATGAAGGAGCGGGTGGAGGAGCGTGACGGCCGATCGGCGGGGCGATCGCGCGCCGCGTTTTCCCAGGCGCTGAATCCCGGACTGTGGGTTTCCCTCTCCTACTCTCCCTCAGAGAGTAGACCCGCGGATATGCGGTTGTCAAGGGGCGCGGCGTTTGTCAAGGGATCCCGCTCCCCGGGCACGGTGAGAAAGCGCAACCGGTAGCGCCCCACCACGATCTCATCGCCGTCCTTGAGCATCCGCCACTCGATCCGCTCGCCGTTGACGAACACGCCGTTGAGGCTGCGATCGTCGAGCACCCTGACGCCGTCGGGTTGGTGCACCAGCAGGGCGTGCCGGCGCGAGACGGTGGGGTCGTCGAAGCGGATGTCCGCCGCCAGGCTGCGCCCCACCCGGGTCCACTCCTGGGTCAGCGCCACCACGATGTTCTCGCCGTCCTCCTCGTAGGCGAGATACTCCCCGGGCTGCTGGAGGTGCTCCTTCGCCTGTGCCACCCACTCCAGCTCGTCCGTGCCGAGGCTCTCGGGTGAGTGGGCGCCGCCGAGGCCCGCGGCGCGGAGGCCCGCGGCGCCAAGACTCGCGGCGAGATCCGGCGCGCCGCTGTGGCCGAGGCGCCCCACGCTGAACAGCGAGGCGCGCACGAAGCTGGCGCCTCCGCAGCCGGGGCAGTCGCTCAATGTGTCGGAGGCGGCCAGCGTAAGGACATAGCCGCAGCGCTGACAACGAAAGGATCCCGCTCCCGCCATCGTGCCCGAGGTCAGTGACTCCACCATCTCACAGCTCCTCTTCTCCTATTGGGATACGTCCCGGCGCTCGTCTGCCGGCAGACCCTGGGGGGAATCATAACCGCACTTTTCCCGTTCGGTCTAAAAGGCTTGTAATTTTCTGGAGACTCGTGGAAGAGCACCAGAGGCGTACGTTTGCCAGAGAGCGGGGGACCTGGGGTAGCGAGGTCTTTCTACCCTGTCGCGGCTGCCTCCAAACGGGCCGGCACGGGCCGGAGATGCTCGAGGCTGCCGGGCGGTGAGGGCTGGCGCCGTGGGCCGCGAGGCGGGCGGTTGCCGGTACTGAGAACCCGGGAGGAGATGGCCGAGACGCGGCGAAATCCCGTTCATGGCTCCTGCGACCGTCACCGACATCGAGCAGTTCGAGCGCGTGCTGCTGCGCCGCAGCGTGGGCGTGCTGACATCTGACCGCAACCACTGCGCCGACTGCGGTCGCACCCCGCTGGTGGGAGAGCGCGTGCACCTCTACGAGGGCCGCGGCGGGGGCGTCGTATGCGAGCTCTGCCGGCCACTGCGGCGCGACCATCCCGCGGCCACCGAGACTGTGCGCCACTCGCCGCAGGGCAACGGCGTGCGCCTGATGGCTCGCGCGGCGTAGCCCGTCCGGCTGACCCTGCTGACCACCACCGATCGCCCCACGGCTCGCTCGATGGCTTGCCCCCGAGGCTGCGCGGCGTAGCTTTCGTCCGGAGTGGCCCTATAAACTGCCGGGCGCGATGGACCCGCTGACTGTCTCGATCACGATCGACGCTCCCCGCGAGCGCGTGTTTGACTACCTGCAGGACATCGCCAACCACTCCGAGTTCACCGACCACTACCTGCGCGACTGGCATCTGACGCGCAAGAACTCCGTCGGCAAGGGCGCGGGGGCGCGCTTTCGCGTGGCCGCCCCGGGACCGGGCAGCCGCTTCAACTGGGGCGATGTGACTTTCGCCGAGGTGGAGGCCCCGCACCGCATCGTCGAGGTGGGGCGCGGCGGCAAGACCAACAGGATCCGCACGCTCGGGATATACGAGCTGGCGCCGGGCGCCGGCAACACCACGCGCGTGCGCTACACGCTGGAGACCCGGCCCTCCACGCTCTCCGACCGCCTGCTGGAGTCCTTCGGGGCGCGCGGGTGGCTGCGTCGCAAGAACATGAAGGCGATGCGCCGGCTGCGTTCGATCATCGAGAGCGGCGAGGGGCGCGGGCAGCGCGTCACGGTTGCCGGTGGGTAAACTGCCGCCTCGCATGTTCCGGCTCCCGCGCAAGATCCCGCTCGTTGCCCTGTCTGCCGTGCTGGCGGCGCTGGCGCTTGGGGCCTGCGGGGAATCGCACACGCGCGTCACGACCGGCACCTACGCGGGCGGCGGCGGCAAGAACGCGCCCTACCTCAACGTCGGGCCGCTCGTCTACCAGGTGCAGATCTCGCGCGAGCTGAACCCTTACAACACCGAAGACTCCGCCTACCTGCTCGGGCTGACCCCCGCTCAGAGCAAGCTGAACCCCGGCGAAGAGTGGTTTGGGGTGTTCATGCAGGTCTACAACGAAAGCACCGTGCCCCACCCCGCCGCCACCGACCTCACGGTCGCCGACACCCAGGGCAACGTATACCGCCCGATCGTCCTTGGCCCCGCCAACCTGTTTGCCTACCGCGGTGGGATCGTGCCCGCCAACAACCAGATCCCCGCCCCCAACACGGTCGCCGCCGAGGGGCCCACCCAGGGCGAGCTGTTGCTGTACAGGATCAAAGTCGAATCGCTGGACAACCGGCCGTTCACGTTCACGATCGTCGACCCGCGGGATCCCACGAAGACGGCCTCCGCGGAACTCGACGTTTAGCGTCATCCCCCGGCCTGCAGCGCCGCTTCGATCACCTGCCGAGCGACCGGCGCCGCGCTTTCTCCGCCCGCGCCGTCGCGCACCATCAGCACCCCGACGGCGATCTTGGGGTGCCGCGCCGGGGCGAACGCCGCAAACCAGGCGTCGGTATTCTTGAGGTTGTTCTGTTCGGCCGCGCAGCTGCTCGATTCGGTGGTGTGTTGGGAGGAAGATGATGAGTGTTCTTCACCTTCGGCGGGCTTCTGTTCGGTGCTGGCGTCGCAGGTGGCGGGGGTGCCGAGTTCGGCAGTGCCCGTCTTGCCGGCAACTTCCACCCCGGGGATCGCCGCCGCGGTGCCGGTGCCGTAGCGCACCACATCGAGCATCATGCCCCGCACCGTGCGGGCCGTGGCAGCGCTGATCGCGCGTGTGGGGGCGGAGCCCGTGCTCCCGCCGCCGGCGTCACCGCCAGCGCCGGATGCTTTGACGAGGCTGGGGGTGGGGTGGCGCCCGCCGTCGGCGATCGTCGCCGCCACGGTCGCCATCTCCAACGGGCTGGCCAGCACCTGGTCTTGGCCGATCGCGGTCGAGCCGACCGCCAGTTCGCCCTGGATCTGGCTGGCGGGAGGGAGCGTGCTTTCGGCGGCGCCTTCGATCCCCGGGGGGTGGTTGAAGCCATACCGTTCCGCCATCGCCACCAGCCGCGCCGCGCCCAGCTTGACGCCCAGCGGGGAGAACACGGAGTTGCACGACACCGCGAAGGCCTCCACCAGCGTGCCGCCGCATTCCTCGCCGTTGGCGTTGTGCAGCAGCACCCCATCAAGCTTCGCCGCGGTCGCGTAAGGGAAGGTGCTGGTGGGGCGCGCGATCCCCGCTTCGAGCACCCCGCTGACGGTGATCATCTTGAACGTGGACCCCGGCGGCTGCAGCGCGTCCAGCCCGATCCCGGCCACCCCCAGCACCTGACCGCTGGCAGGCTCCATCGCGATTACCCCGCCATACTGGCCGCCCAAAGCGGTCACCACCGCCGTTTGCAGCGCTGGGGAGATCGTGGTGCGCACCGCGCTTCCCGCGTGGGCGCTCGCGCGCGCCAGCACCCGCCCGCCGCTCGTGGCCCCTGCGCTCCTCACCGCGAGCAGTTCGCCTCCCGGGGTGCCGCGCAGGCGCGCATCGGCCGCCAGCTCCAGCCCGCTCACACCCACGATTGCGTTGGGCGGCACCCCTTCTGCCTGGAGTGCCTGCAGGCGGCTGGCGGGGATCGGCCCCACTTCGCCCACGATCGCGCTCGCCGCGGCCCCCAGCGGCGAGGAGCGCGTCCCCGCGGCGGTGGCGGGCCCCTGCGCCAGCACCGAGCCTTCGCGTGCCAACAGCGCCGCGCGCGGGGGCAGCGTCGTGCTTCTGCTCAGCAGCTCTCCTTCGCGCAGCCCAGGGAAGGCGAGCGAGCGCGACCATCGCACGCGCGCTTCGTCTTCGTGCGGGCCAGGCACAATCGGCAGGCGCAAGCGCTCGGAAAGCGTGCCGAACAGGCGCGTGCGCACCCGTGTCGCGATCACCTCCACGCCATCGGCCGCCCTTCGCGGCGCGCCCGTGGCCGCTTCGCTGTCCGCTTCGCTCCGTGGGGTCCCCACCACGCCCTCGCTCTCGGCGGTGGCGGTCATCAGCGCTTCCCTGTACACCTGCGCGAATTCGCCCGCCGACACCGCGCGCTGCGAGGCGGGGGAGAGCTCGCTGTACATGCTCGCGTAGTCGCCCTTCGCCCAGGCGGCGGCGAAGCGCGCTGCCACCCCCGGGGCGGGCGATGCGGAGGAGTGTCCGGCGCCGACGATCGCCCCCACCACGAACGCCACCGCCGCCAGCACAACCAGAACCTGCCCGCCCCGCGCTCCCAGCACGCGGTGGGAGACCGATGTGGCAGTCAATGCCGGTCTCCGGTGCGGATTCTCACGACGCAGAACGGTAGAACATGGGTATGACGACGCTCGACTGGCTGATTCTGCTGTTCGTGCTGACCCTCGGCCTGTTTGGCCTGCGGCAGGGGTTCATCGTGGGCGTGCTGTCGTTCGGGGGGTTTGCGATCGGGGCCTTCATCGGCACCCGCCTCGGTCCGCTGCTGCTGCCCCAGGGGTCGAGCTCGCCCTATGCGCCCGCCTTCGGGCTGGTGGGGGCGCTGCTGGCCGGGGCGATCCTCGCCACCGGCCTGGAGGGGGTGGGGTGGCGGCTGCGCCGTACCACCAGTGTGGTACCGGGGGTGGGTTTGCTGGACCGGATGCTGGGGGCGCTGCTGTCGGCCACGATCGGTCTCGCGGTGGTGTGGATCGTCGCCGCCGTGGCCGCCCAGATCCCGACCGCCACACAGCTGCGCGCCGACATCCAGCGCTCGGAGATCCTCGGCGAGCTCAACGCGCTGCTGCCGCCCTCGGGACCGATCCTCAACGCGCTCGCGCGCCTGGACCCGATCCCCTCGCTGCCCGGCCCGCTGCCGGCGCTCTCCGCGCCCCCGCCCGCGATTGCCCACGACCCCGCGGTGCTGGCCGCCTCACGCAGCGTGGTGCGCGTGCTGGGCACCGCCTGCGGGCTGGCGATCGAGGGCTCGGGGTGGGTGGCGGGGCCCGAAGAGGTGCTCACAAACGCGCACGTGGTCGCCGGGGAGAGCGACACCACGGTCGAGGTCGAAGGCCGACCGCCGGGGCTGGCGGCGCAGGCGATCGCCTTCGACCCGACCTACGACCTCGCGGTGCTGCGCGTGCCCGGGCTCGGGCTGCCGGTATTGAGTCTCGCGCCCAACCCCGCCTCCGGCACCCCCGGGGCGATCCTCGGGTATCCCGAAAACGGGCCGTTCGACGTGCAGGCGGGGCGCATCGGCGCGACCGAGCAGGTGCTCACGCAGAACGCCTACGGTCAGGGGTCGGTGTCGCGGCTGCTTACGCCGCTGCGGGGGCTGGTGCGCCCGGGGAACTCCGGGGGCCCGGTGGTTGACGACCAGGGGACGGTGCTCACCACCGTGTTCGCCGGCACCACGGGGGGCGGCCCGGCCGGTGGGTATGGCGTGGCCAACGCCACTGTCGCGCGCGAGCTCCAGCAGGCCGGCGCGCCCGTCGGCACGGGGCCATGCGACCCCGATTGACCCACCCGCTACTCTGAGCCACCATGCCGAAGACCCTCGTAATCGCCGAGAAGCCCTCCGTCGGGCGCGACCTTGCGCGCGTGCTGCCCGGCACCTTCAAGAAGGAAGAGGGCTGGTTGGAGGCCGAGGAGTATGTCGTGACGTGGGCGGTGGGCCACCTCGTGCAGCTCGCCGAACCCGACGAATACGACGCCAAATACAAGCGCTGGCGGATCGAGGACCTGCCGATCGTGCCCGAGCGCTTCAAGCTGGTGGTGCGCGACGAGCGCTCCAAAAAGCAGATGTCGGTTGTCACCCGCCAGCTCACGCGCGATGACGTGGGCGAGGTGATCAACGCCTGCGACGCCGGCCGCGAGGGCGAGCTGATCTTCGCCTACATCTACGAGAAGGCCGGCTCGACGCTGCCGGTGAAACGGCTTTGGCTGAACTCGATGACCAACGCGGCGATGAAAGACGCGTTCGCCTCGCTGCGTCCTTCCTCGGAGGTGGCGCTGCTCGAGCAGGCCGCCCGCTCGCGCTCGGAGTCCGACTGGATCGTCGGCATGAATGCAACGCGTGCGGCGACGATCCGCCTGCGCACCTCCTTCGACGGGGCCGTCTCGCTGGGGCGCGTGCAGACCCCCACGCTGGCGATCGTCACCCGCCGCGAGGAGGAGATCAAAGCGTTCGTGCCCGAGCCCTACTGGCTGGTCGACGCGATCTTCGCGGCCCCTCCCCTCGAGGGGGAAGGGGGGGAGGAGGGGGGGGTTGAGGTCGTCGGGTCTGGCCAGGACGGCGAGGCTGGCCTCAACGGCGAGCGCGTGTATACCGGCCGATTCCACGCCGGGGCCAAGCCGAGGCTGGCGACCGAGCAGGAAGCGATCGCGATCGTCGAGGCGTGCGAGGGCAAGCAGGCGACGATCACCAAGATCGACGTCAAAGAGCAGCGCGAGCGGGCGCCGATGCTGTACGACCTCACCTCGCTGCAGCGCGACGCCAACACCCGCTTCGGCTTCTCCGCGCGGCGCACGCTTGGGGCAGCCCAGCGGCTGTATGAGGAGCACAAGGCGCTCACCTACCCGCGCACCAACTCGCGCTATCTGACCAAAGACATGATCCCCGAGATCAAGCCCACCGCCGAACTGGTGGGCGCCAACAGGGATTACGCGGCCGGCGCCGCCTACGTGGTCGGGCTCGACGTGCTGCCGCTGGGGCGCGTGGTCAACGACGCCAAGGTGACCGACCACCACGCGATCATCCCCACCCGCACCGAGCACAAAGTCGATCGCATGTCCGACGACGACCGCCGCGTGTACGACCTCGCGGTGCGCCGCTTCCTTGCGGTGTTCCACCCGGAGGCGGTGTTCGAGAACACCCGTGTGGAGACGACGATCCCCGCCCCCGGTGGCGAGCGCGCCGGCAAGTTCGTGTTCCGCACGCGCGGCAAGCTGTTGATTGTGCCCGGCTGGCGCGGGGTGTACGGGCAGGGCGTGGTCGGCGGCGAGCCGCGCACGGGCGACGAGGACGAGGGCACCGACCAGATGCTCCCGCGGCTGATCGAGGGCGAGCACGTGAAGACGCGCGAGATCAAGAGCCTCGCCAAGGAAACCAAGCCGCCGCGCCGCTACTCCGACGCCTCGCTGCTCGGGGCGATGGAGACCGCCGGCAAGCTGGTCGACGACGACGAGCTGCGCGAGGCGATGAAGGAGTCGGGCATCGGCACCCCCGCCACGCGCGCCGCGATCATCGAGCGGTTGATCACCGTCGGCTACATCGAGCGCGACGGGCGCTCGCTGGTGGCTACCGAGAAGGGCCTCAACGTCGTGCGCCTGCTCGGCCACCACCCCCTTACCTCGCCCGAACTGACAGGCCGCTGGGAGCACCGCCTGGACGCGATCGAGCGCGGCGAGGACTCGCGCGAGCACTTCATGAAGGACATCGCGGGCTTCGCCGGAGAGACCGTGAAAATGCTCGACGAGGCGCTCAAAGACGTTCGCATCCCCAAAGCCAACCTCGGCCCCTGCCCGATCTGCGGGCACGCGATCGTGGAAAACCGCAAGGGCTACTCCTGCTGGGCGCGCAACGACCCCGGCTGCGGCTTCGTGATCTGGAAGTCAAAAGCGGGCAAGACGCTGCCGCTCGCGGTCGCCCGGGAGCTGATCCGCACCGGCTACACCGCGCGTCCCGTGAGCGGCTTCAAGGGACGCTCCGGGCGCTCCTTCCGCTCCCACCTCGCGATGCAGCAGACGCCCGACGGCAAATGGCGCGTGGAGTTCAACGAGGCCTGGGCGAAGGCCGGGGCCAAGCCGCCCGATCACGAGACGGTCGCCGGGGAGGCCGGCGAGGCGGCCGCGGCGGAGGGAGCCGAGCAGGTGGCGGCAGAGCAGGTGGCGGCAGAGCAGGTGGCGGCCGAGCAGGTGGCGGCCGAGCAGGTGGCAAGTGGATAGGTGGCAGCAGAGCGGGTGGCGGCCGGCGGCCGAGGAGAAGAACAAAGGCTTGGGTTCCTACCAAATAAGATCGAGTCTCGTTTGCGTGCGGGGGAAGAACAAAGATTTTGGCCCCCTACCAAATGAGATTTAGTCTCGTTCGTGGGTGGAGGAAGAACAAAGTTTTGCGCCTCTAACCAAATAAGATTGAGTCTCGGTCTTGTTTGGTAGGGCGTTGAAAAAGGAAAGAACACCCCGCGTTCCGGCGGGGCGGGATCGATGGTCTGATGGTGTCGGGCTGGTGCGCCACCATAGGCGCCCATGCCGATCACGCTGATCACTGGACCCGCGAACGCCGGGAAGGCCGGAGTGGTGATGGACGCTCTCACTGCCCACCGCGCGCGCGGTGTGCGGCCGCTGCTGGTCGTGCCCACCCACGCCGATGTGGAGCGCTATCGGCTGGAGCTGGGCGAGCACGAGCTCAGCACCAAGGGACCGCGAGCGCGCGTGGTGCGCTTTCAAGGTCTGCTCGCCGAGGTGCTCAGCCGAGCCGGCTCGACCGCGCGCCCGCTCGGGGGGCTGACCCGCGAACGGGCGCTCGCCGCGGTGCTGCGCACCGGAGAGGCAGAGCGTGCCGGCAGCCGCGGGCGTTCCGGCGTCGGTGGGCGTCCCGGCGCCGGCAAGCGCACGGCCCCGCAGGCGCCGCCCCCCACCGCGGGCGTTGTGCGCGCCCTGACGGCGCTGGTGGGGGAACTGGAGGTGGAGCGGGTCACCCCCGCGCGACTGCATGGGGCGCTCGGCGCGTGGGCGGCGGCCGACCCCGGGCACGCTCCCCACGCACGCCAACTGGGTGAGCTGTCCGAGAGGTACCGGCGGGGCCTTGAGCGGCTGCGGCCCGACGGCGTCAGCCCCGAGCGGCAGGCCGCCCAAGCGCTCGACACGCTGCGCCGCACCCCCGCGCTGTGGGGCTCCACGCCGCTGCTGCTGTACGGCTTCGACGACTTCACGCCATTGCAGCTGGACACGATCGAGACGCTGGGCGCCGTGGTGGGGGCGCCGGTGACGGTCGCACTCACCTACGAGCCCGGCCGCGCGGCGTTCGCCAGCCGCGGCGACACCTTTCAGCGCCTGCTGCCGCTAGCCACCGAGCATCTCCCGCTGCCGCCCCGGGCCGAGCACTACGCGCCCGACGCCGCGGCGGCGCTGAACCATTTGGAGCGCCACCTCTTCGAGCCCGAGGTCCCCACGCCGGTGCCCGCGGAAGCGGCGCTGCGGCTGCTGGAGGGCGGCGGGGAACGCGCCGAGCTGGAGCTGGTGGCTGAGGAGATCCGCGGTCTCCTGAAGCGTGGGGTGCCGCCCGGGGAGATTGCCGTCGCGCACCGCTCGCCGGAGACGATCGCCGAGCTGCTGGGGGAGATTTTCGGCGCCCACGGCATCCCCTTCGCGTTGCGACGGCGGCTCGCCTTCGGGCGCACGGCCACCGGTCGCGCGCTGCTGGGCCTGTTGAAAGCGACCTTCCCCGATCCCACCGACGACGGAGGCGGCCTCGGCGATCTGCTGGCGTGGCTGCGCGCCCCAGGCACGCTACGCGGCCCCGAGCTCGTGGACGAGCTCGAGTGGAGGGCGCGGCGCGCTGGAGTGACCAACGCGACGCGGGCCCGCGCGCTGTGGGAGGCGGAGCACGGCCCGCTGGAGACGCTCGAGGAGCTACGAGCGGCGGCGGGGCGCGGCCCCGGGGCGCTGGTCGAGCGGGCGGTCGCGGAGCTCGGGGGGCTGGGCTTTGTGCCGCAGGCGCCCATTGAGGCGCGTGCGCTTGCGGTCGGCCAAGAGGCCCTGGAGGAGCTGCGCGATCTGGCCGGCTCGGCACACCACCTCGCGCCGGACCCGCACGAACTGATCGCGCTGCTGCGCGGCCTGGAGCTGGTTGTGGTCGAGGACCCGCGAGAGGCAGCTGGGGAGGGGTTGGGGACACTCGAGGCGGTGGTGGTGCTCGACCCGCTCGCTCTGCGCGCGCGCCGGGTACGTGCGCTGTTCCTGTGTGGCCTGCAGGAGGGCGTCTTCCCGGCTCCCGCGCGCGCCGAGCCCTACCTCTCCGAGGAGGAGCGCCGCGGGCTCGCGGAAGCCTCGGGGTTGCGCCTGGGGCGCCCGGCGGATGCGCTGGCGGCGGAGCGCTACCTGCTGTACGCGGCGATCTCGCGCCCGCGCGAGTTGCTGGTGCTGAGCTGGCATACGGCAGACGACGATGGCCTGCCGGCCGCCCGCTCGCTGTTCGTGGACGACATCTGCGACCTGTTCACGGGAGATCTTCACGAGAGGCGTGTCCGACGGGCACTTGGTGAGGTCTCTCCGTCGGTCCCGACTGAGCCCGATGCCCGGTCGGAGCAGGGGATCGCCCCGTTGCGCGACCCGCACGTGCTGGCCGATCTGGGTGGACAGCGCCTGTGGTCGGCCTCCGGCCTGCAATCGTGGGCAGGCTGCCCGGTGCAGTGGTTTGTGGAGCGCCTGTTGAATGCACGCGACCTCGAGCCCGAGGCCGAGCCGCTCGCCCGCGGGGGTCTCGCGCACGCGGCGCTGCGCCAGACGCTCGAACGCCTGCGGGAGGAGACAGGCTCGGCGCGTCTCACCAGCGAGCGGCTGCCCCGCGCGCGGGAGCTGCTGCGTGTCGCGCTGAGAGAGCACGAGCGCGCGCATCCGCTCTCCACCGTCCCCGAGCGTGTGCCGGGGGTGCGCCGCCGGCTGGAGGCCGACCTGGAGCGCTACCTGGAGCACGCCGCGGAGTGCGGCGATCGCGCGGATGAAGGCCAGCTCGATCTCGCACAGCAAGACTCGCCGAGCCAGTTGGAGCCGACCTATCTGGAGCTGCCCTTCGGCTTCCCCGAGGAGGCGGAGGGGATGCCCGCGCTGGACCTCGGCGAAGGCGTGCTGGTAAGGGGCTTCATCGACCGCGTGGACCTCGCCCCTGGAGGAGAGGCGGTGGTGTACGACTACAAGAGCAGCTCCCCCGCCGCGCCCGACCGCTGGCTGGGCGAGCGCAACTTCCAGATCGCCCTCTACATGCGCGCCGTCGAACAGCTGCTGGCCGTGCCTGTGGCCGGCGGCTTCTACCAGCCGCTCTCCGGCCGCGACCTGCGCGCGCGGGGCGTGCTGGCGGTCGAAGAGGGCGTGGCGCTGGAGTGCGTGCGGGGCGACGCCCGTCCGCCGTCAGAGGTGGGGGAGCTGGTGGAGGAGATCGTCGCCGCGGCGTGCACGGCCGCCACTCAGGCGCGGGCGGGGCAACTGGAGTCGCGGCCCACCACCTGTGGGTGGGGTGGCGGCGGCTGCAGGTACCCGTCGATCTGCCGGTGCGACCGTTGAGGGTCGGGTGGTGTGTTCTGTTTTTTGAGGCCCTAACCACCGACTGGACCTGTGGGTGGCGACCAAGTGACTGCTCTGGGAGATCCAGTAGCTGGTTGGCGCGCCGAATTTACCTATGCGAGGTCTCGCCGAGCCTGCGGATTCCGGCCAAACTGAGGCACTGCTGAGCGTCGAGATCCCCCCCGCCCCGACTTTTACGGCCGAGCAGGAGCAGGCTGCGGCGCGCCGCAGCGGCCCACTGCTGCTCGCGGCGGGGGCCGGCAGCGGCAAGACCTCGGTGCTGGTGGAGCGCTTCGTGCGGGCGGTGCGCGAGGACGGCACCGCCCCGGGACGGATCCTCGCGATCACCTTCACCGAGCGCGCTGCCGGGGAGCTGCGCGAGCGGGTGCGCGCGCGCCTGCTGGAGCTGGGTGAGCGCGAGGCCGCGCGCGATACCGAGGGCGCCCCGATCGGCACCTTCCACGGCTTCTGCGCACGGCTGCTGCGTGTCCACGCCTTCGCGGCCGGGCTGGACCCCGACTTCGCGATCCTCGACGAGGTTGGCGCGGAGCGTCTGCGGGGGCTCGCCTTTCGCCGCGCGCTTGCCGTGCTCCTTGCCAACGACCGTCGTCGGGAGGCGATCGATCTGCTTGCCGCCTATGGCACCGACCGCGTGCAGCGGATGGTGCAGGGCGTGTACGCCGAGCAGCGCAGCCGCGGCGTGAGCCGGCCGACGCTGCCCGACGCGCGGGTGTTGGAGCCTTCGGAGCCCCCTCCATCGCAGATGCAGCCCTCGCTGTTCGACGTCGAGCCGCTCCCCTACCGGGATCCTGCCGCCAACGACCCGTCGGAGCTGGAGGCGCTCCGCGCGTGTGCGTTACTGGGGGAAGCCCTGGTTGCGTACGGGGATGGCTACGCGGCGCTCAAGCAAGCTCGCGCGGCGCTGGATTTCGACGACCTCGAGCTGCGCGCGCGCGATCTGCTGGAGCGCCACGAGGGGGTGCGCCGCGGGTGGTTGGAGCGCATCGAGCTGTTGATGGTGGACGAGTTCCAGGACACCAACCGACGCCAGCTCGCGCTGCTGGAACTGCTGGAGCGCGACAACCTCTTCACGGTGGGCGATGAGCTGCAAGCGATCTACGGCTTCCGCCACGCCGAGGTCGAGATCTTTCGCGAGCGCCGACGCCGGCTGCAGGCCGAGGGGGCCGCGATCACGTTGGCCCACAACTTCCGCAGCCGCCCCGCGCTGATCTCGGCGATCAACGGCCTCTTCGGCGAGCGCTTCGGCGAGGCCTACACGCCGTTGATCGCGGCCCGCGAGGCGCATGCGGAGGGTGCGCGGTCCCAGGTGGCTGGAGGCCCAGGGGCTGATGGCGCAAGCGACCGAGGTGACACAGCCGAGACGGACGCTCCTCTGATCGAGCTGCTGCTCACAGAGAAGAGCGGGTGGGCGGAGTCGCCTCATGCCCAGCGCATCGCCGGGGCACTGCCGCCGGCGACCCTCTGGCGTCAGGCCGAAGCGCGTCTGCTGGCGCAGCGGGTCGCCGAGTTGGTCGCGGGAGGGCAGGCGGCCGCCGGGGATGTGGCGGTGCTGCTGCGAGCCGCCACCGATCTGCCGGTGTACGAGCGGGCGCTGGAGGAGCGTGGCCTGCGCACGCTGGCGGCGGTTGGCAGCTTCTGGGGCCACCAGCAGGTCGGCGATCTGCTGGCATGGTTGCGCGCGCTCGCCAACCCCCTTGACGAGCTCGCGCTCTACTCCGTGCTGGCCTCCCCGCTGGTCGGGATCTCCAGCGACGGTCTCGCGCTGGTGGCGCTGCAGGCTCGGGGGGACGGGGTGGGGGCGTGGGCGACGATCGCACGAGCGGTGGGCCAGGCGGTGGTAGTGGGTGGTGGGGGCATGGATGAGCATGAGATGGGAGGCGCGGCCACGCAGATCCGAGACGCGGAGGGTGCCGGCATGGGCGAGACGGGTGAGACGGTCGCTGAGGCTCTGCTCTCCCACCACCTCTCGACCGCCGACCGCGAGCGCCTGGAGCGCTTCGCCGAGCGCTTTGCCGCCGAGCGCAGCGCGGTGCCGACGCTCAGCCCCGCTGAGCTGCTGCTGCGTGTGATCGCCCACAGCGGCTACGAACGGCACGTGCTCCTGCTCCCCTGGGGCGAGCGACGGTTGGCGAACATCCACAAGCTGCTGCGCCTCGCGCGCCGTTTCGAAGCCGCGGAGGGACGCGACCTGCGGGGTTTTCTCGACGACGTGGCGCAGCGCCGCGCCCACGCCGAGAGCTCGGAGCCTCACGCGCCCACGGGCTCCGAGCCCGACGCTGTGCGCCTGATGACGATCCACGCTGCCAAGGGCCTGGAGTTCCCGGTGGTGTGCCTCGCCGATCTTGGCCGAGGCGGCAACGGCATGCCCCCCGACCTGCTGGTGGACGGCGGGCGCGTCGGCCTGCGCTTGGCGCGCCTCGACGGGTCGGCGGCGGTGCCCTGCCTGCATTACGAGGAGTTGAGCGAGGAGCGCCGCGGCGCTGAGGCGGCCGAGGAGGAACGAATCCTCTACGTCGCGATGACTCGCGCCCGCGAGCGCCTGCTGCTGAGCGGAGCGTGCGATTTCGCGCGCTGGTCTGGCGGCGCGCCGATCACTTGGCTGGCCCCCGCGCTGGTGCCCGAGCTGCCGGCGCTTGCCGGAACGCAGGAGCGTCCTGTGGCAGACCTCGCGGTCGCCGGGGGGAACGGCGAGGTGGCTCGCTGCTGGCTGAACAGCCCCACGACTGTCGGAAGCGTGCTGCGGGACCCTGATTCAACCGCTGCAATGGCCCCGGCCTCGCGGTCGCGAATGTCCTTGGGGTGAGCAGGACGGTTGCCCTGCGTGGGCGGCTGTCCTCTGTGCGTGGCTATGCTCGTGTGATGAGGCCGACACCCTCCGTGAGCGGTCAGGGAGTGGCGGCCGGTCTGCCGGGTCCGCCCGCAGCGGAGGGTGCGGGCGCCCATGCCTCTGAGGGTACGCGCGCCCCCGCCGTCGAGGGTACGCGCGTCCACTCCTCCGACGCCGAGCTGTTCGCGCGTGCGCGCGACAACGGCGACGTGCATGCCCGCGAGCTGCTGATCGAACGCTATTTGCCGCTCGTGCGCCGTCTCGCGCGCCGCTACCAGCATGCGGAGGAGCCACTGGAGGACCTCGTGCAGGTGGCCTCGCTGGGCCTCATCAAGGCGATCGACCGCTTCGACATGGAGCGCGAGGTGGTGTTCTCAAGCTACGCGGTCCCCACCATCCTCGGAGAGCTGAAGCGTCACTTCCGCGACCGCACCTGGTCGGTGCGCGTCCCCCGTGACCTGCAGGAGCTTGCGCTGCGCGTCGATCGTGCGGTCACTCGTCTCTCGGTGGGCGAGCGCCGCTCACCGTCGGTGAGCGAGATCGCGCGTGCGGTGGATGCCTCCGAGGAGCAGGTACTCGACGCGCTGGAGGCTGCCGCCGCCTATCGCGCTGTCTCGCTTGACGCGCCGCGCGCCGCGGTGGGTGGGGAGGACGCGGGGGAGAGCATCGCCGACACGCTCGGCGTGGAGGAGGCCGGCTTCCGCCTCGCGGAAGAGCACGCCATTCTCGAGCCGCTGCTGGCGCGGATCACCCCGCGTGAGCGCCTTGTGCTGCAGCTGCGCTTCGCGGAGGATCTTACGCAGGCCGAGATCGGCGAACGGATCGGCGTCTCGCAGATGCAGGTATCCCGCCTGATCCGCCAAGCGCTCGTGCGCATGCGGGCCGGGGGCGGAGGCGAGTAGGGCGCTCGGGGAGCGAGCGGGCCGTGCAAGCCGGGACGCAGGATCGCTGACACCGCTTGACATCGCTTGCCCGGGGGGGTCACACTGTGAGCATGGCCCGTTCGATGTGGAAAGGGACGCTGACCTTCGGCTTGGTGAGCGTGCCGGTCAAGCTCTATACCGCGGTGAGCGAGCGCAGCGTGCGCTTCCACCAGCTGCATGCCACCGACCACGCACGCATCGTCCAGAAGCGCTTCTGCGCTACCGAGGACGAGGAGGTCCCCTTCAACGAGATCGTCAAAGGCTACGAGATTGCCCCGGGGCGCCATGTGGTGATCGAGGCCGAGGAGCTCGCCGCGCTCGAACCGGCATTCACGCGCACGATTGAGATCGAGGATTTCGTGCAGATGGAAGAGATCGACCCGATCCTCTTCGATCGCCCCTACTACCTGGTGCCCAATCGCGGCGGCGCCCGCTCCTACCGGCTGCTGCTGCAGGCGATGCGGGACACCGACAAGGTCGCGATCGGGCGCGTGGTGCTGCGCTCGCGCCAGCAGCTCGTGGCGATCCACCCTCGCGAGGATGCTCTCGTCATGACCACGATGAACTTCGGTGACGAAGTGGTGCCCACCTCAGAGCTGCACGAGCTGCACGAAGACAAGGTTGAGCTCAGTGACAAGGAGCTCGAGATCGCCCACCGGCTGGTCGACTCGATCGCCCGGCCCTTCGAGGCGGCCAACTACCGCGACACCTACCGCGAGGCGCTGCTCGACCTGATCGATCGTAAGGCCAGCGGCGAGCAGGTGGTGCTCGAACCGCCTTCGCGCGATCTCCCGCTGGAAGCGCCCGATCTGATGAGCGCGCTGGAGGCCAGCATCGAACAGGTGCGCGCGCGCCGCGCGCGGGAGGAGGATGTGCTCGACGTGAACGGGGCAGCCCCCGACAAACGCGCGAAGGGTCCGGCAAAACGCAAAGCGAAGCAGCCCCCGCGCGGCACTAAACAGCCTCAGCGCAGCACGAAGTAGCCTGAGCGCAGCGGCTAAAAAAACAGCCCCAGAACCAGCTCCTCGCCGCCGCCGTTCGCGGCGGGCTCGATCCGCAGCTCGTCGGTCATCCGCTCCAGCACGCTGCCAACTCCGGGCAACACTGCGTCCTCCACCAGCTTGCTTGCGGCCCCCTCGGCGAGCTCCCCGACACGCAGCTCAAACTGCCCCGCGCGAGCGCTTACGGCGAAAGCGAGGTGGCCGTCGGCGGTGTGGGTGGGGACGTGGGCGCTGAGCGCGTCGCAGATCAACATCGCGTCATCGATGCGATCCATCGGGCAATTGGCCCGCGCGAGCACGATCGACACGACCCTGCACAACACCGGACCCACCAACGGTCCCTTGGCCAGGC
>Ga0187855_10000163_pt1 | contig 58607 bp, 48 predicted proteins | sample June2016WEW_8_10_2_FD_132969 | JGI IMG/M metagenome (GOLD analysis project Ga0187855, IMG submission 132969) | Peatland microbial communities from SPRUCE experiment site at the Marcell Experimental Forest, Minnesota, USA - June2016WEW_8_10 | ecosystem: Environmental > Terrestrial > Soil >... | reverse complement strand
GGATATCATTATCCATCTGCAGGCGCGACTGCGGATGGATGTGGGCGGACGGCCGGCGCAGGTGCTCAGCGAGTTTTATGCGTCTATCTTCGCGCAGATTTTGCAGGCCTCTCAATCAGCCTCGCTCAAGAAGTTCGAGCACGCGATTGAGTGTGTTCGCAATGTGCGCGATGCATGGCGGCAGGTGGCGAGGGACCCGGCAGTCAATCCGGCTCCGCTGCAGATGAGCGCGATTTCCTCCACGCGCAGGCAGTCGAACAGCGATGACTTCGATGCTGAGGCGACTGCCGTTTCGCATTGGAACGCGTGAAAAGGAGGGGTTAGGGATTAGTGGGTAGGGAAAAAACATCGTGGTCCGACCCTTTCGCATCCATTTGCGAAACGGTGAGCAAACGCCGTGAGATCGAAGTTTGTGCTATCCCACCCATGCGACATAAAAGAGTCGCATGGGGCACGGAGGTTTTGATCGATGGTGAAACGGCGGATGGAATCGGCTGGTCTTTATTCCCTGGTCTCTATTTCCTATTTCCTAATCCCTATTCCCTAGTCCCTGTTTTTATCACCCGGCGACGGTGAGTTCTTCTTCCAGTTGCTGCTTCTGGTATAGGCCAGCATAATACCCGTCCATGGCCATCAACTCTTCGTGGCGGCCCAATTCCACGATTCTGCCGTGGTCGAGGACGGCGATCTGATCGGCATCGCGCACGGTTGAGACGCGGTGGGAGATCAGGATGGTGGTGGAGTTCGTCGTGTAGCTCCGCAAACCGCCCAGGATGCGCTCTTCAGTATAGGTATCTACTGAGGCCAGTGCGTCGTCGAGGATGAGGATGGAGGGACGGCGCAGAAGTGCGCGAGCGATGGCTGCACGCTGCTTTTGTCCGCCGGAGAGCGTTACGCCGCGCTCACCCACTGTGGTCTCAAAGCCTTGAGGGAATTCTTCGAACTCCAGGCGAATGTGTGCGGCCTCGGCTGCTTCGAGCAATTCCTCTGAACTGGCGTTAGGCGCGCCAAAGGCCAGGTTTCCTCGAATGGTTTCGCTGAAGAGGAAGGTTTCCTGGGGGACCATACCGATGTTGTGGCGCAGCACGGCCAGGGGATAATCGCGCACCGAACGGCCGTCGATGAACAACGAGTCCTCGGGGGCTTCATACATTCTTGAAATCAGCTCAACGAGAGTGGTTTTGCCCGATCCGGTGGGACCGACGATGGCCATGCTTGTGCCGGCTGGAATGTGCAGCGAGATATTGTGCAGGACCGGGGTCCCCACGGGCAGGTCTTTGTCCGTGGGGCGGAGAACCGGGGTCCTCACGGAGGGGTCTTTGTCCGCGGGGTGGAGGACGGGAGCATCGCCGTAACTGAAATTCAGGTTGCGGAACTCGATATCGCCTTGAAGCACTGTATCCGGTGCTATGGATTTGTCAGCGGAGCGGTCGTCGATGGCGGGCTCGGCCTTGAGCAATTCGTCGATTCGTTTGACCGAGGCCGTGCCGCGCTGGAAGAGGTTCACTACCCAGCCCACGGCGATGATGGGCCAGATAAGCAGAATCATATAGGTATTGAATTCCACAAACTGGCCGACCGTGATGCGGTTTTGGATGACCAGGTGGCCGCCGGCAAGCAGGGTGATGACCATTGAGATGCCGAGGATGAACTCTAGCGAAGGCCAGAGCATGCCCATGAGTTGCACCAGGCGAAGGGAGCGGGCGATGTACTGGCGATTGAGTTTTTCAAAGAGGCCGATCTGGGATTCTTCGCGGGCGAATGCTCGGATGAGGCGGGCGCCGGAGTAGTTTTCCTGGGCCTGGGAGGAGATCTCAGAGAAGCTGGCCTGGATGCGCTCGAAGCGATCGTGAATTCTGTGGCCGAGATATTGAACCAGTATGCTGGCCAGCGGCATGGGCGCGAGAGCCACCAGAGTGAGCCAGGGACTGAGGCGGAGCAGGAAGTACAGTGCGAATACGGTAAAGAAGACCGTGTTAGCGCTGTACATGAGGGCCGGGCCGAGCAGCATGCGGACGGCATTCAGATCGTTGGTCATGCGGGCCATCACGTCGCCTGTGCGGAAGCGTTGATAAAAGCCCGTATCCTGCTTTTCGAGATGGGTGAAAAGGTCGTTGCGTACGTCGAATTCGATCTCACGGGAGATGCCGATGAGAATCCAGCGCTGGGCGTAGAGAAAGACGCCTTTAACGACGGATATGGCCACTAGAAGACCGGCGAAGAGAAGAATCGCCTTATGATCGGCCTGGTGCTTTTGCAGTTTGTCGACGGCCCAACCGAGAACCCTGGGAAACTGGACGGCAGCCGCATTGGTGGCAATGCAGGAGAGCGTGCCCCACAGGTATCCCCAGCGGTAGCGGCGCATGTAACTCGAGAGCGGGGCCAAATCCCTGAGCATGTTTTTATTGTAAGGGCCTGGGCGAACGGAGTGAATTGACCAGCGGGAAGGCGGGTTTATGTGGGAGTTCTTAGCAACAAGTAGCCGCCTGTGAGCCCGAAAAGGACGTCCGGGGTCCATGCAGCCAGAGCGGCAGGCAGATAGTTCACGTTGCCCATGGCTCCAAAAAGTCCGTCCACAACAAAATAAGTGAGCGCCACGGCAATGGCCACGGCTATGCCGGTGAGTGAGCCGCGGCGGCCCATGGAGAGCGCGAACGGAATAGCCAGAACCGCCATGACAATGGCGATGAGGGGGTAGGCGAGTTTGTGCCACAGCGCGACCCTCAGGCGCTTGGTATCAAATCCGCTCTGGCTCAGGTCGCCGATATAGCGCTCAAGCTGGCCGAAATTCATCTCCTGCGATTGCAGGCCTTCTTTCTTGAAGTGGCTGGGATCTTCGTGAATTTCAGCGAATGAGGTTCGTTTGAACTCGCGATACTCGGTGACGTTGGGGCCCCCGATGTCGCGTTGCCAGCCATTCAGGAAGCGCCAGGATCCGATTACCGGATCCCAGGCGGCGCGGGAGGCAAAGATGCGCCGCGAGAGCGCGAAGGTGGTGGGATCGAACTCGAAGATGGAAAGATTGGCAAACTCGTTGTGGTCGGGATCGAAGAACTGGTAGTAAAAGATGCGGCCGGGCTCACCGGGGCGCGGCTGGCCGAAGATCCAATTATTTTCAGGGTGCAGCACGGTCTGCGGCGGAAGGCCCTTGATGATGTTGCGGATCGCCTCAGCTTTGCGGTTGGCCTGGGGCAAATAGTACTCATCGAACACAAAGAGAGTTACGGCGAGGATAGCAGAGATGGAGAAGATGGGGATCACCAACCGGTAGAGGCTGATGCCAGAGGCCTTCATGGCGATGAGTTCGCTGTTGCGGTTGAGCACGCCGAAGGTGACCAGCACGGCGATCAACACCGCCAGCGGCGCAATCAGGTAGAACATGCTGGGCGTCAGGTTCACCAGATAGGCTCCCACTGTGGACATGCGAATGTGATTGCGGAGTATGTCGCCCACCAGGTCAAAGAACGTGAAGATCAGCATGAGCATCACAAAGCCGGCCAGCACCATGAAGAAGGTGCCGAGAAACTCGCGGACTACGTACTCGTCGAGGATTCGGGGAAAGACGTTGCGCGCTTTGGTGCGCTGGAAGCGCGGCTGCAGCCACTCAAAAAAGCCGGGGCGCGGAATACCGTTTTGTTTCGGCGCGTCATCCGACTCTGGTTTGGGCGCGCGCGCGGCCCAGCTGGTGATGGCGTAGAGAATGCTGCCGCCGCTGGCCATTTGCCACAGCAGAAAGGTGCCGACTCCGGCGAAGAGCAGATTGGCAAGCCACACCCCGAGGAAGACGGAGAGTTTGCCCTGGCGCGCCATGGCGATGCCGGTATAGGAGAGGATGTAGTAGATAGAGACGAGCAGAATGGAAAAGACGAAGCCGGAGCTCTTTCCGCCCCGGCGCGAGGCTACGCCCAACGGAACGCCCACCAGCATCAGCGCCATGCAGGCCGCCGGATAATTGAAGCGGCTGTCCAATTCGATGAGAAATCGCTTGGGATCGGGGCCGTGGGTGCGTTCAAGCAGAGCGCCCAGAGGCAGGGCGTAGATGACCGTGTCCAGCCGCCCCAAGTGGAATTCACTCTGCTGGCCCAGAGCCAGCGGCATGTCGGTGGTAGAAAAGGTGGAGATGTTGTACTGCTGCGGCTGGCCTGCCACGGTCTGGTGCTGCGATCCGTCGCGCAGGCGCATCAGCAAATCCTGGCTGGTGTCGTTGGCTACAGTGGCGGAAGCGGCAGTGGTGATTTGCGGGTTGGAGGGATCGGTTACGTCGGCCATGAATACCTGACGCCAGTTGGCGGCGCCCGCGCCGGCGCGCACGTCCTGCACATAGAGGACGAAGTTCTTGAAATCCTCATAGAAGACGCGGGGCTGAATCTCGTAGGAGGCTTGCGAGGTCTCCAGCTCCTGCTGCATATCTAGGATGGCCTGGTTGGCGCGCGGCGCAACGTAAATTGCGTTCACCAGTCCCACCAGCGTTCCTGTGACTGCGACGATGGAGGCGACGCGCACAAAGTAGCCGATGCCCAGGCCGGAGGCGCGCATGGCGATGATCTCGCTATCGGCGGCAAGGCGGCTTAACCCCAGAAGCACGCCGACCAACACGCCTATGGGGATGGTGACCTTGAAGGTATTGGGCAGCGTGAGAAGAAAAATCTCCACCACGTTGCTGAAGGTGGAACTGTTGCGGACCACCATTTCCAGGATGTGTGGAAGATCGCGCATGAAGAAGATGAATGTGAACAGAGCGCACCCGATGACCGTGTGGGAGAGGATTTCGCCGAGAATGTAACGGGTAAGGATGCGCACAGGAAGGCTCTCAGGTTAGTTTAACTTGGCTGGCCGCCAGCGGCGCAGACGAAGGCTGTTGGCCAGCACGCAGACTGAGCTGAAGGCCATGGCGGCGGCGGCAAGCCAGGGAGTGAGCAGAATGTGGAAGCTGGGATAAAGCAGGCCGGCGGCAAGGGGAATTCCAAGCAGGTTGTAGCCGATGGCCCAGGCCAGGTTCTGGCGCATCACGCGCAGGGTTTGGCGGGCCAGGTCGAGTGCGGCGGGGATGGCGGAGGGTTGCGCGCGAAGGAGCAGAACGTCGCCGGCCTCCTGGGCCAAGTCGGCTCCGGAGCCCATGGCGATGCCTGCGTCAGCCTGCGCGAGCGCGGCTGCGTCGTTAATACCATCGCCCACCATGGCCACGCGCAGGCCGTCGGCTTGCAGGGCGCGAATGCGGGCCAGCTTGCCGGCCGGGTCTAGGCTGGATTCAAACTCTTGAATGCCGGCTTGTTGCGCGATGGGTTCGGCGGCGGCGGCTGAGTCGCCGGTGAGCATCAGCACGCGCAACCCGGAACGGCGCAGTGCGGCGATGGCTCCGGCTGCATCGGGGCGCAGTGCGTCGCGAGCATCGAAGTAGCCGGCGGGTATGTTGTCCAGAGCCATCCATAACCGGGTAACGCCGGGCTCCGGTGGGGGAGTACCGATGGGAAGCTTGATGCCGAACTCGCGGAAAAGCGCTTCGTTGCCGAGCATGCAATCGTGGCCTTCGACTTTAGCTGTGAGGCCGCGGCCGGGGAGAATCTGTGTGTCTTCCGCGGAGGGCCAGGCTAGACTCCGCGCCTGCGCTGCATCCACGATGGCGTGGGCCAGCGGGTGGTTCGATCGCTCCTCGGCTGCCGCAGCCATGCGCAAAAGGTCGTCTTCCTCCGGGCCGGCGAGGGGGTGAACTCCATCGAGCACCGGTCGGCCTACGGTGAGCGTTCCGGTTTTGTCGAGGACGATTACATCCAGATGGGTCAGGCGCTCGAGAGCTTCTCCGCCTTTGAAGAGAATTCCGAGCTGCGCGCCGCGGCCTACGGCAACCGTGAGGGCTGCGGGTACAGCCAGACCCATGGCGCAGGGGCACGCGATTACCAGCACGGCAACGGTGTTCGCCAACGCCAGCGGGAGCGAATGCGCGGCGATGAGCCAGACGGCAAAGGTGATGAACGCCAGCGCGAGCACGACAGGCACAAAGATCGCGCTGGCGCGGTCGGCAAGCCGTTCCATGGGCGCTCGGGAGGATTGCGCCTGCAGGACCATGCGGGTGATTTGCGCCAGCACCGTGGCTTCGCCCAGCGACTCAGCACGGCAGGTGACCGCGCCGTCGTAGTTGAGCGAGCCGGCCAACACGCGGCTGCCTGGCTCACGCGGGAGGGGAGTGGGTTCGCCGGTGAGCATCGATTCGTCTACCGTGGTGCGGCCTTCGAGAATGGTTGCGTCCACCGGGAAGCGCTCGCCGGGCAGCACCAGAATGCTGTCGCCGGGCTGAATCTCTTCGAGAGGCACAATGGAAATTTTGCCGTCACTAACGAGCCGGGCACTGACGGGGCGCAGGCGGGAAAGGGAATCGAGCGCGGCCAGTGCGCGGTGTTTGGCGCGGGCTTCAAGGAATTTACCCAGCAGAAGAAATCCGAGAATGAGCAGAACCGCATCGAAGTAAACCTGGCGGCCGGCCGCGGGCCAGACAGTGGAGTAAGCGGAATAGAGAAGAGCCACGCCGGTTCCAAGACTCACCAGCGTATTCATGTTGGTGTTGCCGTGGCGGAGGGACCGAATGGCACTCGAATAAATGCTGCGGCCTGCCCACGCCACGATGATCACAGTAAGAATCAGCAAAAACCAGCGCAAAGAATCCGGCGGAAGAGCATAGAGCCAGGGAAAAACGCGCATGAGAGTGTGATCCAGCGTGCCCATCTCTGTTCCCAACGGCATGGCCAGCAGCATTGCGGTGGCACCGGCGATGAGCGAGATCGCAGCTTTCCATCCGATGCCAGATGAGTCGCCCTTCGCGCTGGCTGGCGAAGAAGAATCATCGGGGCGGGGAAGGACTGCGTCGTAGCCGGCGGCGCGAATGGACTGGAGAAGCGCGGCTGGAGAGGCGATGGCCGGATTGAAGACCACAGTGGCGCGATTGGCCATCAGATTAACGCGCGCGGATTTCACTCCGGCGGTTGAACGCAGCGCTTCTTCCACATGATGCTGGCAGGAGGCGCAGGTCATGCCCAGAACCGGGAGGGTGAGCGATTCTGTTTGAGACGTGGGCACTTCAGGTTTCCAGTCGCGCGGTGTAGCCCGCCCTCGCGAGAGCGGCAACGGCAAGGTCGACGGGCGCAGGAGCGAGAATGGTCCGCAGCCGCGCCGCGCCCAGCCGCGCCGCGCCCAGCCGCGCCGCGCCCAGCCGCACCTCTTCCACCTGCATCCCTTCAGCGGAGGCCAGAGCCTGGCTTACCCGGCGGATGCAGGAGCCGCAGTGCATTCCATCGATTCGCAGCGTGAACTCCGACATTTTTTGGGTCTCCTGTTTGTATTTGATGATAGCTCTTCACAAACGGTGCAGGTATGGGCAACCGTGGACTGCTCAACTATGATCGGTTTGCACGAATGGGACATGAGTGGGCTCTAGCAAAAGAGGAATCGCTTTCAATGGTGGATTATGCAACGAGAATATCCCGAGGCGCCGCTGGTGGGAGTAGGCGCGGTGATTGTGGACGAAGGCCGGGTGCTGCTTGTGCGGCGCGGAACTGAGCCGATGCTGGGCGAATGGACGCTGCCGGGCGGGCTTGTGGAGGTGGGCGAGCCTCTGCTGGCCGGGGTGGTGCGCGAAGTGAGCGAAGAGACCGGGCTGACGGTAGAGCCGATTGAATTGATTGAACTACTCGATCGCGTGCAGAGAGATGGAGAGCGCGTTCGCTACCATTATGTGATCGCCGACTACCTTTGCCGCGTACTGGGCGGGCAGTTGCAGGCGGCCTCTGACGCGGAAGCTGTGCGCTGGGTGGAGCGGGCGGAGTGGAATAGCCACAGTGCACTGAAGATCGATCCGGTAACCGTCCGGGTCATTGAAAACGGCTGGCAACGCGCCCTGAAGCTCAAGGTTTGAAGGGAACCATGAAAATCAAGAAACGTATTTGGTTTGTCTATACGGCGCTTGTACTAATCCTGGCGGCTGGGATTGGGTTCTGGGCGCGTCCGGTAAGTTACTTCAATGGAATGATGTATTTGCTGGCATTTCTTACAGGAGCTGAGAGCCGCACGTTAACAATTGACGGCTATCGTGTTCACTACAATGCGGTAGGACCGAAAGATGGGACGGTGGTGGTGCTGGTTCACGGGTTGGGCGGGCGGGCCGAGGATTGGCGGAACCTGGCACCTCAACTTGCGAATGCAGGCAATCGCGTTTATATGCCTGATTTGCCTGGATATGGACGCAGTGAATGGCCGGCAGGCTTTTCTTATTCTGTGCGCGATGAAGCCGCAGTCGTGGTGAGTTTCATGGATGCGTTGGGACTGAAGCAGGTGAACCTGGGAGGCTGGTCGATGGGCGGCTGGATCGTGCAAATCGTTGCAAACGAGCATCCTGAAAGGGTCAAGCGGCTGATCTTATTTGACTCCGCCGGTCTTTTTGAGACGCCCAAATGGGATACTCGGTTATTCACACCTCAGTCGCCTGCGGACCTGGATCAACTGGAAGCACTGCTGATGCCCCATCCGCACCGGATTCCTAGGTTCATAGCGCGGGATATTTTGCGGGCCTCCCGTCAGCACGCATGGGTAATCCATCGGGCGATGGATTCCATGCTCACCGGGCGCGAGGCTACCGACAGCTTTTTGCCGAAGTTGAAGATGCCGGTGCTGATTGAATGGGGCGCTGAGGACCGCATTACGCCGCTGAGCCACGGGGAGAAGATGCACCGGCTGATCCCGCAGTCTGAACTGCAGGTCATTCCGGGATGCGGCCATTTGGCTCCCGTCGACTGTTCACGGCAGATGGAACCGGAGCTGGTGCAGTTTTTCAGGCAGTGAACTTTCTCTGAAATTTACAGGCGCCCAAACAGGCGACTAATGGTCAACATGATTTCGATATACCGGCTTGGGTTCCGGTTCTGAGTCAGTTGGATGGCCGACCTTCAGGTTGACGTCTGTGTTTGGGTCGCATGTGGGACCCTTCCAGCGATAGTCGGTTTGTGTATCGCTATGGGTGACCCCGCCTTTGAACGAATCCATCGTGAACGAACCCTGGCCGACCATATGCGTCATCCCATCGAAGACCATGCTGACTTTCCCTTTCATCTGAAAGTTATTCATGGTGCAGCTCATGTTGTAACTTAGGCCGGTTGACGAGGTGGAGTAGTTGGTAATGGTGCAGGAGTGGTTGCGCCCAATAGTCTTTGCCCACGTTGCATCATTGATACAGTAGGAAAGAACCACAGGCGGCTGTCCCTGCCCGGTGCTGGGTGCGGTGACTATCCATTCGCCGGGCGTCAAAGGAAACTTCTGCTGAACTGGGGATGCCGTGGTTTGTTGTGCTGATGATATTGCTGTTGCCATAAGAACGATCAAGCCCAGAAATGCCCATTTGAAATAAGTCATCATTATCATTTTCTCCCGGGGGTGATTATAACAAGGCGTCGCTGCATGAGCCTTTCAGAACAATGGAATCAAATCGTCTGCGAAACTCGAATCAACAGGTCCGCGAACGCGATCAATGCCGGCCCTGTGTACGTTCGCGCTTCTGCTTCGTCCAATCCTCGCCGGCTAGGCCATTCAGGTCCCAAACCACCTGGCCGTCGCGCACCGTGATCTCGCAAATCAGTTTCCTGTCTCCGTTCAAGCGCGCTCCGGAACTGTCCACAAATCCGAAATGGCCATGCTCCAGTCGAAGCACCGCAATATCCGCGTCCGATCCAACGCTGAGTGTGCCCAGTTCAGGATGCTTGATCTCCTTCGCAGGATTGGATGTTGAATCGCGAATGACATCTTGCAGTGAAATGCCCATATTCAGGAACTTCGACATCAGGTTGAGCATGTCCTTCATGCCGCTATTCATGCTGCCGATGTGCAGATCGGTCGAAATCGAATCGGGAACCCATCCCTGCTGAACGGCCGGCACTGCCTGGCTAAACTGAAAGCTTCCGCCGCCATGGCCCACATCAAAAATGACGCCGCGCTTGCGAGCCTCAAACAGATACGGCAGCACCTTGCCTTGCGCATCCAGTATCGGAACCATGTCGCGGTACATATGGGTTGAAATATCGCCGGGGCGAATTTTGCTGGTCACCAGTTCCTGATAAGGCCGTTCGGGGAGAAACGAGCCGAAGTCAACCATCACCGGAATATCGGCCAGTGTGCCGGCTTCGACCGCCCACTCCACCGCAGTCCAATCCGGCGCGAAGTAGTGGGCCGTCTTGATGCCCACAATCACGCCGGGATATTTGTGGGCCATCGCGGCGGCGGCGATGGGATCCATTTCATCGAGGTTCTGTTCAAACTTGGGCCCGCGCATGCCCGCTCCCACGATATTCAGGAATGCCAGCACGCGGGTCTTTGAGCGATCGATAATGTGCGCCTTGAACTCCTCGAAGTTCTTCCATCCGGAGCAGCCCGCATCGGCGACCGTCGTTACTCCGGCGCGGAAAGTAAATCCATCCGGATAGACGCTGTTATCGCCCGCGTAGGAGCCGGCTTCACCCGTGCCCGCATAGACGTGAACGTGAATGTCAATCAACCCCGGAGTCACATAGAGGCCTGAGACATCGATGGTTTTGACGGCGAGCGAAGGATCAATGTGAGCTGCCACAGCAACGATATGATGATGATCGACGGCCACATCCATCACGCTGTCGATTTGATTGGCGGGATCGATAACGTGTCCGTCCCGCAGAAGAAGGTCATATATCCTCTGTGCCTGCAGGGGAGCGCAGGCCATCGCCAACACCACAATCGCGAACAAGATTCGTTTCATGAACAGAACCTTTCGGTATAACCGTTCCGGCCAGTGCGCTAGACGCCGATGACTGCGCAGAGTTCCTTGACGGCTGCGGCGCTCTTTTTGAGGGCGGCGTCTTCTTCGGGGGTGAGCTTGATTTCGATGATTTTTTCGAGACCGGCCGCGCCCAGCTTGCAGGGAACTCCAATGTAGTAACCGTCAATGCCGTATTCGCCTTCGAGATAGGCGGCGCAGGGCAGAATCTTCTTCTTGTCTTTGAGAAGGGCTTCGGCCATCTCAGTCGCGGCGGCTGAAGGCGCGTAGTATGCGCTGCCGGTCTTGAGATGCTTGACGATCTCTGCGCCGCCGTCGCGGGTGCGCTGCACAATGGCTTCAAGGCGATCGGGAGCGATGAGCTCGGTGATGGGAATTCCGGCGACAGTGGAGTAGCGGGGAAGCGGGACCATCGTGTCGCCGTGGCCGCCAAGAACGAATGCAGTTACATTTTCTACGCTGACGTTGAGCTCGTTGGCGATGAAGGTGCGGAAGCGCGCCGAATCCAGCACGCCGGCCATGCCGATAACTCGTTCGCGATTAAAACCCGCTTGCCGGTAGGCGGCCTGGGCCATGGCGTCCAGCGGGTTGGAGACGATGATGAGGATCGACTCAGGCGATTGCGCCACCACCTTCTCCACCACGTCTGACATGATTTTGAAGTTGGTGTGGAGCAGGTCGTCGCGGCTCATGCCGGGCTTGCGGGGAATGCCAGCGGTGATGATGACGATATCGGAATGAGCTGTGGCCGCGTAGTCATTGGAGCCGGTGACGCTGACGTCGCGTTTCTCGATGGGCATGGATTCGAGCAGGTCGAGCGCCTTGCCTTGCGGAATGCCTTCCACTACGTCGACCAAAACTACATCGGCCAGTTCCTTAGCCGCAATCCAGTGGGCGGTGGTTGCTCCTACGTTGCCTGCTCCGATGATGCTTACTTTTTTCCGCATTTCAATTTCTCCTGAGACCAAATGTTAAAGGTACTTTGAAAGCATCCCTCAGGGGCTAAAGCCCCGTTGCCTTGAATTGAATTCTTCGGCACGACTGAAGTCGTGCCCTGTTACAAAACGAAGCTGCGATTGCAGCACGGCTGAAGTCGTGCCCTGTTACAAAACGAAGCTGCGATTGCAGCACGGCTGAAGTCGTGCCCTTTCAAAACTGATCTCCGACCCCTGATCTCTGATCTCTGTTACATATTGTCGATGATGCGGGTGGCGAATTCGCTGGTGCCTACTTTTGTGGCGCCGGAAAGTTGCCGCTCGAAGTCATAAGTTACAAACTTTTGCTGGATGGTCTTCTCGATCGCGTTCTCAATGAGTTTCGCGGCTTCCTTCCAGCCGATGAAGTCGAGCAGCATAACGCCCGACAGGATGAGTGAGCCGGGGTTGATCATATCTTTGTCAGCGTATTTAGGTGCGGTGCCGTGGGTGGCTTCGAAGACGGCGTACCCATCGCCAATATTTGCGCCGGGCGCGATGCCCAGGCCGCCCACCTGCGCGGCGGCTGCGTCGGAGATGTAATCGCCGTTGAGATTGGTAGTGGCGAGGACTGAATAGTCCGCCGGCCGGATGACGATCTGCTGGAAGATGGAGTCGGCGATGCGGTCGTTGACGAGAATTTTCGATTTCCACGTGCCGTTGCCGTGGGTTTTGCCGATGGAGTCCAGGACTGACTTGATTTCAGCGTAAATGGAATCGCGGAATGCTGGCGAGGCGAATTCGAGGCCGGGTTCGATGAGGGCGGCGTTCTCCTCAATGGTGATGCCGGGGTTGGATTCGACGTTGCCCAGAATCCAGCTTTCGCGCTCGGTGACAATTTGTGCGCGGAACTCTTCCTGTGCGACTTCGTAGCCCCACTCGCGGAAGGCGCCTTCAGTGAACTTCTGGATGTTGCCCTTGTGGACCAGGGTGACGGTTTTGCGGCCGCTCTCCAGCGCAAATTTGATTGCGGCGCGGACCAGGCGCTTGGTGCCGAAGATGGAGATGGGCTTGATGCCTACGCCGGAGTCTTCGCGGACTTTTTTCTTGCCGTCTTTGAGCAGGTCGTTATTCAGGAAATTGATAAGGCGGGCGGCATCTGCCGAGCCCTGCTTGAATTCGATGCCTGCGTATACGTCCTCAGTGTTTTCGCGGTAGATCACGATGTCGAGCTGTTCAGGGTGCTTCACTGGGCTGGGGACGCCCTGATAATACTTGACCGGACGGATGCAGGAGTAGAGGTCAAGGATCTGGCGCAGGGCCACGTTGAGGGAACGAATGCCGCCGCCGATGGGCGTGGTGAGCGGGCCCTTGATGGAGACTCGCAGATCGCGCGCGGCGGCTACGGAGTCGTCCGGTAGCCAGGTGGAGAATTGGCGGAAGGCTTTTTCGCCGGCGAAGATTTCAAACCATTGAATTGCGCGCTTGCCGCCGTAGGCTTTTGCAACTGCGCCGTCGAAGACTCGCTGCGCGGCCTTCCAGATATCGCGGCCGGTGCCGTCGCCTTCAATGAATGGGATGATGGGGTGGTCCGGGACTTGAAACTGGCCATTCTTGTAGTCGATGGACTGGCCGCTTTTCGGTAATTCGAGGCCATTGTAGGTGGTTTGCATTGGTTTTCCGGTCTTCCTTCCCTGCGGTGTTACAAGGTAGAGGCTACCATCTGCAAATCAGGGGTGGCAATGGCGGGTGGAGGCGATCTCCGATGTGATGAGATTTAATCCAATAACTCTGGTCCCGCCCGTTAAAATGCGATAGACTCAGGCGGGAACGTTGTGTAAAGCCACACCATTTTTGGAACTCATGGAGGGTACATAGAAATTGGGAAAAGGCATGGTGCCGAAGAAGATTTTCTTCACCAAAGGGGTAGGCAAACACAAGGAGCGTTTAACCTCCTTTGAATTGGCGCTCAGAGATGCGGGGATTGCATCGCAGAATCTGGTGCGCGTTTCATCCATCTTTCCGCCGCAGTGCAAAGTGATTACACGCAAGGAAGGGCAGAAGTACCTGAATGACGGCGAAGTGGTTTTTTCGGTCATTGCGGAGAACTCCACACGCGAGCCGCACCGGCTTATCGTAGCGAGCATCGGCGTCGCTATTCCCGCGGATCGCAATACTTACGGTTACCTGAGCGAGCATCATAGCTTTGGCGAGACAGAGGATCAGGCAGGTGAGTACGCCGAGGAGTTGGCAGCAGAGATGCTGGCGACCACGCTTGACGTGGAATTTGATCCGGATACGAGCTGGGACGAGAAAAAGGAGATTTATCGCATCTCCAACAAGATCGTTCGCACCAGCAATATTACGCAGTCGGCAGTGGGAGATAAGCGGGGAAAGTGGACCACCACGATTGCCGCCGCGGTTTTGATTTTGGAAGAGTAAGGGTTTGGATGTTCGGATAAGCTGAGGCCAATTCCGCCGGGCGGGGTTGGCCTTGCTGCATGGGCATTAAGAAGGATTGCCGGTAAAGCAATGGCGAATGCACGCAAATATACTGTAGGCCTTGTGCAGATGTGCATGGGCGCGGATCCGGAGGCGAACTTTGCTTCGGCGGTCGAGCGCATTCGCGAGGCTGCGAAGCTGGGCGCGAACGTCGTTTGCCTGCCGGAGCTTTTCAAAACACAGTATTTTTGCCAGCGCGAAGAGCTTGCGCCTTTTGATCTTTCAGAAGAGATCCCAGGCCCCTCAACAGAAAAGCTGGCTGCAGTGGCGCGTGAGTTTCGGGTTGCGATTATTGCTTCGCTCTTTGAGCGCCGCGCCCCAGGGCTTTATCACAACACGGCGGTAACGCTGAATGCGGACGGTGCCATCGCAGGGGTGTACCGCAAGATGCATATTCCGGACGATCCGCTCTACCACGAGAAGTATTACTTTGCGCCGGGGGATTTAGGATTTCAGGCTGTGGATACAGATTTTGGCCGCATAGGTACACTGGTTTGCTGGGATCAGTGGTATCCCGAGGGCGCGCGGATTGCAGCTTTGCAGGGGGCCGAGGTGCTGTTTTATCCCACGGCAATCGGCTGGCATCCGGCGGAGAAAGATGAATTCGGCGCGGCACAATATGATGCCTGGCAGACGATCCAGCGAGCGCATGCAATCGCCAACGGCGTCTATGTGGCCGCGGTGAATCGAGTGGGCGTGGAGCACGGAGACATACTAGGAAATCGTGCTGCGGGACCGGGGCTGGAGTTCTGGGGCGGAAGTTTTCTAGCTGATCCCTTTGGGCGCGTGATCGCCAAAGCCTCGCACGGTGCGGAGGAGATCCTGATCGGCGAGATCGACCTGGGACTGATTGAAGAGACGCGCCGCAACTGGCCGTTTCTTCGCGACCGCCGGATCGACGCGTACGTGGGCATCACCCAGCGCTATCTCGATCCGATGAAGATGAAGTCGCAGGACGGAGATCCAAAACAGTCATGACCGAATCTCTTGCGCCTGCAGCCACGCCGCGAGCATTGGGCTACCGCATGCCAGCCGAGTGGGAGCGGCACGCGGCTACGTGGCTGGCGTGGCCACACAATCCTGAAGACTGGCCGGGCAAGTTTCAGGCGATTCCGTGGATCTATACGGAGATCGTGCGGCAGCTCTCTGTGCATGAGCGGGTGCACATCCTGGTTGAGGATGCGAAGGCGCAGAGGCGCGTGGACGGAATTCTGGAGAAGGCTGGAGCGAATCTCGACCGCGTGAGTTTTCATCTCTGGCCCACCAACCGCAGTTGGACCCGCGATTCAGGTCCGATCTTTGTGCGCGACGCGGAAGGCCGGGTGGGCATTACCAACTGGCGCTTCAATGCGTGGGCAAAGTATTCCAACTGGCAGTTCGACGATAAGGTACCGGGGCGCGTGGCAAGCCTGCTTGGATTGCCGGAGTGGAAGCCAACCGTTGAAGTGGCCGACGGCTTAGCACGGCACGTGGTGCTCGAAGGCGGCGCGATCGATACCAACGGCGCGGGGATTTTGCTGGCCACGGAGGAGTGCCTGCTGAGCGATGTGCAGCAGCGGAATCCAGGCGTGAGCCGCGAGGAAATAGAGCAGGTGTTTCACGATTTTCTGGGCATCGATCGGGTGATCTGGCTTGGTGCGGGAATCGTGGGTGATGATACGCATGGGCACGTGGACGATATTTCTCGATTCGTTGGGCCGGCGACGATTGTGACCTGCGTTGAGCCGAATAAAAGTGACCCAAATCATGCGCCGCTGAGAGAAAACCTGAAGCGTCTGAAGGCGGCGCGTACAGGCGAAGGAAAGCAATTCACGCTGGTAGAGCTGCCCATGCCGCGACCTGTGGTTTTCGATGGTCAAAGACTGCCGGCCAGTTATGCGAATTTTTTTATTGCCAATGACCTGGTGCTGGTACCGACTTTTCACGATCCCAACGATCGCATGGCGCTGAATACGCTGGCAAGGGCATTTCCAGGGCGCGAAGTGATTGGGATTCACTGCGTGGACCTTGTGTGGGGATTGGGGACGCTGCACTGCATGACTCAGCAGCAGCCGGCAGCGTTGGCATTGTGACGATGACAGCCGATCATGAATTCATGCGTGCCGCTCTGGTTGAAGCTCGCCTGGCCGCCGAGGCTGGAGAAGTGCCGATTGGAGCGGTGATAGTGCGCGAGGGAGAAATTGTGGCACGGGGGCAGAATCGTGTGCTGCGCGATCTGGACCCGACGGCGCATGCGGAGATTGTTGCCTTGCGCGCGGCTACTGCTGCGCTGGGCAATTATCGGCTCGATGGATGCACTCTGTATCTAACGCTGGAGCCATGCGCGATGTGCGCGGGGGCGATGATTCATGCGCGGCTTGACCGTCTGGTCTTTGCTGCCGCCGATCCCAAGGCCGGTGCTGCTGGATCGGTGCTTACCGTGCTGAATCACCCGCAGCTTAACCACCAGATGACAGTGGAGCAGGGAATTCTTGGTGATGAAGCGGCTGAGTTGCTGAGGAGCTTTTTTCGCGAACGGCGATGAGGAGCAGGTCTGCCAACTTAATTTGCTGATTGCTGCTGGCGAATGTGTTCGGCGCGGACGTCGTTGGCCGTGAATAGACTGAAAAACGGAGCGCCCTGAGCGGCGGCTTCAACGGCGGGGCGGCCGTTCGCTTCTTCACGTTCGACGATGCAGACCACGGCGGCGACGACCATTCCGGCTTCGCGGGCGGCTTCGATGGCATTGATAGTTGAGGCGCCCGTGGTGCAGACGTCGTCCACGATGACTACGCGTGCACCTGGTTGATTGAAGCCTTCAATACGTCGGCCGGTACCGTGAGTCTTCTCCGCCTTGCGGACCAGGAAACCGTTGATGAGTGGAGCGGCAGGGTTGGAGATCGCGCGCCAGGCGCTGGCCGTGGCCACATTGGAGGCGATGGGATCGGCACCCAAGGTGAGCCCGCCGACGGCTTCTGCGTCAACTTTATTGGCTTCGAGAAGTTCAAGGACTGCGTGTCCGGTGAGGCGGCCACCCTCGGCGTGGAGTGTGGTGGTGCGGCAATCGACGTAGTAGTCGCTGGTGCCGCCGGAGGAGAGCTTGAATTGGCCGAGGCGAAAGCTTTGCCGGGCGAGTAGAGCAAGAAGCTGTTGGGCGTGGGTGGTCATCGGTTCTGATTGTAACGGGTCGTGAGTCATTTCTGTACTTGGGATTTTTCTTACTGCGCCGATTCTGAAATCTTCGGCGCTTCTGGGATCGCCGCGCCGTCAGTTCGCGGATCGGAGGCGCCAAAGTTGACCTTTGCCGCACTGTCGCGCATGACTGCCTGCCCACGCCCCATCGCCGATGAGTACTCCTTGCGCACTTGAAGCACGTGGCCCATCTTTGTCAGGGCATCGATCGATTCCGGCGTAACGCGTGACTCGATCAGAATATTGCAGCCGAGTTTTGCGTCCACGGTAAAGCGAGGTTCTTCCAATGCGGCCTGAATGCTCATCTTGTAATCCACAACGTTGGAGACGAATTGCGCGTGCGCCAGCGGCTGATTCATTCCGCCCATGATGCCGAATCCGATATGCTGGTCTCCGTTCTGCATGAATGCAGGAATGATGGTGTGAAAGGGGCGCTTATGCCCGGCGAGGGCGTTGGGCGATTTGCTATCGAGCGAAAAAAGCCCGCCGCGATTCTGGAGCGCGAAACCCATCCCCTGCACAGTGACCCTGGATCCGAAGGAATTGTAGTTGCTCTGAATGATGGAGAGAATATTTCCCTCGCGGTCGATGACTGAAAAGTAAGTCGTATCGCTCGCAGGGAGCGCGCCGGGAGCGACGCTGCAATTTGCCTTTGCCCGATCGATGAGGGCGGCTCGCAGCGCGGCATATTGTTTTGAGAGCAGCTTCTTCACCGGGATTTCTCCGAAGCGTGGATCGCCGTCGTAGGCTTTGACGTCAGCGTAGGCCAGCTTCATGGCTTCGATTCTGGTATGCAATTCAGCCGCGCTATGAGGGCCGTCGGCGGCGGGCTTGAACTGCTCCATGATATTCAGCATCTCCAGCGCGGCCATGCCGTCGCCGTTGGGCGGGAGTTCATAGACTGTCCAGTCGCGGTAGGTGGTTGAGATGGGCTCGACCCACTCCACCGAGTATTCAGCCAGGTCATCGGCGGTCATGGTTCCTCCGAATGCATTGGAGGTTTTGAGGATCGCCTGCGCGATGGCACCTTTGTAGAAGGCCGATTCGCCCCCGTTGGCAATCATGGTCAACGCCTTGGCAATATCGGGATTGCGAAACATCTCGCCAGTCTCAGGCGCTTTGTCACCGGGCAGAAAGACGCGCCTGCTTTCGCGGGTCTTCGTCATTGCATCCTCAGCGCCCTTCCAATAGCTGTGAATTATTTCGGGTACCGAATAACCGTTCTGCGCGTAGAAGATTGCCGGTTGAAAGAGATCACGCCAGGGCAGCTTGCCGAATCGATCATGGAGCTTCGTCCACCCATCTACAACGCCGGGCACGGTGACGGAATCGATGCCGGATTGCGGCATTTCGGTGATGCCCTTGGCTTGCAGATGCTCGATGGTCAGCGCCTTGGGCGCCCAACCGCTAGCATTCAGGCCGTAGAGCTTGCCGGTCTTTGCGTCCCAATAAATTGCGAAGAGGTCGCCGCCGATTCCGTTGGTCATGGGTTCGGCAACCCCCAGCACGGCATTGGCTGCTATGCCCGCGTCGATCGCGGAGCCGCCTTGCTCCAGAACGCGCGCGCCCGCCTGTGAAGCCTGCACGTAGCTGGTGGCGACGATGCCGTATTGCGTGGAAACCACGGAACGCCCGTAGGAGCGATCCTGCGCAGGCAGGCACGCGGCAGCCGCCGCGATGGCGATGAATACGAATACTTTTCTGGGCGCGATCATTTGCATATTTGACCAGACAGAGCGTGCGTTGCTCAAGCTTATTTCTTGTCGAGATGCTGAAAGCCACTTGTGCCCCAAAGCATAAGAGAGAAGAGCAGAAAGTTGTAGCAGGCATGGACCATTACGCTGGCTGAAAGGGAGCGAGTGGTGAGCCGCACCCAGCAGAGAACCAGGCTTACGCAGGCAAGCAATAGGAACGGGCCCAGGGAATAGCCGGTCTGCTCGGCATGCATCCAGGCGAAGGGAATGCTGGTGAGAATGGAACCAACAACCATGGCTTGGATGGACCACTGCGGATGGTCGTTCTCGCCGAGCGGGGGCGGTTGGGTGTGATTGATTTGCTCGCCTGTCCAGTCCCAGGCTGTGCAGAGAGAGGGCAGAAGAAAACCGCGAAAAAAGATCTCTTCAAAGAAGGGCGCAAAGGTTACACCGAAGGCAAAAAGCAGCCATGCCTGAGCGGAGGTCTGGAAGAGCTTTTCGATGGGTGCGTTGGATGGGCCGGGCATCAGCATACCGTCGGCCAGGGCAAGCACGAAGCAAGCTAAGGCTGCGCTAAAGAGCCGCTTGCGCAGGTGCAGGGCTGTTTTGGCATTCCATTGCAGGCCGGCAAAGAAGCTCCTGCGCCACATGAGGGGAAAAATCAGGAGGCTGGCGGCGAAAGGGACGAGATAGAGAACCACCATATTACCCAGTGTGTAATGAATGTCATCCGTAGCCTTTTCTGGTGTCGAGATGCCGTAGAGATGAAAGTGAAGAGCGGCTTCAGTGAGCAGAATAGAGCATAGAAGGCCCAAACAGGTAAGCATTCCAAGGATCAGGAGATGACTGAGATGAGGAATACGCGCGGGAGGCGGGGGCGCGGGCTGGTACCAGGATTGGAAGAGAGGAAGATCGACGGGGGGACCGTCTTCGGGATGAGTGAGGTCTTGAATGGTATTTGGAATTTGGTCTTGTTCAGGCGGAGGAAAGCCTTCCGCCATAGAGGTTGATTCCGGGCGAGGTGAAGAGGGTTCGGGATGGAAGGGATCTCGCCCAGGGAACGTGCTCATACGATGCCCGTTTTCTTTTTTCGAGGACCTGAAGAATTTTTAATTGTCTCAGTTGGAGCAGGGCTGCTCGTTTTTGCGCGCGTAGCAGCGAGGTCGTCTTCGGCGGGAGTGTTTTTCCGAGCACGCTTTGGTTTTGCTGTTTTCGATTTCTGCTCTCCTTCAGCTTGCCCTGATAAGAGGGGAATGGATGAATCGACAAGAACGAAATCTGCGTCGAGTTCCACCGGCGCAAGTTTTCCGTTAGAAGAGGCGTAATAGCGAGTGAGGAACTGGCCGGTGTAAGAGCCGGGAATGGCAGCAATTTTTTGAGGCCTTCCTTCACCCACGACGCGGCCGCCGTCTTCGCCACCTTCAGGTCCGAGATCGAGAATCCAGTCGGCGTTGCGGATGACGTCGAGGTTGTGCTCGATGATGATGACGGAGTTGCCCAGATCGACGAGGCGATGGAGCACTTCAAGCAGCTTGCGCACGTCGTCAAAGTGGAGGCCGGTAGTGGGCTCGTCGAGCAGATAAAGAGTCCGCCCGGTTTGGCGCTTGCTCAGTTCGCGGGCCAATTTCATGCGCTGCGCTTCGCCGCCGGAGAGAGTGGTTGCGCTCTGGCCCAGGTGCACGTAGCCCAGGCCCACGTCGACCAGCGTTTGCAGCTTCTGGCGCACTTGCGGCACGTCGCTTAGCACCGGAAGCGCATCTTCAATGGTGAGGTCGAGAATGTCGGCGATGGAGTGGCCGTGGAATTTTACGGCCAGGGTCTCCTGGTTGTAGCGGCGTCCGTTGCAGACTTCGCACTGCACGTAAACGTCGGGCATGAAGCTCATTTCAATGCGGCGTTGTCCATCACCCTGGCAGGCCTCGCAGCGGCCGCCGGTCACGTTAAAGCTGAAACGGCCTGCCTTATAGCCGCGCTCGCGAGACTCGGGCAGCATGGCGAAGAGGTCTCGGATGGGCGAGAAAACCTGCGTGTAGGTGGCCGGATTGGAGCGCGGAGTGCGTCCGATGGGAGACTGGTCGATGCGGATCACCTTGTCGAGTTGCTCTGCGCCGGTGAGAGCGTCGTGCGCGCCAGGATCCTCGCGTGAGCCGTAGATGGTCTTCGCCAGCGAGCGGTAAAGAATGTCGTTGATGAGCGTGCTTTTTCCGCTGCCGCTGACGCCGGTGACGACGGTCATAACACTGAGAGGAATGCGGATGGTCACGTCCTGCAGATTGTGCTCGCGGGCTCCGGTGACTGTTAGCCACTTGCTGGTAAGTGGGCGCGGGCGAGTGCGCTGCAGCATGGTGGCCTCGCCGGAGAGGTAGCGGCCGGTGAGCGATTCCGGACAGGCCATAATCTCGGCCGGTGTGCCTTCGGCGACCACCCGCCCGCCCAAACGGCCTGCGCCGGGACCGAGATCGAGAACGTAGTCGGCGTGGCGGATGGTCTCTTCGTCATGCTCGACGACGAGGACGGTGTTGCCCAGGTCGCGGAGTTTTTCAAGAGCCTGAATCAGCCGGTTATTGTCGCGCTGGTGAAGGCCGATGGAAGGCTCGTCCAAAACGTAGAGGACACCGCGAAGCCGCGAACCGATCTGCGTGGCCAGGCGAATGCGTTGGCCTTCGCCGCCGGAGAGCGTGGCGGCGTTGCGGTTCAGTGAGAGATAGTTGAGGCCGACGGCGCAGAGGAATTCGAGGCGCTCGACGATCTCGCGGCGGATGCGCTCGGCAACCAGCGACTCACGCTCAGTAAACTTTAAATTGATGGCTGCCGAGAGGGCACGGTTAAGCGGAAGGGCGGTGAAGTCTGCGATAGAGAAGCCCCCGATCTTGACCGCTAACGATTCCGGGCGCAAGCGCTTGCCTCGGCAAACAGGGCAGGGCGTCGCGGACATGAAGGTCATCATGTACTCGCGATAGCCGTCGCTGCGGGCCTCGTCAATGGAGTCGTGGAGGAAGCTCAAGATTCCGTGAAAGCCGGTGCGCGGTGCTTCGCCTTTGGGAGGGCCGTAAACAAGGATGTGCTGCTGGCGCGGAGGCAGATCTTCGAATGGAATCGAGAGGTCGATATCATAGCGGTCGGCGGCCAGGTGGATGAGCTTGAGCAGGTATTGCGATGAGGAGCCGGGTCCGAGCGCGCCGTCGAGCAGCGGCTTTGACCAGTCGGTAATGATCTTGGCGGGGTCGAGGTCGTAGAGCGAGCCCAGGCCGTGGCACTCAGTGCAGGCGCCGAAGGTGGAGTTGAAGCTGAAGCTGCGCGGCTCGAGCTTGGGTACGTCGAGGCCACAATCAGGACAGGCCATGCTGGAGGAGAACAACTGCTCCTGATGATCCGGGGCTCCGGATACGGCAACCAGCGCCAGTCCATTTGCCATTTGCAGCGCCTTGGCGACAGCCTGGTCGAGGCGCTTTTCAACCGAAGGCTTTCCAGGGGCGAGTGGTGGCGCGCCCGGCGCCGGCGGCTTCAAAAGAATGCGATCGATGACGGCTTCTATGGTGTGGTTTTTGCGCCGGTCGAGAATGACGGGTTCAGATAAATCGCGCATCTCACCGTCGACGCGGGCGCGGAAACCCTGCTGGTCAATCTGGTCGAGCAGGTCCTTGAACTCGCCTTTGCGGCCGCGCACGATGGGAGCCATGATGGTGACGCGTTCTCCCTTGCCGAGTTCAACAATGCGCTGCACAATCTGATCGGCGGATTGGCGGCTGATGGGCCTTCCGCAGTTGGGACAGTGGGGCATGCCGATCGAGGCATAGAGCAGGCGCAGGTAATCGTATATTTCAGTGATGGTGCCCACGGTGGAGCGAGGACTGCGGCTGGTGGTCTTCTGTTCAATTGAAATTGCCGGGCTGAGGCCTTCTATGGAATCCACATCGGGCCGCTCAATCTGGTCGAGGAATTGGCGAGCGTAGGCGGAAAGAGTCTCCACGTAGCGGCGCTGGCCCTCGGCATAAATCGTATCGAAAGCAAGCGAGCTCTTGCCCGATCCGGAAAGTCCGGTGACCACCGTAAGCGTGTTGCGGGGAATGCACACGTTGATGTCGCGAAGATTGTGCTGCCGTGCCCCGCGGACCGAAATGTGAGTGATTGGCATGATCAGTTTTGAATATCGAAAAATCAACCGTTTGCAATCGAATGAGATTGGCTGAATGAGTGCTGAGTGCGATGGGATGGACGCACCATCACAGAGCTGAGTACTTCTTCTACTATGATACATTCCGCTTTGCGCGGAAGGTAGAGAGGCGGGCAGCAGCGCGGAGTAATCTATATCTTAATGACCGCCATCCATTCCACTAAGACGCTTGCTGAGGACGGCGCACAGGCAAGGCGGTTCTATAACCAGTTTTTGATGCTGGTGGCCGGCTTGGGCGGTCTGCTGTATGGGATCGATATAGGCATCATTGGCGGCGCATTACCTTATCTTGAGGCGACCTCCGGCCTCACCGCTTCGCAGCTTTCCATTATTGTTGCGGCTGTTCTGCTGGGCAGTGTCATCTCCACATTATTTGCGGGAATTCTTGTCGACTGGCTGGGCCGCAAACCGGTGATGCTCCTGAGCGGCGCATCGTTCATCGTGAGCATTCCGATGATTGCCCTGTCGCACGGCTATGAGCCTTTGTTTTGGGGACGGCTGTTACAAGGAGTCAGCGGCGGACTGGTGGGAGTGGTGATTCCGCTGTATCTGGCAGAATGTCTTTCGGCGTCCAATCGAGGCAAAGGAACGGGCTTTTTCCAGTGGCTGCTCACACTGGGCTACGTTGCCGCGGCGGGAGCCGGCATTTACTTCAGTTACCGCGTAGCCGCCGTGGCCACTGTCGCCGGTGCCGCAACGATTTTTGCCTTCAAGGACCAGGCATGGCGGAGCATCTTTTGGGCATCCCTTCCGCCTGGCGTGCTATTCGTGGTCGGCAGCCTGTTTGTTAGCGAATCACCACGCTGGCTTTTCAAAAAAGGAAAGAAGGAGTTGGCCTATGAGGCCCTGCTTCGTTCCCGGAGCGCGGAACAGGCCGATCTTGAATTGAAAGAGATGGAACAAGCGGCGCAGGCATCAGAGGCCAGGAAAAATTCCCGGCAGGTCGCTGGGCAGAAGATCAAGGATTCTCTTTTGCGCCGGAAGTATGTAATTCCATTTCTGCTGGCCTGCATCATTCTCTTCTGCAATACGGCCACCGGTGTGAATTCGATCCTCGGATATAACACCAGCATCCTGCTGCAAGGCGGACTTTCCGATGTGCAGGCGCACTGGGGTTATGTCATCTTCACGCTGGTGAATTTCGGCATGACCATGGTGGGGGTGACGCTCGTCGATCGCAAGGGGCGCAAGTTTCTGCTGGTTCTGGGCACCAGCGGAATCGTCGTTTCATTGGTTGCTGTTGGGATCGTGTTTCTTGGAACGGAAAAGAAGAGCGTGGATTGCCGCAGACAGGTACAGACCATGGTGGGCCCAAGCCAGGAGCTGACCCTGCGCTTCGATCCTGCAGAGGCAGGCAAGCTGCTGGCTACGGAGGGGTATACGGGAAGCGATATCGGCAGCGATCGTGCATCACTTGCCGTAATTTACTCCTACGGAGACTTCACGGCCTCAACCACATATGTGCGTTCCGGCGACTCGGGGTCCGTTCCGTTGAAAATGACGCGCGCAAGCTGCATTCCCGCCAACCGCGTTTCGGCGTTTTTCAAAAATCCACTTGGCGACTTGAACGCGGCTCAGAACGCGCCGCTGAAGATCCAGAAGGCATTGGTGGGTCGAGTTCCGAATGCCAGCCACGGCTGGCTTGTGGCTTTCTGGCTTTATGTGTTCAGGGCGTTCTTTGCGCTTGGTCCGGGTGTGTGCGTCTGGCTTGCCCTTTCGGAACTGATGCCGACTCGCATTCGCTCCAATGGAATGAGCATCGCGCTGACGATCAATCAGCTTGTATCCACTACGTTGGCGGCGATTTTTCTTCCTTTCGTCGGCAGCTATGGATACTCCTCTATCTTCTTTCTCTTTGCTGGGCTCACGGTCATTTACTTCCTGGTGGCCGCGTTCTGGCTTCCTGAGACCAAAGGCCTGACGCTGGAACAGATTGAAGCTCACTTTGAGGGGAAGTCGACCTGCACCTAATGGTTTTGAAATGAGCACAAAAAAGGAACCCGCATTGCGCAGGTTCCTTTTTTAATCGAAAATTCGGCGAGATCAAGCCACTCCGAATTCCTTTGCGTTGACCGGTGACGAGAGAAGCACTGGGCGATCGGCCACATGAGTCTTCAACAACTCGATCTCGTCCATTGCGCCGACCAGAGGAAGCGCCACTTGCCCGCCCAACGTTGCTGAGCGGACGAGGCCCATCATGATCTCAAAACCCGCATAGGCGCTCGCGAAGTTGCACGAGTGGAGCTTGCTGTCGTCGTCGAGCCAATCGGCCATCTCCTGCACGTAGGGAGGCATGTCTAGGTCGTAGTTCATGTTGCCGGGCCCTGATGAAGCGCCGTCCTTGGTGACTGCGCGCCAGCCGCCACCGGTGATGACTTCAGCGTAGCCGTCCGTGCCTTGCGCGCCGATGCGGCACTTGCGCCACCAGGCTTCGGCCTCAGGAATATCCGGCGCACCGGCTCCGGACTCGTAGATGCCCCTCACGCCGTTGGCGAACTGGACAAATCCGGCGATGTAATCCGGAGAAGGATGGTTGTCGGTCAGCTTGCCGCGACCGGCTGCCTGCGCCATCACCCACTGGGCCGGAGCCTCAGCGTTGTACCAGCGCGTGTAGTCGATCAAATGCGAAAGCATGTGCGTCATCCAGCCCGTGGAGGTGCCGTAGACCGTATGCACGTGGCCCAACGCGCCGCTGGCAACGATCTCCTTGACCTTGCGATAGTGCTCTCCGTAGCGGTGCTGATGGCTCACCACGGCCTTCACCTTGGCCGCGTCCAGCATGCGCTTCACTTCAAAGCCTTCTTTGGTGGTCAGCGCTACCGGCTTCTCAAAGGCGATCAGCCGCGCTCCGCCTTCGATTCCCGCCTTGATCATGGGAGTGCGAAGGTTGGGGAGGGTACAGAAGCAGAAGATGTCGGGCTTGACCCTGGCGCACAATTCGCTAGCATCGGTGCCCTTGGCGGCGCCAAACTTGGCCGCCGCCGCATCCAGACGAGTGGGGTCGATATCGCAGACTCCCGCTACCTCAAAGCGGTCGTTGGCCTGGAAAGCCAAGGCATGATGCATGCCCCGCTTTCCCATGCCTACAACCACAACCCGGTACTTCTTGCTCACTTAGTCCTCCCGTCCCACTCGAGGACCTTGGCGATGGTGTAATCCACTTCCTCGGCGGTGAGCTCGGGGAACATCGGCAGCGAGATGCAGGCGGCCGCGTTGTATTCCGAGTTGGCGACCGATCCGACGATGCGGGCTGGGCGGCCCCAGGGATATCCCTCTTGCTTGTGGATCGCGATGTCGTAGTGGCACTTCGCGTCAATGCCTTCGTCGTGCAGGAACTTGAGGAATGAGTCGCGGAGTGCCGGGTTCTTGGTCTCGACCACGTAGAGGTGATAGACGTGACGGTAGCCGGGGGTCTCGTAGGGCAGCGTCAGGTTCTTCACGCCGGAGAGGCCCTTGGTGTAGCGGGCAGCCCACGCGCGGCGCTGGTCGCTCCACTCGTCGATGTGCTTCAGCTTGGCGCTGAGGATGCCGGCTTGCAGATCGTCGAGGCGGCTGTTGTAGCCGATGCTATGGCAGGAACGCTTTTCTGAGCCGTGGTTGCGCAGCTTGCGCACAATGCGGTCGACCTCAGAGTTGTTGGTGACAATCGCTCCGCCGTCGCCAAAGCATCCCAGGTTCTTCTGGATGATGAAGCTGGTGGCGACTGCATCGCTCAATTCGCCGACCTTGAAACCGTCGCCGGCAGAGGCGATGCCCTGGGCATTGTCTTCAATTACAAACAGCTTGTGCTTGTCGGCGATCTTTTTGATGGCCTTCATGTCGGCGCATTGCCCGTAGAGATGGACGGGGATAATGGCCTTGGTCTTGGGCGTAATGGCCGCCTCAATCTTGGTGGGATCAATGCACTTCGTCTTCGGGTCGCAATCGACAAAAACGGGAGTCGCCCGGCGCAGCCAAATCGCCTCAGCAGTGGCGAAGAAGGTGTTGGTGTGGGTGATGACTTCGTCGCCTTCGCCGACGCCGAGTGCTTCAAGCGCCAGCCAGATGGCATCCGTGCCGTTGCCTACGCCGATGGCGTATTTGGTGCCGTGAAACGCCGCCAACTCTTGCTCAAACCGTTTGCCGACCGGTCCCATTACGTACTGGCCGCTCTCCAAAACAGCCTTGATCTCGGCGTCGATCTCCGCCTTAATATTGTGGTACTGTCTCGTGTGGCCGTAGAAAGCCACGCTCAATTTCTGGTCCAGCATGTAGGAATCTCCTTGTTTTGGTGGGCTTATGATTGCTTATTTACGAGTATACGATATTTGTCGCGAGAGTCTCAGACGACAATGCCACTCAGGACGACGCGTACTCGCGCCTTTCACGGAGTAAGTAGCACGATTGCAGGGCTTTATAAGCAGTGCCTCATCAACTCGAATGAGCCGGTGAGCTATCTTTCGACCACAGCCTTCGATAGATTCCTGGGCCGGTCCACGTCCACGCCGTGTTCCAGCGCCATGAAATAAGCAAACAATTGCAAAGGGATTACTTCGGCGATGGGCAGCAGGTACTCGGTGGCCGGTTGCACCTCGACGCAATCGCTCACCAGATGGGGCACTTTCTTGTCGCCGGCATTGGCAAGGGCAATCACCCAGGCCCCCTGCCCCTTCAGGTCGCGCAGCAGTTGAAGCGTCGTTTCATAGCGCAAGACCGATCCCTCGAGGGCGCGGTCCACTGTGGCCATCACCACCAAGGGCAACTGGTCGCTGACCAGCGCATTGGGTCCGTGCTTCAGCTCGCCCGCAGGATAGCCCTCGGCGGGAACGTAGGAAGCTTCTTTCATCTTCAGGGCTCCCTCGCGGGCAATTGCGTAGTGAATTCCGCGTCCGAGAAAGAGGAAGGTCGAAGCGGATTTGTATTTGGCGGCCATCTCGGCCATCTGCTGCCGCCAGCCGTCGAGCTGCTCTTCAATGCTTGCAGGCAGCGCCATCAGCCGCTCAATGTTTGCCGAAATCTCCGGTCCGTCGGACCGTCCCAGCCGCCGCGCTTCATACAATCCAAGCAGAAACAGCGCCGCCAACTGGCAGGTAAAGCTCTTGGTGGCAGGAATCGCCTTTTCCACTCCAGCACCCAGTGGCATGGAGACGTCGGCCTCGTGCGCCATGGTGGAATCAGTAACGTTGGTAATGGCCAGCGTCTTTTCCCCGCGGCGGCGCGCCTCGCGCAGCACGGCCAGCGTGTCGGAGGTCTCGCCCGACTGCGAGAGCACCAGCACACTGGGATGGCGATGATCCTTGCTGCGGCGGGTGCTGTATTCGCTGGCATACTCCACGTCGACGGCCAGTCCGCACAGGTCTTCAAGCAAAATCTCCCCGGCCACACCGGCGTGCCGGCTTGAGCCCGAAGCCGCAATCAGAACCTCGCCCTCAGGGGTGGTCCATTTCGCCAGCTTGCTGGTTATCTCCGGCTTCAGCTTCTTGTCTGCGAAATAAAGCGCCACCGTGCGCCGTAACGCCTCAGGCTGCTCGTAAATCTCGCGCAACATCTCGTGTGCAAAGGTCTGCATTGTTTCTATCCCTATCCCATTGTCTCATCGGCGGAGACCGGGGCTTGATCGATCCTGTAACAATCAAAAAATCGAAATCCTTATCAACTCCATCGCGCCGCAGCACAACCTTCAAGGGTGGGCACCCGGCGACCGTTATCTGTCGCTCCTTTTGGGCTGCGGATCGGTGTACGACTCACAACTACTAGAAGCATCCACAGCGAGAAAATCTCTAACAGGAATAGCAAGCCTGGGTTGCTCCTCGATCTGATCAATGGCCGATGCGAGACGCCCCTGCGTCCAAGTGCCTCCTAACGGCGGATCTACAAAAGATACTCCATGCACATCTTCTTTGGATAAAACAAAGCTGGCTTTGTTTTGAATATTGAAAACTTGATGATCGCCGTCTCGTGTTAAAAAAATTGCAAAGACCAATCCGTTCGATCTGGTTGGAGAGGCAAAGTTTACCACGTAGAGAACCTTATCTCCTGGATAAGACTTCTCATCAAGAAAGTACCCGAAACTTAGAATTTTAGCTCTTGATGATGGGAGAAAACCCTTGACCACAAGACAGTGTCCAGCATGAACGACGAGCTGTCGCGGCTGCTCCTGTGGACAAGATGTTGAGGCATAGAAGGCTAGCAAAAACGCAATGAGGATCATCTTCTTCATGGCTAATCTATTGACCTCATCTATACTATGTGCACTCTTGCCTAGCTTTAGCCTCGCAAGCCGCCGCATACACTTTCAGCACGCTCTGGATATGATGGCGAATGATCGCAGTCGCAGAGTTCTCAATGGTGCCATCGCGGACAGCGACATACTCATCCGGCAGGTACTGGCTCAGCAGCGCCAGCGGAAGCGGGCTGCTCAGGTTGTGCAGCAGCTGGTCAACCTCCTGCTGGATGGGCGGCTGCGGCCAGTAGTAACGGCAGCGGTCGCTCAGGCTGTAGGCGCGTGCGAACTTCTGTTGCGCTTCGTCACCGTGGTAGTACGGCTTCCAGTTTGCCGGGTTGCGCAGCATCTCAGCCTCCAGCACCTCGCGCACTCGCGATGCGCCGTTCTTGTGCTCCGGCATCTCGTGCTCAATCATCTCTAGCGCAAAAACAGCTTCCCGGTAGGCGAAGGTCAGCCACGGTCCCACCTTCAGAATGGCGAAGTGATCGTTCACCAGGCGCGCCAGACTCAGCGGTGTCTGGTAATCGGTGGAGTGAGCCTCAAAGATCAGCTCCGGACTGGCCGGCAATCCCTTCACCAGGTGCTGGGCCTTCTTCGGGTCATATTCAAAGATTGAGGTATCGCCAAACTCCACTCCCGGCTGCACAACCATCCCGATCACGTTCTCCCACGCAGATTCGAGACCATGCGCCACGAAGGCCGCCTTGAATGCTTCCAACGACTCATTCAGATCCTTGAGCGTGGTGGGCAGCGGCGCTTCGCCTTCAGCCACTTCTCCGCCGGGCACCGGAACCTCCGTCCCAATCACATACAGCGGCCGGGGCGAGCCCTTGGGCAGCCCAGCAAAGCTCTCTTCCGCAACCTTGCACAACTCGGCGGTACGTTCGGCTATGGTTGCCACGGGCAGCACCGTGGGGTCACCTCCGCAGGCCATGCTCGCGTCCAGATGAAATTTTTGGTAGCCGGCCAGCACGCATTGCGCGGTAAGCTCGCGGGCGTTGGCCATGGCGGTCGCGGCAGGCTCTTTGCGCCAGTAATACGGCCCCATATGGTCCGATCCCAGCAGCACCCGCGATGCGGGAAGTCCCAACTTCTCCGCGGCTCCGCGAATCTCGGCGGCAAACATTGCGGGCGTGCTGCCCGTATATCCGCCAAACTGGTTCACCTGGCTGGATGTGGATTCCACGTGCAGCACCATTCCATCGGCCAGCGACTGGCGAATCGATGCATCGAGCACCGCCGGATGCGCCGAGCAAACGGCGTAAGTTCCGGCCGTCTTGCCCTGGCGGTTGCGCCGGACCACGTCGCGTAAGTACTTACTGGGTTGGGAGGGAACGGCCGGCTGAGAAGGGTAGGATTTCGTCGTCATATCGCATCATTATATGCGTTTGACGTTAAGTATCTTCACCCGCAAGCGAGCATGCCAATAGCAGGCAGCGCCAGCGAGAGCAACGAGCCATTCGAGCCCAGGTCTTACACTGCACCAAATTTACGTGGTCACAACAGCCACATTCGGCTGGGTGATCGACGGCCCACTCACAACAACCTGCGGACGCATGGAACGCAACCACCCCGCCGAAAGCCACGACTTCGGAATCCAGAATTCCGACCAGCCGCAATCCAGGCAAACCCGGACATCGGGAGAAGGCGTCATGGGTGGATGACTCAGCGTGCGGGGGCTATTCCGATATAACCGGATCTCCGCCGGGATAATGGATATTGAAGCAGACTCACACTTCGGGCAGACCATAAAAAATACCTCACAAACGTGCAGAGGAACTTCACAGTGCAACAAGAAATACAATCAACCGGGAAAATCTACTGTAACCTTGTTAACCACATTTCCACAATAAATTTTGTATTAACTAACTACATAGATTAAGCAATTTAAAGAATCGTTTTGATCCCATAAAAACATTTTTAACCTTTCTTGGTTTGTGAGCATAGCCTCTAGTTCAATTATTTCTGGCAGGTTTTGTCCTATATTTGCGTTATCGCACAAAGCTCTCAATCCACCCCTGGAGCAGCGCGGGGAAGCATCCGAGCACCACCACAGCGGCGGCGATCGCCACTAGCACAACCATCGTAACTGGATGAGCTTTAATAGGCGTATCGTCCGCTCCCTGCATCACGTACGCGCGCTTCAGCACCTGCAGATAGTAGTAAAGCGAGACTGCGCTCAGCGCCACCGCCAGAGCCACCAGCGCAAAGGGAATCGGACCTGCGGAGACCCCAAGCACAGCGGCAAAAAGATTGAACTTGGCCCAGAAGCCGACCAGCGGCGGAATGCCGGCGAGCGAAAGAAACAGCACCAGCAGGACGGCTGCCAATACCGGATTCCGCTTGTGCAGGCCGAGGAAGGCATCCATTTTGTCGGAGCCCGTGGCGCGCTCGACCACCCCCACCACGCCGAATGCGCCAATGGTGGTCAGGCCGTAGGTGAGGATGTAGTAGAGAACGGCGCGCTGGCAGTCAAAGACATGCGCAATGGCATCCGCCAAAACATCGATGCCAACCGCCTGCGACGCGCTTCCTTGAGCTCCGATGGAATGCGGTAAAAGGCACACGCCCAGCAGCATGTAACCGGCGTGAGCAATTGCCGAGTATGCCAGCAACCGACGGACACTGGACTGCGCCAGCGCGGCTAGGTTGCCGACAACCATTGAGGCCGCGGCAATTACGAGCATAACTTCAATCAGATGGGTTCTGGATGTGACACATTCCGTAATCAGGCGTTCAATCTCGTTTTCGGGAATTTGACGATTGATTACAATCATCAAATCTCCTCGAAAGATTGTCAGTAGCAACGCGAAACTCGCCGCCTTGGAAACTGACGCAATAAATGCCGCCGCCGGGGCGGGCGCGCCTTCATATGAATCCGGCGCCCACAGATGGAAAGGTACCGCTGCCACCTTGAATCCAAGCCCGGCGACAACAAGTATCCACGCCACATAAAACAGCGGACTCGGCCCCGACCAGAAAATCGCATGCTGAATCTCCACCAAATTGGTGCTGCCCGTCAGGCCATAGAAATAGCTGAATCCAAACAGCAGAAAAGCAGCCGACATTCCGCCGAACAGGTAATATTTGAGGGCTGCCTCTGCACTCTTACCGGAACCCTTCGCAAACGCGGTCAGAATATAGAGTCCCAGGCTCAGCAGTTCCAGTCCTACGAAGATCACCAACAGATCCTGCGCTGCGGCAATCAGCAAGCCGCCCGTAGCCGACATCAATAGAACGGCCACAAACTCGCTCACATGCCGGGTGAAATCAGCATCGATCAGCAGTAGCAGAGTCAGAGCCGTCAGCGCCAGTATGCCCACTTGCGCCACGGCTGTAAAACCGCCCGTCGTCAGCAGCAGTTCACCTGTGCTCTGGTAGTTCAGTCCTCCGATCCCTTGCTGCATCACCAGCCACAGCGCCGCTCCGCAACCGGCCACTCCCAGCAGGGCCGCCACGGCCAACCGCATCTTCAGCGTGGCTTTGCGCAAAAATCCGAGATCGACGACCAGCACGAGTAGCGCCGCCACTTCCAGCGCTGTCTCCGGCAGAGTCACGCGAAAGAGGTCTGCGTAGTTCATTGTCCCCCTCCCGCAAGCAGCGCCTTCACGGCCGGCTCAATCGTATCCAGCAGAATTCTCGGATAAAGGCCAACAGCAAGGCTCACCCCAACCAGCAGCGCTACACCGGTAACCTCCGGCCAGGTGATGGCGGCGAATGGGTGCGCCTGTTCCTGCTCCAGCGCATGCGCGGCCGGCAGGGCATCGCTGAAGAACGCCTTCTGCATCGCCCGCCACGTATAGGCCACGCCGACCACAATCCCCACGCCCGCTGCGGCTACCCACCACGGATTTACCTTCCACGCCCCCACGAGCACTTGCAGCTCAGCCACAAACCCTGAGAACCCCGGCAGCCCCATCGAAGCCATTCCGGCAATCACAAAGGCCCACGCGGCGAAGGGTAGGCGCTTCGAGAGGTGCATTGGTTCCAATTCCGCAAATTGGCGCGTGTGGGTGCGGTCGTAAACGATGCGCCCCACAATGGCGAAGAGCAGGCCGGCAATGATGCCGTGCGAGAACATCTGCATCACCGCGCCGGTTACGCCGATCTGGTTCAGCGTCATGAGCCCCAGCAACACAAAGCCCATATGGCTCACGCTCGAGTAGCCGATCACAAATTTGAAGTCGGTCTGCGCCAGCGCCACCAGCGCGCCATACATGATGCCTACCACCGCCAGCGCCCCAAAGACGTCACGCCAAGACCCGATGCCGATGATCGAAAATCCCCACGGATCAAGGCCGTGCGGAAATAGCCCCATTCCCACGCGCAGGCAACCGTAAGCGCCAAGCTTCATCACCACCCCGGCCAGCAGCATGGATGCGGCCGTCGGGGCGGCCACGTGGCCGGTGGGCGCCCAGGTATGAAACGGCCACATGCCGGCCAGAATGGCAAACCCCACGAACACCAGCGGGAAGCACCACATCTGGAAGCTCACGGGCAGCCCCGCGTGCGCCAGATCAATCAAGCTGGTCGAGTGGCTGCCTGCAGTCGCGTAAGCCGCCAGCAGGCCGATCAACACCATCGCCGAACCTACGAAGGAGTAGAGTGCCAGCTTCATGGCTGCATACTCACGGCGCGTGGAGCCCCAGATTGCGATCAGGAAATATTTGGGAATAATGGCGATTTCGTAGAAGACGAAGAGCAGGAAGAGATCGAAGCTGAGAAAAACCCCGTAGACTCCGCCGATCAGAGCCAGAAAGAAAGCAAAAAACTCATTCGTGCGCAGATCGATGTTCCAACTGAACAAAACCCCGGCCACGGCAGCGAGACCAGTTAGCAGCACCAGTACGCGGCTGATGCCATCAGCAGCCAACAGGAAGTGAATTCCCATCGACGGCACCCAGGGCAGATCGACAATCACCTCGCGGCCCTGGCCCATCCCGGCCACAAATCCCTGCACCGCCAGCGCCAGTCCGGCCACAGCCACTGCCAGCGCCAGCCAGCGCGCCAGAACCGGCCGCCCTTTGGGTGAGAGCGCCAGCACCAGCGCCCCGGCAAACGAGAGATAGATCGTCCACGCCAACATCTAAAATCTCCAGTGCGCCAGCAGGTATTGAACCGTTGGGTCCACGCTCGCCACAATCAACTGATAAGGAAGAATTCCGATTAACAGCATCAGACCAATCACCGGCGCCATTGCCAGCTTTTCGCCGTGGTGCAGGTCAGGGAAGCCCTCGCAATGCTTCGGCACAGGCCCCCAGAACACTTTCTGAATCACCGTCAAGATCACCGCTGCGGTTACCAAAAGCCCGAGGACAGAAACCGTCGCCGCAACCCACGCCAGCGGAAAGACTCCGCGGAAGATCAAAAACTCGCCGGGAAAACCATTCAGCCCCGGCAACCCCAGCGACGAGAAGAGCGCAATCCCCATCAGCCCCGCCAGCACCGGCGCAGGCTTGCGCAGTCCGCCAAAGTCGTCGATGCCACGATGCCCGCCGGTCCGCAACTGCAGCATCGCCACAAACCAGAACAGCGTAGCCGCCGTAATTCCGTGGTTGAACATTTGCAGGATCACGCCGTCGAGCGCCGCCGACTGGCTCGCCAGAGCCCCCGCGCCAGAAGCAGGAACCGCCAGCGCGAAGATGCCCAGCAGGCAATAGCCCAGGTGATTCACGCTCATATACGCAAACACGCGCTTCAGATCCTTCTGCGCCGCCGCCGCCCACGCTCCCATCACCACCGTGGCCACGGCCAGCACCAACAGCGGCGTACGCATCTCGGCAATTTGTACGCCGAAGAGCGGAATCGCAATCCGCAGCAGTCCATAGACGCCCATCTTTGACATTGCGCCCGTCAGCAGCATCGTTACTGGCGAAGGCGCTTCAGCGTAGGCAGCGGGCAGCCAGGTGTGGAAGGGAACCATCGGCACCTTCACGGCAAACCCGGCCAGCACTCCGATCGCCAGCCACAACGTCACGGGTCCCAGATGTGCCGTGATCATGTGCTCCAGCTCACCCGTCGAAGCGAGCAGCGTCAGATGCGGAAAATCCATGCTGCCCGTCGCAACAAACACCGCCAGAAACGCCACCAGCAGCGCCGCCGAGCCGGCCATCGTATAGATGAAAAATTGGGTCGCCGCCGGCCCTCGCCGCGCTCCGCCCCATAGCTTGATGAGGAAGAACGCAGGAATCAGGCTCAGCTCCCAAAACAGAAACCAGTGAAAGAAGTTCAGCGTGGTGAACGATCCGAAGAGTCCGGCTTCCAGCACCAGCACCAGCCCAAAGTAGAGCCCAGGCTGGTGATGCACGCGGTGCGCCGCATCCACCGACATCAGAGTGACGATTGCGGAAAGCACCAGCATCAGCGCGCCCAGCCCATCCACGCCCAGGTGGTACTCAATGCCCAGCGATGGCGCCCACGCATGCTGTTCGATGAATCCGTAGCCGCCGAAAAGAGCGAACTTGCTCCACTCGGCCCAAACAATCAGCGCCAGCGCCAGGCTGCATATCGTAGTCGCAAGCGCAACCGCCCGCGCATGCCTGCCGGAGCACAGCGCAATCGCTGCCCCAACGAGGGGCAGCACGGTCAACAGCGTCAGTATCGGGAATCCGCTCATGCCCGGCTGCTCCAGATCAAAATCGCCGCCAGCAACGCAACAGCCAGCGCCAGAATCTTCAGGTAAGTCTGCACGCGCCCAGTCTGCACCCGCGACAGCAAACCGCCGCCTGAGGCCAACTCTTCGCAGCCTTTGTCAAAGCCGCCGTCCACCCAGTTCAAATCGAGCAGCCGGTTAAACTGCGCCCATCCGCGGAAGACCCACGCAACCCCGGTGACGGCCCCGCCCCAAACCCGGCGGTCCAGCCAGTCCGCAACTCGCCCCCACCACGCATAGAATGCAATCACCGTCACGCCGTAGAGTTCATCCACATAGAGCCGGTCGCGCAGCCAGCCCCAGACCACAGGCGCGGCCTGCTCCAGAACATCCGGCTCCTCCGGCTTCGGCGACTGGCCGCCGTAAAGCATCAGGCCTAATCCGAGCCCCAGAAAAACTATCAGAGTTGAGATTCCCATCAACGCCAGCAGCCCCGGCTCAAGAAACCCGTGCAAGTTAAATACCACTGCGCGGCTTTCGAGGAACCCACTGAACCAAGGCCACGCCGGCGTTCCAATGAAACCTAGTCCCATAGCAAAACCCGCCAGAATCACCAGCGGCAGCGTCATCACCGCCGGGCTCTCGTCGGCAGGCTTGCTGCCCCGCCAGTAGCCAAAGAAAACGTAGGCCACTTGCCGAGTCATATAGAACGCGGTCAGCAGCGCGCCAAAGACTAGGAGGTACAACGGAGTTCTTGCTACAGACCAGTGCAGTGCTGCCTCTAAAATTCCATCCTTGCTCCAGAACCCTGAAAAGAACAGCGGAAACCCGCACAACGCCAGCATGCCCACCGCATAAGTCGCAAAGGTCAGCGGCATATCGGACCGCAGGCCCCCCATCTTCCGTATATCCTGCTCGCCGTGGCAGCCGTGAATCACGCTCCCTGCGCCCAGGAAGAGCAGCGACTTGAAGAACGCGTGCGTAATCAGATGGAACATTCCCACCGCTACGCCGCCCATCCCCAGGCCGGCCATCATGTATCCCAATTGCGAAATCGTCGAGTAGGCCAGGATGCGCTTGATGTCGTTCTGCGCCACGGCAATCAGCGCCGCGAAAACCGCCGTCGCAGCGCCCACCCAGGTCACCACCGTCAGCGCCGCCGTCGTTCCACCCGTAAGCGCTCCGGCCTGCATGAGCGGATAGACTCGCGCAATCAGGTAAACGCCCGCAGCCACCATGGTCGCCGCGTGAATCAGTGCGGAGACCGGCGTCGGCCCCTCCATCGCATCCGGCAGCCACACATGCAGCGGCAACTGACCGCTCTTGCCTGCCGCCCCGGCGAAAATCAGCAGTCCAATCGCACCCGCCGCAGTCAGTCCCAGCGCAGCCGGCTGCGCCAGCAATCCAGACAGCGCCCCAGCTTCCAGAGATCCAGCCCCGCCGTTATAAAACAGAAGCGTTCCCGTCTGTGCGAACAACCACACGATTCCCAGTAGAAAGAAAATATCGCCCACGCGCGTCGTGATGAATGCTTTTTTCGCCGCAGCCGCAGCCGCCGGCTTTTGATACCAGAACCCAATCAATAAGTAAGAAGTAAGTCCCACAATCTCCCAGCACATAAACAGGAGCAACAGCGAGTTAGCAATGACCACGCCCAGCATCGCTCCAGCAAACAAACTCATGAAGCAAAAGAAGCGTGTGAAGTTCTCATAGTGCTCCATATAGCCGACGGAATAGATGAAAATCAGCAACCCCACCAGGCTGACCATCACCAGCATTACTGCGGAAAGCGGATCGAGAACCCATCCCAGGTCTACGTGAACACTCCCGAACTGAATCCAGGTGAAGTTCACGGTCTCGCGCACCGCGGCGCCATGCGACCAACCAGCCAGCACGTGCCCAAACGCAACCAGTGAGAGCAGCAGCGAGAAACTCAGCGAGCCGATAGACAGAGTAGCGGAAATCTTACGGCGCGGCTGTTTGAGAAGCGCGATCACCCCGGAAGCCACCATCGGCAGGGCTGGAATCAGCCACAGCAACCCGGCGATGGGCGAAGCGGCCAACTGCGGAGTGAATGAAATTGTTTCTTGCATCAACCTCTCACCCTCTCATCCTGTTCATCGCGTCCAGGTCCGTGGTATGCGCGTGGCGATGGAGATGAATCACCAGCCCCAGTCCCACTGCAGCTTCCGCCGCCGCCACGGCGATGGAAAAAATCGCAAACATCATTCCCGTCAGCGCCTCAGGATGCGGCCCGTAACGCCAGAACGCAATCAGATTCAGATTGGCCGCGTTCAGCATCAGTTCAATGCCGATCAGAACCAGGATCGCGTTGCGCCGCGTCAGCGCACCGGCCAGGCCGATCGAAAACAGCAGCGCGGCCACCAGGAGAAATCCCGCCAGCGGGGTCATTTGGCCCTCTCTTTCTCGTGCATGGCGATTATCACCGCGCCAATCAGCGCCGCCGTCAGCAGCAGCGCCACAATCTCAAGCGGTAGCACGTAGCGGCTCATCAGCGCATTGCCAATATCGAGCACCGTCACCGACGGAGTCGCTGCCGGCCCGCGCGGCACAGCAGCTACGCTATGAATGACCGCCCAGCCCAGCATGGCAAAAACCGCCGCCGCAATCACCAGACCGGCAAACGAGTGCCTGCTGTAAACACTGCCTTTGGGAGTCTCCGATCCCTTGGTCAGCAGAATCGCAAAGACCACCAGAATCGCCACCGCGCCGATATAAACCAGAATCTGCGCAAACCCTGCAAACTGCGCATCCAGATCAAGAAACAGCAGCGCCTGCCCGGCGAAGGCAACCGTCAGCGCCAGCGCGCAGTGCACTGTGTTCTTCAACAGCACCGCCGCCAGCCCGCCGGCCAGCGTCAGCGCCGCAATCAGATAAAACGCAATGCTCATCGGCAATCACTCCGCATACCGGTATCTCCTAGGCCCAAAATGCCCCCGCCGCATCCCCGACCAGCCCATCCCCACGTAGGCCATCAGTAAAACGGCCGAGCACACCACCCACCGCTCCCATCCGTCGCCGAGAAATCTCCACGCCGCGGCTACCAGCAGATTCAGCAGTGTTAGTGGCAGCACAAACTTCCAGGCAAAGTTCATCAGTTGGTCCTGGCGCAGCCGCGGCAGAGTTCCGCGCAGCCAGATGAACACAAAAATCGAGAGCATTAGCTTTGAGAAAAACCATATCCACGACGGAACCCAACCCAAAACCTGAAGCGGCGCCGACCATCCGCCCAGAAACAGCGTCGTCCCCAGCCCGGAGATGGAAAACATGGCCAGGTACTCGCCCAGAAAAAACAGCGCAAATTTGAAGCCCGAATACTCCGTATGGTAACCCGCCACCAGCTCCGACTCACCTTCCGGCAGATCGAAGGGCGAGCGGTTGGTCTCCGCCGTAGCCGCGATGGCATACATGAGAAAACCCGCCAGTCCCCACGGCGTAAAAATGTACCAGTGCGGCAATCCCCACGTGTAATGGTTCTGCGCCGCCACAATCTTCGTCAGCGAGAGCGAGCCGGTAATCATTACCACGGCTACGCTTGACATCAGCAGCGGCACCTCGTAGCTGATCATCTGCGCCACTGCTCGCATAGCCCCGAGCAACGAATACTTGTTGCGGCTCGACCACCCCGCCATGAAGACCGACAGCTCCGTTGAAGCCCCGATGGCGAAGAAGAACAGGAGGCCTGCGTCCACATCCACCAGAACCATGTTGCGCCCCATGGGCAGCACAGCAAAGCCCATGAAGACGGCCACCACCAGCAGCAGCGGAGCCAGAAAATGCACCGCCGCATCCGCGCTCAGCGGAACAATATCTTCCTTGGTAAGCGACTTGATTCCATCGGCCACCGGTTGCAAAATTCCCAGCCAGCCCACGCGGTTGGGCCCAATGCGATTCTGTATGCGCGCCAGCCCCTTGCGCTCGAAGACCGTAGTCAACGCAAACAGCGCGGGAAACAAGCAGATGATGGTTACCACGCTAAGCACCACACCGGCCGCTGGGCGCCACGCGCCAGGCAGAAAACCCACCAGCCACTGCTCGAGCAGAACGAAGATCTGGTCCAGTCTTTCCGTCATCGGCTAGTCCCCGTCTCCAGCCGGCCGCGCCGGTATCTCCGCGCCCTTCACGGCCGATGCAATGGCCGCCGTGGTCGTCTTTATTTCAGCCTTGGCCTTGCCCTCCGCCAGCCGGGCATCCACAGCCGTAGCCTCCGTTGGATGTATGCGGTGGTAATACTCGTCCGACTTGGCCAACCGCTCACGGTCGAAGAGCAATCCGCCGAAGCGGTCCGTCGTGCTCAGCTCAAACTCGGTATCCATCTTGATAGCTTCAAACGGGCAAACCTCCACGCAAATCTGGCAGCTCATGCAAACGGAGATATCGATATCGAAGCGGGCCGGATAAAACTGCGGTTTCCCCACATAATCCGGCTTCTTGTCCGTGCTCTTCACGATATAAATGCATTTCGGCGGGCACTCTTTCTCGCAGATCTGGCAAGCCACGCAGCGCATCCCGGCCTGCCAGTCGCCACCGTCGTATACGAGGAAGGGAAAATCGCGCGTCGCCTCGATGGGCGCAATCCGCTGCTCCGGATATTGCACCGTCGTCAGCCGCTCTTTGGAGACGAAGCTGCCTACAAAATTCCGTGCCGTCTCTGCTAGTCCCTTCAGTAATCCTTCGCCCAGCAACGAGTCCCCCTATTCCCTATCTATCCACTTCTCCCAGCACAATATCCACGCTGCCAAAAATCAGGACCACATCGGCCACGTTCTGTCCCAGTGACATATCTTCAAGAATCGTCAGGTTGATCAAGCTCGGCGGGCGCACGCGATAGCGATAGGGATTAGGCCCTCCGTCGCTGATCAAATAGAAACCAAGCTCTCCCTTGGGCGCTTCAATCCGTCCGTAGGCCTCGCCCGGCTTGGGACGAAAGCCGCGAATCTTCGCTTTGGAATCCATCACCGTGCCAGTGGGAATCTCCTTCAATGCCTGCTCCAGAATTTTGATTGACTCCCGAATCTCCAGCAGCCGGATCATGAAGCGGTCGTAAACGTCCCAATGCTCGCCCAGAGGCACGCGGAACGGGAACCGGTTATAAATCCCGTACCCATCTACCTTGCGAATGTCGTAGTTCACGCCCGAGGCCCGCAGCATCGGCCCGGTCACTCCGGCATTCACCGCCAGCTCCGGCTTCAGAATCCCGATTCCCTGGCAGCGCGCCATCAAAATCTCGTTGCCTGTGAGCAGCCGTTCGAACTCATCGACAAATTGCGGCAGCCCTGCAACCACCTTTCGCGTATCTTCCAGCCACGCAGGCGACGCATCCACGCGGCAGCCTCCGAAGCGCATATAGTTGCACATCATGCGCGCACCGGTCAGTGCCTCAAAGAGGTCCAGAACATTTTCCCGCGCTTTGAAGGCATACATCAGCGGCGTGCCGCTGGCTCCCATCTCCTGAATCAGAAACCCGATCGACGAAGCGTGATTCACAATCCGCGTCAGCTCGCCCAGAATCACGCGCAGGTACTCGGCGCGTTCGGGAACCGCCTGGCCGGTGAGCTCCTCGACCGCCAGCGCATAGGCCCAGTTGTTGGTCAATGAGCAGATATAGTCCAGCCGGTCGGTGAAGGGCATCGAGCCCAGGTAGCTCATCCCCTCGGCCAGCTTCTCGTGGTTGCGGTGCAGGTAGCCGAAGACCGGCTTCAGCCGGATCACCCGTTCCCCATCCAGCGACACATCCATGCGGAAGACTCCGTGCGTCGATGGGTGATGCGGCCCCATGGCCACTTCAAGCAGTTCCCCATCGCCGTCCGGTTTCATCGCCAGCGGGCGGTTCCAACCCTCCGGCTTGTTCTTCTCTTGAATGAATGCGCCCAAAGTCATTTCCCGGCTGACCCGCCTTCCTGGTTTGCTTCCGCGGCCCGATGCGCCGCCGCCCTGGCCAGCACTTCGTCGTGCGCCGTTGGTTCATATTCAAAGTCGTCCGGATCAATGTAATCCCGCCGCATGGGGTGATCCTTGAACCCGTCCCACATCAGCAGCCGCCGCAGATCAGGATGCCCTTTGAACACGATCCCGAAGAGATCAAAGATCTCGCGCTCCTGAAATTCCGCCGACCGCCAAATAGAAGTTAGCGACGGCAGCTCCACCTGGTCGGTTCGATTCACAGTTTTCATGCGAATCACCACAGGCCCGTGCTTCTTAGCCACCGAATACAAGTGATAGACCGCCTCAAGACAGCCCGGTTCCACGCGCTTGCGCGTCTCTTCCACTATTTCTTCGGTGGTTTGCTCCACGCCTTCCAAGGTCTTTGTCACCGGCCGCGTCACTTTTACTTTTTCGGTAACTTCCTTATCCGGCCAGTCCACGCCGGTCGCATTGGAAAGGAAATCGAGCGCCAGCTCCTCATCGTCACGCAGAAACTTCGCCACCGCGACCGCATGCCTCGGATCAAGACGCAGCGAGTGCTGTCCGCTCGGGCTGGGGTTGGGTACAATCTCCACCCCAGAGCCCGGCAGGGCCGCATCGATCATCATCTTGATTCCCTCTACCGTCATCATTTCCGAGTCCCTAGTCCCTAGTCCCTGGTCCCTTAGTCCCTGTACTTATCACCACCGGCACCGGCCAAACCCCCATGTTCGACGAAGGCTCAAGATCGTGCTCTCCAAACTCTGGCACGGGAAACTCACCCTGAGCCTTCGCATCCAGGAATCGCGGCCGGCCCTCTCCGGTCAATGGCTGCGCATCGATTTTCTTCTGCAAAGTCATGAATGCCTGGAGCAGAGCTTCAGGCCGCGGCGGGCAACCGGGAATATGCACATCCACAGGAATATAGCGGTCGATCCCCTTCAGCACGTTATACCCCTGCTTGAACGGCCCTCCGGAGATTGCGCAAGCCCCCATCGCAATCACATACTTCGGCTCCGCCATCTGGTTGTAGAGCCGAACCACCTGGGGCGCCATCTTTTTGGTCACCGTCCCAGAGATGATCATCAGGTCAGCCTGCCGAGGCGAAGGCCTGAAGACCTCTGCCCCGAAGCGCGCCATATCGTACCGCGCCATGGTGGTCGCAATCATCTCAATTGCGCAGCATGCCAACCCGAACTGCATCGGCCAAATCGAGCTCCGCCGTCCCCAGTTGTAGAGTTCCTCGATGGTGGTAACGAAGACTCCCTGCTTGCCGAGTTCGATCTTCAGCCCTTCTTCAACCATGGTCGCTTCGCTCCATTACAGTGAACAGTGCACAGTGAACAGATTCACATCGTTAATACCATCCGTTTTGGAACTGTGCACCGTTCACTGACCACTGTTTTCATATCCACGTCAGCACGCCCTTGGCCCAGGCCCATGCCAGCCCCTCAATCAGCATCAGCACAAAGACGAGCATGGCCAGGCAAGCCGCGACACCGAGCCCGGTAAACGCCACCGCAAACGGCAGCAGGAACACCGCTTCCACGTCAAATATCAGAAAAATAATGGCATAGAGGTAGTATGCCGAGCGGAACTGCATCCACGCGTCGCCTTTTGAAACCAGCCCGCATTCGTAAATCGCGTTCTTCACCGCATTCGGCTTGGGGGGCGAGAAGGCCTTTCCCCACATCCAGGCCAGGGCCAGCGGGGCCAGCCCAAAGCCCATTGCCGCCACGAACAGAACTGTTAATGAGAAATAAGGATTTGAGGCCATCTTGGGAAAGTGATCCTTCTCAATAAAACTATCAGTTCAGGGTCATTTCTGGCGAAGAAGGTGCCGCTGTGCCTGCGTCAACCGGCTTCATTTTTTCCATGCTCATCCCACGCCGTGAACAGCGGGAAAAACTCAAGCAAGCATGGGAATCCGCCAACCCGGACCACCCGCATCGAAGCGAGCTCTCTATTCCAGCACAGAGGACGTTCTTCCCGGTCCTACAATCCCGTACTTCAGGTCCAGAAAGTCCTGCAACCCTTCCGGCAGCAAGGCCGCCAGTTCCTGCCAGGTCAGCACTTTACACCGCACACGCATCTCCGCGCTTTTTACAGCCGCCATCACCCGAAACCACGCCTCCCGCAAATCCGGCCTGCGGTCGTCGTGAATTACGCAAAAGCTGCACCCCTCCGAATAAGCAGCCAGCACATTGCGAATCAACTGGTAGCCCGCATAAGCGGATTCGCTCTTCGATGGAGACGCCACCGGCGCGGAGGATCGAGAGTTAAACGCCAGCAAAAGCCCGGCCTGATCAGCGAGATCCTCCTCTTCCTGCGAATAATCCTCCGGAAACTCCGTCGCCTCTTTCCGCCTCTCCGTCCTCAACTCCACTTTCGGCAAGAGCTCTCGCTCAAAAACTGCATCGAAGTCCCGGTATCTCTCCACCACCGCCGCAGCCCGCGTTTGAAAATCCCCTTCGGTCAGCTTGGCCTCCACCAGCAGTCCGCCCAAACGCATATCCACTTCGGTGCGATCAAGTAGTCCACTGGACAGAGGCACCCGCGCCTTCCACCCGAATACTGGCGCATCCTCCGCATCCACTCCGAGCGTCCGCCGCACCCGAGGAGACTCAACGACCCCTGGGGTACAAAACACATTCATCAATAGCGCGTCCGAGCTCATCGACGAATCGAGCTCCCGCCACTTTCGCTCCGCCTTGGGTAACGCCCGCTTTTGCCCGTGAATCTTGTTGAAGCGCCGCACCCAGTCCGGCCGCCCCGCAATTGCCGCATATGCCGCATCGAAAAAGTTTCCGTGCCGCTCAATTTTGGCCACGGTTCCCACAGACGGGTCTTCGCTTGCGGGTTGGTAAGGTTTGTACACAATTACCGGCAGGTTGCCATAGCTTTCCACGTGCGCCCGTCCCCTGGCCCACAGCCGATTCCGCAGCCCCAATTCCCGCCGCAGTTCGCTTGCGTACAAGCTTGCTCTTGCGGTCGCCATCACGTCACAATCGGCGCTTCCACCACGCCTGCCATTCCAAATATCCTTCGGTAGCGCTCCACTTCGGCGGCGTCGCCCAGCGCCTTCGAGTAATTGTCTGAAAGCTTCACCGCTGGCTTGCCCTCCACATCGGAGAGCTTGCACACCAGGCTCACCGGGTCGAATCCCTCATCTCCCAGCGGATTGCAGTTGCGAAAGTCGTTGGTCAAAAACGTACCCCAGCCCCCGCTGAAGCGAATCCGCCGCCCCGGCTTCCATTTGCGCCCATCCGCGAAGTCGCTCGCCCGCTCGAAATCCCCGGGAGTCGCACCGTTCAGCAACGTCCCGCCAAAGTAGGCATGAAGGCCGAGAATCTCCTGGACGTCGAGCGCGTCGGACGCGATAAGCCGCTTCTGGCGCGGGTCGCGCCCCCGCTGCTCCAGCCAGGCAATATATTCGTCACCGGCCACGTAAGGGTCCTTGCTGTCGATGCGCTGGCCGGTCCACTCCGCCACCCACTCCGGCGCATGCTCAAGGAACTGCGTGGTCCCAAAGGTATCCGGAAGCAAAATCAGCAACTCGCCCTGGTAGGTCTGCTGCCATAACTCGAGAAGGCGGTATTGCGCAGAACGCAATTCCTCTTCGCTCGAGGCCATCGCCGCTAGTGCCATCGGCAACTCGTGCCCATTGGTGCCGATTGCTTCAAGATCGTGCTTATAGGCGAGGTAAGTATTAGAGCTGCCAATAAAGCTCGTACCCAGCACATCGCTCATGGCCTTCACCACATACTCGTGCCACAGAAAGCTGTGCCTGCGCCGCGTGCCAAAGTCGCTTACGTTCAGCCTGGGAACCCCTCGCAGACGATCCATTTTTTCCCACAGCCTGGTCTTGGCCCGCGCATACAAAATATCCAACTCGAACTCGCTCAGCCGCTTCAAACTGGCGCGCGTCTTCAACTCGTCGATCGCCGAAAGCGCATAAATCTCCCACATGGTCGTTTCAGCCCAAAGACCGTTGAAGCTGAGCGAAATCTGACCATCCCGAACCGAAAGCTCGTAATCGGAGAGCCGGAAGTCCCGCTCCAGCCACTCCAGAAACGCCGGCTCAAACATGCCGCGCTTTCCATAAAACGTATTGCCCGCCAGCCAGATCAACTCGGACTTATGAAAGCGCAGGTTTCTGGTCGCCTCCAGTTGTTCCCGCAACTGAACCACGTTGACGATCTCTGCAAGCCGCACTGAAGCGGTGCGATTGATCAGCGAAAACGATGCGTGGACGGTGGGAAAGCGCTTCCAGATAAACTGCAGCATCAGAAGCTTATAAAAATCCGTATCGAGCAGCGAACGCGTAATCGGATCGAGTTCCCAGTTATGATCGTGCGCGCGCCTGGCCAGGTTAACAATCACAATAATCCAACTCTAATTGATTGCTAACCTTCTGTGTGCAAACTCAGCAAGCTGCTAACTTGCCGCCTCACTCTCAATAGTCGCCGCAATCCGATCCCGCACCTCTTGGGGCACCGCAGGCATTGCCCCCACCTGCGAAGCCACCCACGCGCCCCATCGATTGCCAGCCTCGTTTAACGCGGCTAGGTCCGCCCCGCGCAACAGGTAATGCGTCATCGCAGCCGTAAATGCATCGCCCGAGCCGATCGTATCGGCCACCTTCACTTTGATCCCAGGATGCGCATGCCACTCCTCCCGCGTTACCAGCAGGCTCCCGTAGGCTCCACGCGTCACGGCCACCATTCCCAGCGACGGAAACTCGCCCAGCAGCCGTTCCGCATCCAGGCGCAGAACCTCCTCAGCCGTTCCTTCGCTGACCGGCATCCCCATCAACCCCAGCACCAGCGGCACCTCGAAGTCGTTCATCTTGACCACCGTGGCTAGCTCCAGCGATTCCTGAATCACTTCGCCGGAGTAAAACGGTGGCCGCAGATTCACGTCGAAGACTCGAATGCAAGCCGACAAACTCTGCGCCACGAGCGTCTGGATCGTCTGCCGCGACTCCAGGCATCGCTGCGCCAGCGACCCAAAGCAAAGCGCGTCCGCCCGCTCGGCCAGTTGCACCCACTCGTCCGTAAGCTCTAGAAAATCCCACGCCGAAGGCTGATGAATGGTAAAGCGCGGCTGCCCGCCCTCAAGGTAGACCGTTACCCGTCCCGTTTCGTGAGCGGGGTCCACCTGCAGCAGGCTCGCATCCACCGGCAACGGGTCCAGCCTGTCCACAGCAGTCCGCCCCGGATCGTCGCGCCCGATGCGGCTCAGTAGAACAGCATGACTGCCCAGTTGCCCCGCCATCACGGCGAAGTTCGCCGGTGCACCGCCCAGCCGCGGCCCCTCCGGCAACACATCCCACAACAGCTCGCCCAATCCCAATACCAGACGCGGTTCTTTCATGGTCGTGCTCCGGCAGCCGCCAGTATGCTCATCGGCCCAACTCACCGGAGATTGAGGCCACGGCTGCCCAGCAAACAGCTTTCTCCCTCGAAGCCTCGTTCGTCAACACATTCCGTATGAAAATTGTGCAACGCTCACCGGTGACTTCGCGGATCATCGGAATGCCAGCCCTCTAAGTCCCTAGTCCCTATTCCCTGCTTTTCAAGCCATCGCCAAACCGAGCAATCTTCCCAATTCGATGAAGCATACTCCCCGTCCGGCTGGTTGGCCAGAATCCGGTGATCCGCAATCGCGTCTGTCCGCGACCGGTTTACCTGGCCCTGAAACAGCCTTGTAAACCCGGCCTGCCGCTCCAGCACCTTCTCCTGCTCGTTGTTCGCATACAAGATATCCAGTTGCCCCGGCTTTCCGGCGAACCGCGTAGCCAGCGACCCCAGCAGCATCCGCATCACCCGGGCATTGAAAGGGTTGAAGAGAAAGGCCACGCAAGGCCCAGCCGGAAACTCAAATTCCACCGCATCCCGGCAAACCACGCGCATCGGCGCCAGAGCCTTTTTCGACTTCCGCCAAAGCGCCGCATTTTTCCGCGCAATCCGCGCCAGCGTGGGATTCAGCTCCACACCCACCACCGAGCGGAACCGATACTCTGAGGCCAGCAGCATCGCCCGCCCCATTCCCGCGCCCAGATCCACAAACGTAAATTCGTCGATGGGCGCGATCGGCCGGTTCCTCCGCCAGAGCACAAGGAGCCCCTGTATCACCGACGGCGCAACCCCGAAGTAGGCCGTGCTATTTCGGTCATTCCGGTGCCCACTTTTCAGATTCCGCCCTGCAATCAACCCACTCGTCCTGGTTCCAAACTCCAGGTCGAAGGGATGCCGAGTAAACCCATCGCTAACTTTGAGCCCCGGCAACAGCCGCCCGCGTTTTGCCGCCTTCACCGTAGTTTTCTGTTCCTCTCTCTCATCTTTCACGGTTTGAACCTTAGCACATTCCAGCTGGCCGCTTAAACTGCCCGGAAGCCGGGATGCGGAATATGATGGACCATATGAAAATCACAGCGCAATCCTGCCCGTTCGCGGCCCTTGCCTTGGTCATCGTACTGTTCGCCGCCTGCCAGCCGGCTTTCTCTCAAGCCCCGGCACTTGCCCAGCCGGGACTGGCGCCAACGCCGCCGATGGGATGGGCAAGCTGGAACCGCTTCTTCTGCGACTACAACGATCAGAATATCCGCGATCAGGCAGACGCGCTGGTCTCAAGCGGGATGCGCGATCTTGGTTACCGCTATGTGCTGATTCAGGAGTGCCTCACTCTGGGACGCAACACGGACGGCTCGCTGATTGTGGACCCCAAGCGGTTTCCGCAGGGGATGAAAGCGCTGGTCGATTATGTTCACTCGCGCGGCCTGAAGGCCGGCACCTATACCGATATCGGCGTCAATACCTGCGCCGGGAAGCCCTATCAGGGCAGCTATCAATACGAAGATCAGGATGCCGCAACCTTTGCCGCTTGGGGCATGGATTTTATTGAGATGGATTACTGCAACCGTCCCACGGGTGTGACCGGCCGTTCAGTTTATGAACGCATGGCCGCGGCAATCCGGAAAACCGGCCGTCCGATGATTTTCTACATCTGTTCTCAGGGCAGCGAGAGGCCGTGGACCTGGGCGCAGGACAAAGCTCAGTTATGGAGGACAGATGACGATATCAGTGGGGTGAAAAACCACGTGGATTGGGCCAGCGTGGTGAAGAATTTCGAGTCGAATGCAGCCCACGCGGCCTTCAACGCTCCCAACAGCTGGAACGACCCCGACATGATCGAGGTGGGCAACCAGGGAATGACCCCCGAGGAAGCGCAGAGCCATTTTTCCATGTGGGTGATCTCCGCCGCGCCGCTGTGGGCCGGCAACGACCTCGCCACGATGAATGAAGCGGATCGCGCCATCTATACCAATACCGAAGCCATCGCCATCGATCAGGACCCGCTGGGCGCTGGAGCTGAGAAGGTGAAGGAATACGGCCATGGTATTGAAGTGTGGATGAAGCCGCTGGGCAGCATCGGCAGCGGCGTGGATGCCGTGATGCTGCTCAATCTGAATGCCGAGCCTGCGGATGCCTCCGTTCAATGGAGCGATTTGGGGCTGAGCGGCAAAGTGGCCGTGCGTGATTTATGGGCGCACAAGGATCTGGGTACATTTCCGAGCAGTTATACGACGCGCCTTCCCGCCCACGGTTCTGTTTTGTTAAAGGTCAGCGGAGAATATGACTGGACGCGCGGAGCAACTTACGAAGCCGAATGGCCGGGGAATATTCGTGGAGGGAACGTGGACCTGATTGTTTGCCCCGATTGCAGCCGAGGCTATGCGGTTTCATTGCACGGCTTCGACCCTGGCTACACAGTCAGCACTCTGGCATTTACACACGTTGGCGTTCCGCAATCCGGCAAGTATTGGATAACTCTCGATTACGTCAACAGCATTTATGAAGACAAGACCTTACAAATGCGGGTAAACGAAAGTCACTTCGTGGATTTCAAACTGCCGAGGTCCGGTTATGGGTTCGCGAGGATTCAATTGGATCTGAACAAAGGCGATAACTCCATCGAGTTCCGGTATGCAGGAAATGGCAGCGTTGATATCGACCGGCTCGCCGTGAGTCAGTAAGCCGAATTTTCACGCTAGCTGGAATAATCCGCATTGATGTGGATGTACTCGACTGTAAGGTCTGTGGTCCAGAAGACGCACGAGCCCGAGCCTTGGTGGAGCTGGATGGAGATGGAAAACTCGCGCTGCGCAATATAGTCGTGCGCAGCGGCCTCGTCGAACTCCACGGCGCGCCCTCCATTGCGGCAGATAGGTAGCTTGCCAAAGCTGATGTCGATGCGGTCTGGATCGACCTGAGCGCCTGAGTAGCCTACGGCTGCGATGAGCCGTCCCCAGTTGGGATCGCTCCCGGCCCACGCCGTCTTGACCAACGGCGAGTGGGCAATGGCCTTCGCTACCGTGAACGCATCGGAGTCGGTAGCCGCTCCTTCAATGTGCAACTCCACTACATGACTGATCCCTTCGCCGTCGGAGACGATCTGCCGGGCCAGCGAAGTGCAGACCCGGGTCAGCGCCGCGGCAAATTCGGCATTTTCAGCGCCTACGACCGCACCGCTGGCACCGGAAGCCATCAGCAGCACAGTGTCGTTGGTGGAAGTATCGCCGTCCACGGAGATGCGGTTGAAGCTGACTTCAACCGCCTTGCGCAGGTAGCTATCGAGAATGGATGGCTCGACAGCGGCATCGGTGAGCACGTAGACCAGCATGGTGGCGTGGGGAACGAGCTGAGGAAAAATCATCCCTGCGCCCTTGCCAAACGCGACAATGCGAACTTCTTTTCCGCCGATCGCAATGCGCGCAAAGGCGATTTTCTCTACCGTATCGGTGGTGAGAATGGCCTGCGCTGCCTGGTGAAAATGATCGGAATCAGCGTCGATGGTTTCGGCCAGGCCGGGAAGCACCGCAACAATCTTTTCCGCCGGCAGCGGAACGCCGATGATGCCGGTAGAAGAAGGAAAAACCTGTTCCGGTGGGCAACCAAAAATCTCTGCGGCGGCGGAGCAAGTAGCGCGTGCTGCTTCGAGCCCGGCCTGGCCCGCAGCGCAGTTGGCGTTGCCGGCATTGATGGCGGCCACGCGAACCTTGCCCTCAGTGGCGCTCAGGTGCTCCTTGTCCACAATCAAAGGCGCCGCGGTGACGCGGTTGGCGGTGAAGACGGCGGCGGCGCTGGCCGGGGCATCAGCCACGATAAGGGCGAAGTCGTTGCGGCCGCTCTTCTTGAGCCCTGCTTTTGCGGCGCCAAAACGAAAGCCGAGAGGAAGGGAAAACATTGAGGGGTTTGACATATCTCTTAGCCCTAATCTAGCAGGTGCGAAGGGCTGATTGGCCAGCCAATCTATTGCAGCCGATTTCCGCAGTTGCACAGTAGAATGAAAAGACTATGGATATACCTTATAAACCCGGGGAGTTGAAAAAAACGATGACGCCGAATGATCCGGAATTCTACAAAGAGCTGCTGGACCACATGAGCGATGGCGTGTACTTTGTGGATCGGGAACGACGAATATCGTATTGGAACGAAGGGGCCTATCGGCTGACCGGATACAAGTCAGAGGAATTGCTGGGCAGATGCTGCCAGGACGATATCCTATGCCACGTTGACCTCGCCGGACACAGATTGTGCAAGGAGGGGTGCCCGTTAACAGCCACCATTGCCGAAGGGGACCCGCACGAAGCAAATGTATTTCTGCGGCACAAGCAGGGGCGGCGCGTTCCTGTGCTGGTGCGCGTGCAGCCGATTCGGGATGCCGACGGCGCTGTCATCGGGGCGATCGAGATATTCAGTGACGACTCAGCCCAGCACGACGTGCGGCGCAAGGCGGACGCTTTGAATCGGCTGGCGTTTCTCGACCATCTGACGCAACTGCCGAATCGCCGTTATATGGAGATGTTGGCTAATACAGCGTTCAGCGAATACCAGGTGCATAAGGATCCGTATGGCGTGATCATGTTCGATCTGGACGGGTTCAAGGGAATCAACGATGTCTTCGGCCATTCCTGCGGCGATCGCGCCCTGGTGGAAGCGGCGAAAACTCTGACCGGATCGCTGCGTCCAACCGACGCAGTGGGGCGCTGGGGCGGCGACGAATTTCTGGCCATTGTTCGCAATGTGAACCGCGACAATCTGAAAACTTTGGCGGAACGGTGCGCCGTGATGGTAATGGAGACGTCGTGTTCAAGCAATGATGAGAAGCGCATCTCCCTGTCGATCTCCGTGGGAGCCGCGCTGATGCAACCTGGCGAGACTGCCGAAGGGCTGATTCAAAGGGCGGATAAGCTGATGTACCAGAGCAAGGCGAGTGGCCGGGGGCGCGCCACGACCGAGTAGTTTCAAACGAACCTCTCGCGCGTTTTGTTCAGATAAGCTGGAAATTGCAAAGAGCGCAATGGAAAGCAAGCCTTCAGGCCGGATGGAAATAAACGAAAACAACCAAGCGGATTTCCTTGAGCTGCGCGCGGTGAATGTGGCGCGCGGCGATCGGGTGGTGCTGCATGACGTGAACCTGCACATTCGCGCTGGGGAGCACGTGGCCATTCTGGGGCCGAATGGATGCGGCAAGTCGACGCTGATCCTGGCCATGACCTGCCAGATTTATCCCATTGTGAGGCCAAAGATGGTGGTGCGCATCTTCGGGCGCGAACGTTGGGACCTGACCGAGTTGCGCAAGCACTTCGGAGTAGTCGGCGCGGAGCTGCCGGGAGAGCGGACCGCCGTAACCACGGGCCTCGATGCGGTGATTGCGGGCTTCTTTTCGGCCTCTACGCTGTGGCCCAATCTCCACGTGACGGCGGAGATGCGTGAGCGCGCTATCGAAGCTCTTGATCGAATGGAAGCTCGGGATCTCGCCCGGCGCTTGGTGGGCGAAATGTCGGCTGGTGAAAGGCGCCGTATTCTCATTGCGCGGGCTCTGGTGCATCGTCCCAGGCAACTGCTGCTCGACGAGCCTTCCAACGCGCTCGATCTCGTGGCGCAACGGGAACTCCGCGAAACTCTCCGCAATCTAGCGCGGGAGGGAACCGGGCTGGTGCTGGTAACTCACCACCTTGGCGATATTCTCCCGGAGATCGAGCGGGTGATCCTGATGCGCGGCGGCCGGATCGTAGGCGACGGCCCGCGGGAAGAGCTGCTGACCGAAGCCCGGCTCAGCGAACTTTTCCGCACGCCGGTTCGCATAAGTCGCGATGAAGAGTGGCTGCATAGCTGGTGAGACAACAGGGAATATGGATTATGGAATAGGGAATAGGGAATAGGGAATAGCTAATGCTTCGTAGGAGCGATTTGCGTCAGGGCACGACTTCAGTCGTGCCGCATATAGCAGCAAAAGTGGTGAGGGCTTCAGCCCTTGAGGGCGATTAACATTCCAACTTACTCATATCGCCAAACGCTCCACTTGACGCGCCGCCACCGGCAGGTTAATTTAGCGGTACACGGGAAAGGAGGTTGATCCAGCTGATGAAGAGTGATTATTCCAGTAGTTTGTTACGTGAGGTGACTGAGGCCTGAGGCCCTTGCGCCCCAGCCCCAGATAAGACCCGGCCGAGGGTAGTTCCGCCAACGGCTCTGGCACTCGCGAAAGCGCGAAGGCCTCCAGTCCAATCCCAACAGTTAACCGATAACAGAACCCCGCATTTACTGCGGGGTTCTGTTATGCTCTAAATCTTTTATGTTCAATATGCTCTTCGGTTTCCAAGTCCACCGGCGGCACAGTAAACATACGGCTCTGAATCCTTCCCGAAACACCGTCCTGTCGTGGCCAAAGTCCAGGCGCGAATCTCGCGGCACAAAAGTTGAGAGTGTTCAAGATTGCACAGACCGCCTTTTCTCTTTCAGCTAAATTCTAAATATTCTCGCGGGTTTGGCTCCGAAAGAAGTTTTTGATGGACCGGCCAATAGATCTCCACGATTCTCGTCGGCGAGACAAAGATGGACCGTACCGGAGGGCAATCTTTATGCACTCGTTATTTCGGCACTTCAGGCCGCTCCTGCTCGCAGTGGCGATGTCCTCTCCCCTGGCGATGGTGGGCTGCCAATCTCAGCCTCAGCCTCAAGAAACCGTCGTCTACAATCAGTGGGAGCACGAAACAAATCGACCACACCAGGATTTGAATAAGCGCAGCCCGGACGAGCAGAAACAGTATTCGGACTGGCGAAGGGATCACCACTAAACGACCCAGTTCTATTGAGCGGGGTGGTCTAACCCCAACAGTTCACCGGCAGCGGCCTGGGCGTTATGCTCGGGCCGTTATTGCATTTGCGGCGCGTTATGCTGGGTGGGTAGAGTATCGGCGGTGCATCTGCGGGAGGAAAGATGAACCGGGAATGGCACAAGCAGCATAAGATGCCGAGCGGGGCGACGGCGGAACAACGGGTTGAGTGGCATTTGGATCACGCAAAAAACTGTGCATGCAGACCGTTCCCTCAGGGGTTGCTGGGAAAGTTGAGCGAGGCCGATAGGCAGCGGGTAGCGCAGGCTTCCACCCGGCGGTCTGGCGCGCGGTCCGCTGCGGTAAACTGACAGCCGTGCGCGTCTTCGGAATCGATTGCGGAACGGAAATAACGGGCTTCGGCGTCGTGGAGTCCGACGATACCGGGCGGGAGCCGCGGCTGGTGCTGAAATTGATGGGAGCGATTCGTCTGAAGAAGGCGCTCACCACATCGCAGCGTTTGGAGCAGGTTTTCCGCGAACTGACTGCGGAGATGGAAAGCTCAAATCCCGACGCCGTTGCCATCGAAGAGGTTTTCTACTCGGTCAACGCGAAGTCGGCGCTGAAGCTCGGCCAGGTGCGCGGAGTGGCTCTGCTGGCTGCGGCCAGGCTCGGGCTCCCGGTGGCCGAGTACGCGCCGCTCAAGATCAAATCCAGCGTGGTGGGCTACGGACTGGCGAAAAAGGAACAGGTCCAGTTCATGGTTGCGCGGTTGCTCGCGCTGGCCGAGCCGCCGCAGCCCGCCGATGCGGCCGATGCGCTCGCCATTGCGATCTGCCACATTCATACCGCGCAGACCCTTTTGCTGCAAGGGCATGGAATTGAGAAACAGGGAATGGGAAATAGGAAATAGAAAGAAATAAACCACCTGCCAGGCATGGTTTTGATGTGACTTTTTCGAGCGCCAGGGTGTCCTAAAGAGTGTATTTATACAGCACCGGCGATTTGCGTCCGGCGCCAGGCGTGATGGGAAGGCGGAACGCCATGAATCACACGGGGAATCGCAGCGGGTTGGTTGGAAAGGGTTTGAGCACTGGGCTGTTGGCGCTTGCGCTGGGAGCAGTTTCTTCAGCGCCTCTTGTGCTGGCCGATGATGCGGCCTTGCCGGCGCGTGGACTGCGGCTGAGCAGCGTGGACGGGCAGGTGCGGCTCTTGTTTAAGAAGCAGGTGGTTGCCGATCAGACGGTTCCGAATATGCCACTGTTTGAGGGCACCGAAGTGGTGACCGGGGATGACGGCCGGGTGGAGGTTCAGTTTGAAGACGGCAGCGTGGCGCGGCTCTCGCCGAATAGTTCCCTTGCACTGACGGTTCTGCGTGGGCAGGGCAGCGCCGGCGATGCGGAGGTTAAGCTGGAGGGCGGACTGGGCTACTTTGAATTGCAGGGCTCAGGCCAGGCCGGGTCGATACGAATAAAATTTGGCGACACAGTGGTGACGGCGGCCAACCCAACTGTCGTGCGCATCAATCTCGACAATCTTCCCGGCACACTTGCGGTTTTCTCAGGCAATGCGCATGTGGAGCGCGGCAGCGCGATGGCTCTGGACCTGCACGGCGGCGAGAGCGTAACCATGAGCGGCAGCGACCCCGGCCGCTACGATCTGGCTGAATCCATCGAGCCGGATTCATGGGATGCTTGGAACTCCGATCGAGACCAGGATCTGTCGTCCACGGCCGCCACACGGACAGGCGCGGAGAATGGCTTCGAGGACAGCGGCAATCCGGCCTGGAACGACCTGGACGCAAATGGAAGCTGGTATAACGTGCCGGACCAGAGAGCCATCTGGTCGCCCAACGATGCCGCGAGCTCCGACTGGGATCCCTACGGAAACGGCTACTGGCTCACCACGCCTCTGTTTGGTGCTACGTGGATTTCAAGCTACGGATGGGGCTACCTGCCCTATCACTGCGGAACATGGAACTACTACAACAGCTTCGGTTGGGGGTGGGCTCCAGGGGCGGGCGGCTGCTCGCCCTGGTGGAGGCATGGCCGTTATGGCGGTCCCAACATCGGCACAGGCTTTGCCGGCTATCGTCCGCCACAGCCTCCGCATCGGCGCGCATACGCTGGCCAGAATGGGGCAAATGGCGGAGCGACGATGGGATTGGTTGCTGTGAACCGGCGAGCGATCAGCGGGCCTGGCGCGTTTCCGCCACGCGACAAATCCACTCCAGTGATGATTGCCGGGCACACGGTGCAGCCTTTGCATCCGCTGAGCCCTCGACCGCAATACGACCGCGTGGGATCGGCGTTTATCACTCATACGTCATCAGGCTATACCATCACCAATCAGGCACCGAGAACGTCAACCGGGTCCGGCTATAGCGGCGGGACAGGCAATGGCAGCGGGTCTGGCTACGTCAGCGGGTCAGGATACAGCGGCAGCAGATCGACGAGTTCGATTGCGCCGAGGAGTTCCGGCAGCGGTGGCAGTCCGCATCCGTCAGTACCGGTGAGCCATAGTTCTTCCGGCGGCGGCTATTCCGGCGGTGGTGGCGGAGGTGGTGGCTTCCACGGAGGCGGTGCGAGTGCAGGCGGCGGCGGTGGAACTCACCGCTAATCGGCCGACGTTGAAGAAGGGGCTGCTTCATTCGTCGAAGCGGTCCCTTCTGCATTCAGGCTGTGCCAGAGCGCAGCGAATGCTTCCAGCGTCAGGGCCTCAGCGCGGGCCCGTGGGTCGACTCCCGCACTTGCCAGCGCGGACATCACGGCTGCGGGTGCAACGCCTGCCGCGCGAAGATTATTAGCCAGTGTCTTGCGCTTTTGAGCGAATGCTTTGCGGACGAAGGGGAGAAAACTCTCCTCATCAAGGCCGAGTTCATCGAAGTGCGGCGCAAACCGCCAGCGGAAAACCGTCGAATGCACGTCGGGCGGCGGCGAGAAGGATCCCGGCGGCAACGTGAAGAGATTCTGCGCCGGGCCGTAGATCTGCACGGTGACGGAGAGCAGGCCATAGTCGCGTGAGCCGGGGTCTGCCGTGATGCGATCCGCCACTTCCCGTTGAACCATGAGCACGGCGCGGTCCAGTGCCGCGTGACTGGCTGCCAGCTTGAGCAGAATATGCGAAGTGATACCGTAGGGCAGGTTGCCCACCACAGCGAGCCGTTCGCCCGCAGCCGCTGAGGCCGCAGCAAAGTCGAAGTTGAGGACGTCCTGTTCGACGACAGTAACGCTCTCCGCAGGAAACCGCGTGCGCAGATGAGCGGCCAGTTCGCCATCCAGTTCAACCGCCAGCACATGGGCGGCGCGGGCAGCCAGCGCTCCGGTGATGGCGCCGGCTCCGGGGCCGATCTCGACCAGAGTGTGGCCGGAGAGATCGCCCAGCGAGGCGGCGATGCGCTCGACGGCCTGTGCATCAATGAGGAAGTTCTGTCCGAGTTTTGGTTTGGCCGGCATTTGCTATGTTTGATGTTAGAGGATCGAGCCGCCTCATCCTGTTCTAAAGCGAGCGTAGTAGACTTGCCCTTTAGCGTGAGTTAGACCCTTTCTCCCCGACAATGCGCTCGACAAAGGAGATTCTTTCTTGCACATAGTTTTTGCCGCTTCAGAGTGTGTTCCTTTCGCCAAGACCGGCGGGTTGGCCGATGCTGTAGGCGCCCTGTCCTCGGAGCTGGTCAGGCTGGGCCACGAAGTTACGGTTTACCTGCCTCTCTACCGGGCTGTGCAGCCTCACCTTCCCGAAGGATGCACCTACGCAGTCCGCTCCATCACCATCCCCTTTGAGCAGTACAACCACTTCGTGGGCATCGTGGATGGCGGCAAGATCAACGGTGTTCGGCACTACTTTGTCGATTGTCCGGCGCTGTTTGACCGGCCCGGACTCTATGGAACCAAGGACGGCGACTATCTCGACAATTGGGAGCGCTTCGGCCTGTTTTGCCGCGCTGTGATTGAGGCTACAAAACAACTCGGCGTCCCGCAGGTCTTTCACGTGCACGATTGGCAGGCGGCACTGATTCCGGTTTATCTGCGCACGGTCTACAGCTCCGACCCGGTGCTGAGCCGCGCCGGCGTGGTGCTGACCATTCACAACGCCGGCTATCAGGGCTGGTTTCCTCCCTCCACGACTCAGCGCCTCTTGTTCCCGTGGGAGATTTTCACGATGGACAAGGTGGAGCAGTTTGATAACTTCAACTTTCTCAAAGGCGGTGTGGTTTACTCCGACATTCTTACCACTGTGAGCCGCAAATACGCGCAGGAGATTCAAACTCCTGAGTTTGGAGAAAAGCTGGAGGGCGTGCTGCATCAGCGGGCGGCAGACCTGCGCGGCATCTTGAACGGCGTGGACTATGCGCAGTGGAACCCCGCGACAGACAAGTACCTGGCCACGCACTACACGCCGGAGGACCTGAGCGGAAAGCAGGCCTGCAGCGCCGATCTGATGCATGCCTTCGGGTTGGACAAAGTGAAGGATTCGACGCCGGTCATCGGCATCGTCTCGCGGTTCGCCGTGCAAAAGGGCTT
>Ga0187855_10000162_pt1 | contig 58725 bp, 47 predicted proteins | sample June2016WEW_8_10_2_FD_132969 | JGI IMG/M metagenome (GOLD analysis project Ga0187855, IMG submission 132969) | Peatland microbial communities from SPRUCE experiment site at the Marcell Experimental Forest, Minnesota, USA - June2016WEW_8_10 | ecosystem: Environmental > Terrestrial > Soil >... | reverse complement strand
GGCCCGAAAATAAATCCGCGGGACACCAGCGGATGCAGCCAGAACCCTTCCCGAATCACAAAATCACTAAGACTGGAGAGAATCTAAGTCGCGGAGTCCATTTTTCCGCAGCCTGCTAGGGCCACTGATCCAGCCAACGATTCCCGCCGTTACGCTTCGCGCGGCATGGCGCCCGCGAGCATAAGAACGGTGCCGCAAAACATCAGTGTATCCCCCAAATAATTAAGGCCATTGTCGAGGCTGGCGCGGTCCACTATTCCGATCGGGACGTAGACGACCAACACCACGAAGAACACGGTTAGGCCCACCCACGTGGCGGCGGCGCGGGGTTTCTTGCCAAGCAGCAACGGGACACCGGCGACCGCGTAAACCACGGCCGGCAGGTACGTCCAAAGGGCGTGTACGGGGATCCAGTCGGGAGTCATGCGTTCCAGCGGAATGCCGGGAACGTGATCGGCGTGTAGGAACTGCTCGAAGCTGAAAAACAACACGGGAATGGCAACGAAGTACCGCGCGATCGTCGCAAGGACGTGCGTGCTGCGCTCGCGGCCCTCCCCGGTGAGGCTGGCTGCCAGCGCCAGAGGGCCGCCGCTGAAGGATAATTCCCGCAGCGTTAACGCCAGCCCAAAGCGATCTCGCGGATTTTGCGCCCAGGCCGGGGCGTCCATGAGCACGACGAAAAGGAAAAAGTTCAAGGCTAGCAAACTCGCCGAGAGACGCACCTGAATGCCCGTCACCAGGCTCAGCGCGGCTGCAATAAAGCAACCCCCTACGAAGTACGCCCAAAACAGATGCCACGGAATCCACGCCGGTACGAGCGACGCGATGGCCTCCGTCAGCGTGAAATGTTCGGTGCCGAAGGCCGCGATTGGCGCCGCGTAGAAAAGCGGCCCGAACACAATCAGCTTGTCGAATCCTCGCGCCTTTTGCCAGTCGCCGCGATGAAAAATCGTGACCAGGCCGATTGCAAAAACCACTCCACCGACAAAATACGACCAAATCACCGTGCTGGGAACTGCGAGGAGAGCCATGACTGCCGACGAATTCACTAAGCTGCCGCTCGTGACGATTCCTTTCATCCCCGGTGCGCTCTCGCCCAATATAATATCCGTCGGAGATGTACTCAAATCCCACAGTTCTAAACCGGTCACGTCAGGACGTTTCGTGCTCTGCCTCCCCGACGACCTGCGCAATCAAGAAGGCCTTGGCTTCCCGCCCGCTGCGGAACGCCTTCACGCGGCGGATTTTACTACTTTCTGGGTCGCGTCTGCAGATATGTGACGTAATGCCCCGATAACGCTCATCGAGCCGGGGGCCCCACACATTCGCCTTTTCTTGCGAATGTGTGGGCGTGCGCACCGCCAATTCTTCAGGGGATTTTTTTCATCACAATTAACCAGCGAGCGCTATCACATACTTCCAACGTGCGGGGGCCGGTGGTGCCCCCGGTCGCGCGGTTTTCGAGACCAGGATTCTACCGCCGCGTCAAGATTTGGATTTCCCTGCGACACACGCGGGGCTGACCACTTCAGGTCCTTTCATCGCAAACCACACGAACCGGAAGCAGCGGGTTTTACTGACGGCCGCAGGGGTACGCCTTAGACAGCGCCTTGCGAGCGAGAACGACCTCGCGCTGGTTCAGTTTGTCCGGGTGGGTTGAGAGGTATTTTTCCACGGCGTCGGCTGCTTCACCCAACGTAATAACAGAGTGATCTCGCTTGCAGACCCTCAAGGAAGCCATGACCCCTTCGACAACTCCCAGGCAGTATCCTGCGTCAAAACCCTGGACGTCTGCTCTGCAGGACATGGCAAGCTCGTCTCCGTTCAGCTTGTCCGGTTGGTCGGGCGACGATGGGACAGCCGGTTTCACGATGGCGCCTGTTTTGTCGGCGTCTGTCTTTACCATGGCAACTGCTTTCTCGGCGTCTGCTTTTGCCATGGCGTCTGTTTTGTCAGCGTCTGCTTTTACCATGGCGTCTGGGTTGTTACCTGCGAAGGCTGAGCCAACCGTGAGAACTAATAGCAAGGCTAATCCAAAGATAGGTGTTAGAGCGCGTTTCATTTCTCCTCCTCAGAACCGAATGATGTGCCGCATCGTGGCATCCCTGCAAATCCGGATTTTGGGGGAGCTATACACGGGATATGCAGGGCCGCATGTGTTCCCAAACTCGCGATTCGACGGCAGTGGGGAAAATTACCGCCTGCAAGCTACGCGAGTCGGCCGGCCACACGTCGAAACAGCACGTCCGCAGCCAACCTGGACCCGCAGGGAGCCAAGCCGCTAACCAATAGGGGAATAAGTGCATGTCTTCGATGTGGGCGACTAATGGCACTTTGCGAAAACTACTGCCGGGGAAAGCACTTGCGTAAATAGGAAAACCTTTTCCCTTGCACGTGAGAGAGAATCGTCTCCGCACAGTGGGCGGACAAGTCGTGGGCCTTATTGGTCAAGTCCTTCTGATCCTGCTGGTCATCGAGTTTTAGCCCAACACTACTAGCAAAAGAGCCCGAGCCGGAAGTCGTGGTGGCGGACTGCCTGAAGCCCGTCAGGTTACCTTGAGGAACTCAGGTAATCGCGCAGTATGACTGTTGAGCCATTGACCTAGAAGCACGGTCTCGTTATCTTATACCGTCTATTGTTTCGCACTAACCTCGGGCCCTCCTCTAAACCCGCACTGCAATCAGAAAGGACGTAATGAGAAACACTATAAGGGCCATAGGGAAAGTTTCTTTTTTCGTCTTCGTGCTGGTCGCGCCCGCTCTGGCGCAAAGTTGGCTGGGAACAGGAGCGCCACCAGCAGCCACTGGCCCAGACTACGATGTGAGTGTCGGCTACACCTACCTCACAATGGCGATTCCCGCCGCAGGGCATGTAAACCTCTACGGCCTGGATGTTAGTGGGCGCGTCGACTTCAAACCGCGCTGGGGGGCGATGGTAGACTCCAACTACGTCCGTACTCCCAATGTCCTTGGTACCAAGCACGATGGCTATCTGTTGGGCTTTTACGGTGGTCCCGTGTTCTACCCGGTTGACCACGGAAATACCCGGACGTTCGTTCACGTGCTGGCCGGTGTGGGTATAGTTGACGGCGCAGTGCCAGCGAGCGATACCGAATACCATGGATGGCTGGGGCGTTTCTCATATGCGGTGGGGGGAGGCGTCGAGCACTCTGTCTCGGGCCCATTTGCAGTCCGCGTCATCGGAGATTATCTGCGCACTGCGTTTTTTGATTCTGCTGGCGCAGTGCAGCCCCAAAACAATTTTCGGGTAACCACAAGCTTCGTTTTTCGCCTGAAGTGATCCAGCAGAGCATGTAGGCGGTGTTCGCACAAAGTACCGTGTCCAAGGGGCAGTGTTGCGTCTCAACGGGCGGGGACTGCTCTTCGGAGAGGCAAGCAGACATATCAATGCCACACGAATGAGCCCGTAATGTCAGTGATTAGAGTCGCTCATTGAGCGTGGCTGAAGCAGCGCCCCTCCAAAACAAAGTCACAAAACGACACTTAGGGCGTGCTACGCCACCCAAAGTCAGCGTCGCGTGCTGGCTGCCGCTTCCGCCGGCTCCGGCTCAAGCTTGGCGGTGAAGTGGCGCAGGAATGGCGCTTCGTAGGTGATCTTCATGCCGTGAATCTGGTCGCGCTTCTTCCAGACTCCGAGGATGATTTCCACCGCGTAGTCGATGTGGCTCTGCGTGTACACGCGCCGGGGAATCGCCAGACGCACCAGGTCCATATTCGCCGCCGCTCCGAACATCAGCGTGCCGATCTCGACCGAGCGGATGCCGCCTTCGAGATAGAGTTCATTGGCGAGCGCAATCGCGGGAAAGCGATCGGGCGGAATGTGCGGCAGAAAGGCCCGCGCGTCAATGTAGACGGCGTGGCCGCCTGGCGGCTGTACGATCGGCACGCCCTGCTCGGCAATGTGGTTGCCGAGGTAGGCAGTTGAAGCAATGCGGTATTCGAGGTAGTCCTCGTGCAGCGCTTCCTGAACTCCGACGGCGATGGCTTCCAGATCGCGCCCGGCGAGGCCGCCATAAGTGGGATAGCCCTCCGTGAGAATCAGCAGGTTCTTCTCCTGCTGCGCCAGCAGATCGTCATTGGTGCAAAGAAATCCGCCAATGTTCGCCATGCCGTCTTTCTTCGCGGACATGGTGCAACCGTCGCCGTAGCTGAACATCTCCTGCGCGATCTCTTTTGGCGCTTTCTTCTCATATCCTTGTTCACGGATCTTGATGAAATAGGAGTTCTCCGCAAACCGGCAGGCATCGAAGTAGAGGGGGATGCGATGCTTCCGGCAAACCGCACTAACGGCTTTGACGTTCTCCATCGACACCGGCTGGCCGCCGCCGGAGTTGTTGGTCACAGTCAGCATGACCAGCGGCACACGCTCGCGACCGATTTTCTCTATAAGAGCTTCGAGCGCCGCGACGTCCATGTTGCCCTTGAAGGGATGCTTCAGGCTCGGCTGGCGGCCCTCGGCGATAACCAAGTCCGCCGCCTCGGCGCCGACAAACTCCACGTTCGCACGCGTGGTGTCGAAGTGCGTGTTGTTGGGGACGACATCGCCTTTCTTGCACATGACGCTGAACAGAATGCGCTCGGCGGCTCGGCCCTGGTGGGTGGGAATGACGTGTCTATAGCCGAAAATATCTTGCACCGACGAGCGGAAACGCTCGAAGCTGCGGCTGCCGGCATAACTCTCATCGCCTTCCATCATGGCCGCCCACTGGTGAGTAGACATTGCGCCGGTGCCGGAATCGGTAAGCAGGTCGATCAGGACATCGTCCGCGGGCAGGAGAAAGAGGTTGTAACACGCGGCGCGGAGCAGTTGCTCGCGCTGGGCACGCGTCGTCCAGTGAATGGGTTCGACGCTCTTGATGCGGAATGGCTCAATGATGGTGCGGGGCATGTCGGCTACTCCTTTTTACCACACACCGTTTGCCTTGGGCATGTCAAGGCCGAGACACGTGAAGCAGGCAGAAGCGAAAATCCTAGTCTGCTAAAATCCGTTCCAGCGGCCTCGGTTGCAGGAATAGCTTTATGCACATTCGGTTGATTTTGCTTTTAGCTGCCGTCATCGCGGGACTTGGGGCAGCGGTGCTTCGACTGAGGAGAAAGAAAATCGATAGCAAGCTGTGTGCGCGTTGCGGAGCGCCGGCCATGCACGGTTATTCGAAGACGGCAGAGGCGGCCCTTGACGACATCGTACCGCTGTGTGTCCCCTGCCTTCTGGAGCGACTGGACGAAGACTACTGCACTTATGACGGGCGCGCGGTCGTCATTCAGCCGGTCGCAGAATTGCCTTGTTATGTTTTTCGTCCCAAAAGCGATTGGGACGAACAACCACGCGCGGACTTGGACACCCTTCTGGCTGGACTTCAGAACCAATGTTCTTCCTGCGCCAACCCCGCGCGCTATCTGTGGGTGAATGCCCTCGAAGCGGGTCCTGTTGCCAACCTTCCGCTGATGGGTATTACTCAGACACTGCTCGCGGCGAGCGGCGCTCGGCCTATTTCCCTTTGTGCCCGGTGCTCGGTTCAGCGCATCGCAAGGAGCTTCGCCGGACAAGAGGCAGGATATCTGGAAGTCTGCGGGCCACGCGGACACGAAGATGGTCTGGTCACCGCGATGGGGATGTAGGCAAAACTTCCGCTCAGGACGGCGAGTGCTACTGGACTTTGACGGCGTCTCTGCGCTCAGCGGGGACGTACTTGACGGCGGCGGTGCGATCCAGTTTGTCCCAGGCGAAGGGTCGCCCCTGGATGGCGCGCTTCAGGGTGCGGAACAGAACGAGGGAAAAGACCTGGCGATAGGCGAAGCGCTGCAGCCACACTTGACTGAGTAGCCAAGCGTCTTCGCGGGCTTCGGGCTGGCGGCGCTCCAAGGCGAACGCGATCGCCGAAGCGAGGAAATCAATCACCAGGAACGCGACGAAAAAGATCAGCAGCCGCTGGAAGCTGCCCGGATCGGTAGTGTCCGGATGAAAGTGTTTCTGGACGAAATACCAGATCACGCCGACCGCAAACATCAGATCAATGAAGGGCGAGACCAGGGGAAGCAGAATCTGGAAGATGAGGATGTTGGGAAGTGCGACAAATCCCAAAGCGCCTTTGCGCGCAAAAACGCCCTTGTGCTTAAAGATCGCCTGCAGAATTCCGAACGACCAGCGGAAGCGCTGCCGCATGAGCGCGTTGGCGCTGGTCGGGGCCTCGGTGAAGGCGAGCGCCCGGTCTTCGTATTCCACGCGATAACCATTGCGCAGCAGCGCCATGGTGAGATCGGCGTCTTCGGCAACGGTATCCACATGGTAGCCGCCCGCTTCGCGAACCGCCGTCGTACGCCAGGCGCCAATCGCCCCCGGCACCACGCTCACCGCACCCATGGTGTTGAGCGCTCGGCGCTCGAAATTCTGGCTGGTGATGTATTCCAGTGCCTGCCAGCGCGTCCACAGGTTGACGCGGTTGCCGACCTTGGCATTGCCCGCCACGGCTGCAACTTTGGGATTGAGAAAGTGCGGTACGAGCCGCGAGATAGCATCGGGAGCAACAATAGTATCGGCATCGATACCGACGAAGACCTCGGCATCGCGAATGTGCTCCAGCCCAAAGTTAAGTGCCTCGGCCTTGCCGCCGTTGGGCTTGGTGAGAATCAATACCCTGCCGGCAGCTTCTTCGGCGGCAAACGCCCAGCGGGCGATTTCCAACGTACGATCCTTGGAACCGTCGTCGATAACGATCACGCGCAGATTGGGATAGTCGGAGTCGAGTGCGCCCTGGACCGTGCGTTCGATGACCTTCTCCTCGTTATAAGCGGGGATGAGAACCGCGACCTGGGGCCAGTAAGCCGCAATCTGCTCGGGCGTTCCATACACATGCGAGTGGAGACGGTCATAGAAGGCGAGGACGCCGACCGAAATCAGGCGCCCGGTCATCAGGATGTCACCCAGGAAAAAAATGACCGTAATGCCGGTCATGGTCGCACTGAAAAACCAGAAGCCGATCCAATTCAGCCGCGCGGACCAATACTCGTTGGCCGGAAGGGGCGGCATGACATCCGCTTTCGTTTTGCCCATCAACTGGTACACGGGGACAAATTGAAATCCGCGCGCACGAGCGCCATCGATAATCAGCGGAAGCGCCAGCACGGTTCTTTCCCGATTGCCGCCGCCATCATGCATGAGAATGATGTTGCCGCACTGCGTATCGTTCGGTTGGCAGGGTGGCAGGTGGTCGAGCACGCGAGCGGCGATTTGTTTTGGTGAGAGCGCGGGTTCGTCGTTCCAGTCCCGGGTGTCGATCTTGTTGCCGATGGTGATGTAGCCCATGCTTTGCGTGAGTTCGAGCGGTTTCACCTCGTCTTCGGTATCTGGCTCCGCATCGACGGAGTACGGCGGACGGAACAACATGGCGCGAACCCCCAGGCGGCTGGCAAACAAGCGCTCGGTCAGGTTCAGCTCCACCTTCATGTAGCCGCTGCCAATCGAACTGATGTCGGGATGCGTGAAGGTATGGTTCCCGATTTCATGGCCTTCGCGGTAAATGCGCTTGGTCAAACTGCTGAATTTCTCCGCCTGGATTCCGATCAGAAAGAATGTTCCCGGCACATGCTCGCGATTGAGGACATCGAGTATCTTCGGGGTCCACTCCGGATCAGGACCGTCGTCGAAGGTCATGGCCAGCTGGTTCTTGCTGAAGCCATAGCGCGCCACACGATACGGCTCCGGCAGGCTCTTGAAGGTTTCCCCGTCGATGAGTCCGGTCTGCTTGTCTATGGACAGCTCGCGCTCGCCATCGGTAGGCCGCGCCTCAATGTGCAGAATTTCGCCGCTGCCCTCCATATCAACGTCCTGGCCCGGAGGAACATCCTTCAATCGATCCGACGCATTCGCTTCTCCGGGCATATCCCACACCCGCCATAGGGAGCGGTCTTCCGCGCCCAGTCTCCACAAGGCGAAGGTCTGAATGCCGAGGGTCTGCGCGGCGCGCATCTGGTTCAGCGCAGTTACCGCGTCCAGAAACCAGACATCGTGGCGGACGTTATCGTCGTCGCGATAGCTGAAGTGCGGATTGAGCGCGTCGTCATCGAAGTCAACGTCTTCTTCGGAATCGCGCGCCCCGATCCACGCTTCCTGCACGGAAACGGATTTGTCGGCCTCTCCCGGCGGAAGCTTGTCTTTCTTTGTTTTTGGCCGCTCGAACCAGTCGTACCCGTAGTTGCCGATGGCACAGATGAGCTTCTCTTTCGGAATCTCTTCGACCGCGGAGTCAAGGTTGTCCGTGAACCAATCCTGCGAGGCGACCGGGCCAGGAGTTCCGCCGGGAAAGTGCTCGTCGTAATTCATGATGACGACGCCATCCACGGCCGACGCAATGGCCTTGTAATCGTAATCCTGGTTGCGCACCTGGACGCTGACGTACAGCTTCATCCCCTTGGCGTGCAGGTCAGACGAGAGTTCGTTCAGCAGAGCCACGTATCCGGGCTGCCCTTTCTTCGGGAAAGATTCGAAATCGACCATCAGACCGCGGTAATGATCGGAGGCAAGATAAATCCCGATCTGGCGTCGAAAATTGGCGCGAGCTACCGGATTGTTCAAGAAGTCACTGATGCTCGGAACAAAGTCGGTGCCGTCAAAGTTCTGCACCACCGGAAAGACTTCCATGTCGGTGTTTTCCGCCTTCAGAAACTGCATTACTTTGTCGTCGATGTGTCGAACCGTTTGCCCCTGAACCACGTCAAACATCGCGTTCGTTTCCGGATCCGAGGCTTGCAGATGGCCGTCTGCACCGAGCACCTGCAGCCAGGTGGGGAAGAGCAAATCGATTTGGCGCGCATACTCGCGCAAGGAAGAGAAGCTGGCCGCGTCCCAGGAAACATAGAATGCGGCCCGAACCCCTTGCTCGGAGTTCAGTTTGAGTTGCGAAGGAGCCTTGCGCGATTGATGGCGGTGCCCGGCGCGGGCCAGAGTGGCCAGACGGCGCTTCTCGCGCGCTTTCGCCTTTTCGTTTTCCTTCAGAGCGTGATAAGGCTTCTTTTCCGACAGCCAGGAAAGATCGGGCAGAGGCTCGCTGCGCAGGGCACTGTAAATGAAGAAGACCACCAGCAAGGAAAAAGCCAGGGCGGCCGCGTCGACAACGCGGCGAATCCGCCTCCAGCGCGCTTGCAAGGGATCGTAAAAAACCTGTTTCTTCATCTCGTAGTGGCTCCTTCATCCTAAGGTGAGAGCCGCAGGTGGTCAAACCCGGTTCTCAGCAGAGCAGCCATTCTTGTGAGCCGCTGAGGAAAATCGCGCGATTCGCGATATATTCCCAACGTGCTCCGCTTGATCCGCGAACACCGCAGCTTTTTTCTCGGAACCACACTGGCCGCCCTGGCATTGCGGCTATTTTTCGTCGTCTATTTCCCGGCGGTCACGGATGACTCGCGTATCTACGCCGACCTCGCCACCAACTCGCTGCAACACGGCATCTACGGCCAGACGCAGGCCGGCCAACCGGAGAAACCGATTCTGCCGACCGATGCGCGCCTGCCAGGATATCCTGCTTTTCTGGCTGGGACCTTCTGGCTATTTGGAGCCGGAAATTTCAAAGCAGTCATGCTAGCGCAGATCCTGGTGGGCCTGGCCACCGGCCTGATTGTTGCCGACCTTGCTCGCCGCGCCGTTTCCGAGCGTGCGGCAAGAATCGCTTTTGTCCTGGCGGCGCTATGTCCCTTCCTCGCAAACTATGCCGCCGCCGTGCTCACCGAAACTTTGGAGATCTTCTTTACGGCACTCGCTCTCGATTGCGCAATCGCTGCGCTGGGTCGGATGCATGAGGCCCGTTTTGACGTGGGCGTCCCTTCGGCAAGCTCAGGGAAGGCTCTCGACCAGGCTGGCCGCAAGCTCTGGGCTGCGGCCGGCGCGGCGGTTGCGGCCTGCATCCTGCTGCGTCCCGATGGCGGCCTCCTGCTGGCCGCGATCGGTCTTTATCTGGCAGTTTTGGCGGGGAAGATCCTGGCGTCGAACGCTCACGCCGGCAAGAAAAACGTGACGGATCTCTTGGCCGCTGGAATCATCGTCGCAGCCGTTGCCCTGGCGCCGCTCGTTCCCTGGACGATTCGTAATTTCCGCACCCTCCATCATTTCCAACCGCTGGCTCCGCGCTACGCCAACGACGCCGATGAACTTGTTCCCCGAGGTTTCAACCGCTGGGCCAAAACCTGGATCGTCGACTACGTGTCGGTAGAAGAGATCTTCTGGAACGTTACGGGCGATAAGATTGATCCGAAGAAGCTGCCATCGCGTGCCATTGATAACTCCAACCCGGCCGAAAGGGACGCAACGCTGGCCGTCATCGCGGACTACAACGAGGCGCAGGACATGACGCCCGAACTGGATGCGCGCTTCGGTAAAATAGCTGCCGGCCGCATTCGCGCTCATCCTGTTCGCTACTATGTTGTGCTGCCCGTGCTGCGCGTCGCGGACATGTGGCTGCGCCCGCGAACCGAGATCCTTCCTCCCGACGCGCGCTGGTGGGAATTCAATGACGACGCGAAGCATTCGGTCATGGCAGTAGGCTTCGGACTGCTGAATCTGGCTTACGTGGTGGCAGCGCTCTTGGCGCTCGTTCGCAGACCGTCAGGAATTCGCTGGGCCGGATTGCTGGTCAGCTTCTTGCTTCTGCGCTCGGCGTTTCTCGGAACGGTGGAAAACCCGGAACCGCGCTACACACTGGAATGCTATCCCGTCATCATTGTGCTGGCATCTTCGTGGCTGGCGCGGCGCTCATGGGATCATTTAGTCATTAAATCAAAGAGTGATATTGAATCACTCAATGGATTCAACACCTCTGTCAGCTCAAGGGCGAGTCGGTCATGCGGAAACGCGTGCGGACGAGTTCGGACAGCACTTCGATGGCTGCGCGATTAGCCACTCGATCAGACTTCGTCAGATATTCAATCGCGTCCACGAGCATCTTCTGTCCATTCACGTAGCGAGGATCGGCGGTGCGTTCGCGCTTCTTGCGGAAATCGGGAGGAACGGGAATGGTAAGCACTCTGGCCATGCGAACTCAACTCTCCGAGGTTCTCTTCGCAGTATATAGCCGCAACCGGTCTTTTTCAGCTTGTTTCTATTAGTTCGGGTTTTGCAGGATGCGGCGCGGAAAAGCCCTATCCTTGCGGCGAAACGAACTTGGTTCTCTTGGTGGTCTTCAACTTAAACGCGCTTTCCGGAAGTGGGTGATTGATCTGAATATCGGAATACTTCGCCAGCCGGTAGTTGCCGTCCGGCTCAAAAAACTGCTGCTGCACCGAAACTCCCTTGGCCGGGTCAATCCAGAGCAGGATGCGCGCGATATTGTTTCGCCAACGGGCGGACTTCGGAATTAACTCCAGCTTCTCAGCTTTGACGCCGTTGACGGTCTCTGACCCCAAATACCTCAGGACATAAGATTTGAACAGGTCGCGACCGCCGCCGCCGAAGCCGAGCACCAGAAAGCTCTCGACATCGCCGCGATTCTTGCCCGGATCGTATTCGTTGACCTGATCGATTTTGGGCTGGTAGACCTGCACTTTGCCGCCGCTGTAGACGACGTACTTCTTATCGGGCTCGACGAAGTCGGCAGCCATCTGCACTTCGCCGCCTTGACGCCGGAAATAAATCCTGCCCTTCTGCGTCTCGGTTTCGTCGATGACCTTCTGGTATTGGTCCCAGACGACGCTCGCCTCAGTGGTCTTGAAGCTCTTGGCGGCAGCGTCCATCTGGGCGAGAACGCGCTCCAGTTCAGCAGATTCGCCAACAATCTGCGCCCAAGCGGCCGCGGTCAACAGACAGCCGGCAGCTACGATTCTGAGAGCAAGCGCCTTGTGCAAAACTTTCACTTATGCACCATAACACGTTGAAACATAAACCTTGCAACCATAATACTTTGCACCCTTCGCTTATTCTTTTTCAACCCAGACTTTGTAACTCAGGGTGTGCCCCTTGGTGTCTTTGAGCGTCTCGTACTTTGTAATGCTGACCGCTCCGGAGATGGGTTCGATGATCTGTTCCAACTGCCGGCTAACATCTTCACCCGCCGTCGCATTCACCGCCGAAGCCTGGATCTGATAGATGAACCCGCCCTTCTCGTCAGGAATCACAATCACTCCGGTAAGATGCGGATTGCGCTCAACCGGTTTGTCCTTGAAGTTGATGAAGTACGGCGACACAAAAACAAAGAGAAGAATCAGTGTAACTATAATGTCGTAATGCAGGCTGCCCCGCTCATACGACCAAAGAATATATCCGCGGATTGTGCGCCAGATCGCGCCCATGGGGGAGACGGCGCTTTCAAGCGCCGTCGAGGCTTCAGGTTGCTGCCAGTGTATGTTGGAATTCATATGATGGCAAATCCCCGATTACCGCAACGTAGAGACGGGGCTTGCCCCGTCTCGGCTCGCACCATCTCGGGCGCTACGGGAGACGCGGCAAGCCGCGTCTCTACGCGACACCTGCCGTGATGCGATCGGTGCCCATATAACGCTGCAGCGCCTCCGGAATCCGCACGCTTCCGTCGGCCTGCTGATAATTCTCCACGATGGCAACCCATGTCCGTCCCACCGCCAAGCCGCTGCCGTTCAGCGTATGCAGAAACTCCGTCTTGCTCTTGCCCTCGGGACGATAGCGAATATTCGCCCGCCGTGCCTGAAAACTTTCAAAGTTCGAGCACGAAGAAATCTCGCGGAACAGATTCTGTCCCGGCAGCCAGACTTCTATGTCATAAGTCTTAGCCGCGGAAAATCCGATGTCTGCGGTGCACAGCGTGACCACGCGGTAGTGCAGGCCGAGTTTTTGCAAGACAGTCTCGGCATCGTGGGTCAGCTTCTCCAGTTCATCGTAAGAACTCTCCGGACGTGAGAACTTCACCAACTCCACCTTCTGAAACTGGTGCTGTCGGATAATACCGCGCACATCCTTTCCGTACGATCCAGCTTCGCTGCGAAAACAGGGAGTGTACGCGGCCAGGCAAACCGGCAAGCGCGCTGCGTCCAGCACTTCGTCGCGATAGAGATTCGTGACCGGCACTTCGGCGGTCGGAATCAGCCAGAGATCTTTCTCGCCGTGCGGCACGCGAAACAAATCCTGCGCAAATTTCGGAAGCTGCCCCGTGCCATACATCGACTCTGAGTTCACCAGAAACGGCGGAAGCACCTCAGTGTATCCGTGTTCGCGGGTGTGCAGATCGAGCATGAAGTTGGCGAGGGCCCGCTCCAGTCGCGCACCCAGAGCCCAGTACACAGCGAAGCGAGCGCCCGACAACTTGGCGGCGCGCGTCAGGTCGAGCACTCCGAGCGCTTCGCCAAGCTCCCAGTGCGGCTTGGGCTTGAAATCGAACGGCGGCGGTGTGCCCCAGCGACGCGCTTCCACGTTATCTTCGGCGCTCGAGCCCACCGGCACGCTGGCATGAGCAAGATTCGGAATGGACGTCAGAATTTCGCGCAGGCGCGCTTCGTGCTCGGCCGCCTTTTTTTCGGACTCTTGAATCTGCTCACGCAGTTCCTTCGTCTCCTGGATCTGTGCCGAAGCATCCTGCCCGCTTTTCTTGAGCTTGGCAATCTCTTCGGAAGCGCGGTTGCGGCGCGCCTGCAGGGTTTCCGCCGCCGTGATGGCCTGCCGGCGCTCGGCGTCGATGGTACGAAAGTCTTTCAAAACCTCCGCCGGAATCATGCCGCGCTGGCGCAGCTTTTCTTCCATCAGCGCAAGGTTGTCACGAACAAAATTCAGATCGAGCATTCTGCTTTAACTTTAGCTGAAAAATGCGATTCCGTGCACACGGATGGGAATCAGGTGCGCGCAAGAGCTGCGTCCTCCCTCCGGGACTTAAATCGCTCTTCCCCTGTTCCCAGCGCTGAAGCGCTGGGCTAAGCTGGTTCGCCCCTACCGGGGCTGGATTCTCCTGTAAACTAAGTCGCGATGAGACTCCCCCAGTCTTGGCGCACTCTGCTAGTCGTGCTAGCCTGTGCTGTCTGCGCCTCCGCCAGCGCCTACAACTCCCGCCCCAAGCTGATTGTCGTAATCGTGATTGACCAGTTTCGCGGCGACTACCTCGAGCGCTATCGCGACCAGTTCGGCGACGGAGGTTTCCGGGTGTTTCTCGATCGCGGCGCTTATTTCACCGACTGCAACTACGACTATGCCAACGCCAGCACCGCCCCCGGACACGCCACGCTCTTCACCGGAAGCTATACCATCGGACACGGCATCGTTGCCAACGAATGGTGGGACCCGCAGAAGAAGAAGCGGGTAACGTCGGTCGAAGACGACACGACAAAACTTGTCGGCGTTGGCAAAACTGGTGTAGGCGCATCGCCACACAACCTCCTAAGCGACACACTCGGGGACGAATTGAAACTGGCCACCGGTGGCAAAGCCCGGGTATTCGCCACCTCGCTCAAGGATCGTGCGGCCGTCCTGCCCGCTGGGTTTTCTGGAGATGCCGCCTATTGGATCGATCCCAGGAGCGGCGACTGGATCACCTCCACGTACTATCGTCCGGATCTCCCCGAGTGGGTGCGCAATTTCAACGGCAGCCATCGCGCGGATAAATTCTGGAACCGAGAGTGGCGAGATAACGACGGCGACAGAAATATCCTCGGTTCGACTGCGCCGCGAACCGCCGAAGACGGCACGCCCGCCAGCTTCTACGAGGTCGTTGGCTCCACTCCCTTCGCCAACGATTACCAACTGGAATTCGCTAAGGAGCTCGTGTTGTACGAAAAGCTGGGCGCAGGCCCGGCGACCGACCTGCTGGTGATCAGCCTCTCGGCCAACGATATCCTCGGCCACCAGGTTGGTCCCGACTCCCCACAGATGCGCAGCATGGCGCTCGAACTCGACCGAAGTTTGGCGGAGTTCTTCGGCTTCCTCGGTCATCAGATCGGGATGGCCAACGTGTGGGTGGCGCTTTCGTCTGATCACGGCGTCGCGCCTCTGCCTGAATTCGCGAAAACTCTTCGCCTGCCCGCAGCCAATCTCGACGCGAGAGCTTTGCGCGAACAAATTAATTCCCTGCTCTCGAAAAAATACGCTAAGAAAGCCGACTACGTCGTCGATCTCGATTACCCGATCGCCTGGCTGAACGAGGACGTGTTCCCCGGAGGCGCCGGACATTCTGCCGAACGCAAGGAATCCGATGCCGAAGCCGACGCGGGCGAAGCTATGAAGCAAGCGGGGTTCACCGGATACTTTACCAAGTCGCAACTAGCGCGTGGAGAAACTCCGGCCAACGAAATCGGTCGCCGTTACGCCCACAGCTACTCGCCCGAAGGCGGATGGTATGTGATTGGAATCCCCCGTCCATTCCAAGTCGCAGTCACGAAGGGTACCGATCACGCGACGCCTTTCTCGTACGATACCCATGTGCCGCTCGCTTTCTATGGCCTCGCCTTCCAGCCGGGAATCTACCGGACGCACGCCGAACCGGTCGATCTCGCGGTGACGCTAGCTTCATTACTCGGAATCAATGCACCCGCGCAAGCCACGGGAAGAGTATTGACGGAGGCGCTGCCGCCGCCGGTGCATCATTCCACCTCGCCATCCGCCATGCCGACCGCCACGCCGCCCGCCGGGGGAACCCAATGACGCCTATCGGCAATCCCGACTTGCGTGTCAGCTTCGCCGGCATCGAGCTGAAGAATCCGATCATCGCCGCTTCCGGCACATTCGGCTACGGCATCGAGTTTGAAGACATCGTGCATCTCGACCGGCTCGGGGGATTGGTCGTCAAAGGTCTCTCCAAAGAACCGATGACCGGAAATCCGCCCCCCCGCCTGTTTGAGACCGCTGCCGGAATGCTGAATGCCATCGGACTGCAGAATATCGGCGCGCCCGCGTTTCTCACCGAAAAACTCCCGGCGCTGCGCGAGAAAAAAAATGTCGTTGTGTTCGCCAACGTCTTCGGCTACACCCGCGCCGATTATGAGCTCACGATTGAGATCCTGAATCAGGGCGAGGGCATTGCGGCGTACGAAATCAACGTATCTTGCCCGAACACAGCGCACGGCGGCATTCAGTTCGGCAGCGATCCGCTCTTGCTCGACGAAGTGGTGCGGACAGCGAAGCGGGTGTCGGCGCGGCCGATCATCGTGAAACTCTCGCCCAACGTCACCTCGATCGCGCAGATGGCATATGTTGCCCAGGAGGCGGGCGCCGACGCCATTTCGCTGGTAAATACGTTTCTAGCCATGGCGATTGATGCGGAAACGCGCCGCCCAAGAATTGCCAATGTCACCGCCGGCCTCTCCGGCCCAGCCATCAAGCCCATCGCACTGCGCATGGTGTTTGACGCAGCGCACGCCGTGAAAATTCCCGTGATCGGCATGGGCGGAATCACCACCCCGGTAGACATAGTGGAATTCATGCTGGCGGGAGCGAGCGCAGTGCAGGTGGGAACCGCGAGTTTCTTCGATCCGGTGGCCACTGAAACGCTGGTAGAAAATCTCACGACTTTCTGCCGAGAACATCGCATCGAGCGCCTCAGCGACCTCACCGGCGGGTTGCTGACCGACTAACGAAGCTCCAGACTTTGCTGGTGGGGCCCCGGGCGTCCCCGCCCGGCTGGACGGGCGAGACGCCCGTCGCTCCACTAACTTCTATCGTCCGCTGGCGTGCCAGATCGATCCCGGCGACTGATAGTTCAGCCCTTCGCCCCACACCACCTGCGTATCTCCGTGGTTATCGATGGCGAGCCCGAAATAGTCACCGAAAGGAAAACGGAAACCTTCCTCGCTTATATAACTATAGCCGGGCACATACCCCGAGATCCGTATCTCTTCTCCCCAGGTCGCTCCGCCGTTGCTCGAACTCCGATAGTAAGTATTCCAATATGGAGAGTTGCTAGAAGAGTTGCGTTTATCCATCCACGCTATGCGGATGTCGCCCGAGGTCCCGGCCACGATCGCCGGGAAAGCATGTTCCACTCCCGGCTCGGCCGAGGAAACGCTGGCGCGTGGCAGCCAGTTTTCGCCGCCGTTGGTCGACGAGGAGAAGTAAATGCGCTGCGGCCCCAGGTGCGCTCTGCCCGCGCTCCAGAGCGCATAAAGAGTTCCGTCGCTGTCAGAAGTCAGCGCGACCTGCGCGCCCAGATACGCCTCGCCGCATTCCTCGTCCTGGCAGCCGGGCGCTGCCGCGGAAAGGTCGAGCCGAGTCGGACTCCATGTCTTGCCCGCATCCGCCGACTTCGCCACATACAGGGTGGTCACCGAGGCGCGCGCTCCTCCCGCTTTTGCGTAGGAAGCCCACGCCAGATACGCATTGCCTGCGGGATCGACCGTGGCTGCTCCCAGCAGAGACCATCCCGGACGGCTTTCAGTGTTCACGCGTGTCGGCATAAAGCTGCGCCCCCCATCCCGCGAGGCCGCCACCCACACCTCTTCTTCATGATTGAAAGCCACGTAAACGCTTTGGCCGCGCACTGCCAGGGCCGGTTTATCCAGTTCGACTTCGCTGCGAACCGCAATCGCAAAACTCCAGGTCGCGCCGGAGTCCACCGACTTGGCGACCACGACCGCGCGCTTACCGTTCTGCAACCACGCCGCATACACGGTATGCCGGTCGGCGGGGTCAACAGCAATCTGGGGATCAAACTGGCCCGAGCCCGATTCGAGCATCACATGCGGAGTCTGCCAAGTCCTGCCGTTGTCGTTGCTCGCCACCAGCAACATAGTGGGCACGCGACAGTCCTGGCAATCGGGTACTGATCCGTAGTGCGGATAAAGAACGTAGATCCTTCCCGAACCATCGGCCGCCACGGCCGGTTCCCACTGGTCGCCGCTCGTCAGGCCGACCCGCACCTGCCCGGAAAATTGCGGCACGGCCCCCCAAGCCAGGCTGGCTAGCGCACACAGCAACAGCACGAGTTTAGCGGAGCGCATGTAAACCACCGAACGAAAATCAGGGGGGAGGGACTAAACAGGCCCTTGACCCTAAACTTTATCTCGAAGCCGGCTGCCGGTCAACCACACCGACGCGCTACACCTTACGGATGACCTAACCAAGCCTCGCTCTGTCGTAAACCGGAAGATCCGGCCCGCCCATTGTTGTCGATGGTCCAGCTAGCAGTCTAGTGCTTGAAAGAAACATTTAGACCGGTAGTAATCTGCAGGTCGTTCTTTTTCGTCGTAGACGGCGGGTTGCTGACATAAATATCTCCGAACGAACTTTGCCATCCCAGCCACTTGCTGAGCTTGGTAACCGCACTGAGGTTGAATGTGCCGCGGTATTGTGAGGTATCGCTTAGGTCCGGGTAGATGAAGAAGCTTTGCGTGATGACTGTGCCCTTCCCGACCTTGTGCGTGAAGGCATCACCCAGCGTCAACCCCGCCAGGCTATTGGAATAAGAGTAGAACGTGCCACTTGTGGCCGGCGGCACGGGTAGAATCGGGACATCCGAGTACTTTTCATGCGTATAGTTCAGGCCGGCCAGGAGGTCGAGGGTAGTGACGGCATTCTTGATCGCATGCACACCCATACCTCCGCCGAGTGTGGAACGTAGAGTCAGGTCTTGCAGCGAATTGGAAAGAAAATCGCCACTCCCAAAGCCGAACATACGCGGGGAGAAATCGTGGTCGTAGCGTGCTCCTCCGCCCGCCGAGTTAGCGGTGGTGTGAGGCGATGCCGTCGGCAGATCGTTGGTCGCGTAGATCGAGTTGGCGTAAAGAATCAGTTTGTCGTGGAATCCCGTGCGTGCGGCATTGAACGCGATGTCCAAGTTCTTGGTCGCGCTGTTGCCGCGGGTCACGGCAAAGCCCAGATTCAGACCACCGGCCCAGCCCTCACTCCATCCCGGATGCAGACTCTTTTCATACGCCGCCTGCTCGGCCGGGCTACGCACCAAAGTGACAGATGCCTTCGGCGCCTCCACCGGACCTGCGGTCCTGGTGGCAACGACCACATCGTCGCCGCTGGTCGTCACCGGACCAACCACGGTCTTGCCCCCCAGCGTGACGTTAAGATCCCCTGCGGACGTTATGCTTTGAATAGCGTCGAACTTCATGGTTACGTCGCCGGCGTAATCCGTCTTGATCACGAGTACCTTGCCGTCGGACTTCGCAATCGAACCGGTCAGCCGATCTCCGTTCTTCAACACGACCTGGTCAGCGAGCGCCCGAATCGCGAGTAACAGAAGAAGACCTGCCACAAATTTCTTACGCACAAAAACCCTCCTTAATGTTGATTCGAAATGAGATGAAATTTCTAATTTAGTCTTACGGACACAACGGCCTTCAATAGCCAGGAAGTGAGTTACAGAACTCTCCCACTTCCGCAATCTACGCGAATGGGATTCTGTAACCACGCCGGCGCCCCCGGATGTTTGAGGATTACATTGGCCGCCAGAGTCTAGCCGATCCGCGAGATCGGCAGTCACCCGCATCAAACGAAAACGAAGCGGACGGAAACGTTGACCCTGAACTTTATCTCGAAGCCGGTTGCCGGTCAACCACGCGGTCACGCTAGTGAACATTGCTCCCGGCGGTTGACTCCCTAGTACTGCGGTGGTAGATTGTTGCAAAATTCAACAGCAGTGGGGTTTGTCTAAAATTCAACAAAAGTGGGGTGTCGCCATGTTGGAAGTGGCTCAGATCAACGAAGTTCGCCAGATCAATGATGAAGAAGTTGAACAGCAGGTTGGCTTAGCGCAGCTCAGTTCCATGAGCAGTCTTTATATCGACGATGTGCTCGCCGTGGTGGAGCGGGGGGCTAAGAAACTCCCTTCGTATCTGGATCTGTATCGAAAAGCTGTAGCCCAAGCGTGGGACCCGGACGAGCTGGATTTTTCCCAGGACCGGCAAGAGTGGCAAGCTTTGTCGCCGGAGACGAAAAAGCGGCGGATGTGGAGCTTGCGCATGTTCTTCGCGGGAGAAGAAAGGGTCGCCAGCCTGCTGGCGCCACTTGTCTGGGCTGCTCCCAGCAAGGATGTGGAGGCATTCGTGGCCAGCCAGTTGGCAGATGAGGTCCGCCACACCATCCTGTTCGACCGCTACTGGCGGGAGGTCGTGGGCACCGATGCCCAGAGCCTGCACGAACTGGTCAACCAGATCAGCGTAACCGCCCAAGAGAATCCGGCCTACCGTTACTTATTCTACGAGTGGCTGCCTGAGCAATCGCAATGGCTAGCCTCACACCCGAGTGATGTGGACGCCACTGCCCGGTTCGTCACCGTTTATCACCTCATCGTCGAGGGCGCCATGTTCCTAACGGGGATGCGGTACCAGCTCGAGGGCGCCCGGCGTTGGAGCCGCACCTGGGGTTTCTATCAGGGCTTTACCGCGGCTACACGGGACGAGTCACGCCATGTCATCTTCGGCGTCCGCTACCTGCGCGACTTGGCGAGAGATAACCCGAGTCGTTTTGTGCCGCTCATCCAGGACACAATTCGGGAGTTCCGTCCCCTGATCTCGACCATCATGCGGCCTCCGCAGGGAGACTTGACTTACTACGGCGGAAAGCATCTGGAGTCGGCGTGGCCAGGTTACACGCCCCAGCGCTTGCAGGAAGAAATGATCGAATACGCGCACAGCGCGCTCGGGCGGCGGCTGCATGCGGTTGGAATTCCGGTCCCCGCTTGAGCTCCGCCAGGACGAGCGTTCCGCTCCAGGCGAGGTTCACGATGCTGCGGGATGGTCAATCTCGCTGATCGGCTAGGCTCCGCGCGGCACCGGTTGGCGCGCTTCGTTCAGCAGCGTCAAAGTCATGCCGCTGCGCTTGCTGTCGCGCTCCGCTTGGATGGCTTCCAGGCGCGAGCGCCACGGCGCAAGATCGAAAGGCTGCTCGGCGGGTTTCGCGACGTATGTGTCAATCAACTCGCGGTAGAAGCGCACGATGCCTGCCACTAAGGGCACGGGATACTCCCGCCCCTGGATCTTCAGGCAGTGAACACCCAGGTCAATGAGCGCCGGGATATCGTCCAGGTAAAAGAAGGCGTCGTTCTTGAGCGTGATCACTGGCTCCAGCAGCGCCTTGTCATTGAGCAGTTCCCACTGTTCCAGGCAGACGCGGTAATCCAGTCCGCCGCGGTTGGGGCTGCCGCGGAACACATCCTTGCCGAAATCGTCGACGGTCCGCTCCAACCGAATATACGGCGACATCCAGCACTTGCCCAGGTAGGTGTAGCAATGGTTAGCATGGATCAGGATTTCGATGCCCACATCGATATTCGCCTCGCGCGAAGCCAGTTCCCGCAGCGTGATCTTGGTGTCGGCCACTACTTGTGAGACCCCGATCGAGCGATAGAACTTCACGTCTTCGTTGTTCAGGATGTTGGCGCCGATGCTGGCGTGCAGAACGAGATCAGGGAAACGGCGGTGCACCTGCGCGATCGCGCCCACGTCGGTCATAATCGCTCCGTCGATGCCCCAACCGACGAACTTCTCCATCTTCTTTAGCAGCGAGGGGATTTCCGACGACTGCATATTCGTGTTAATAGCAACGCGTATCTTGGCGCCCCCGGAGTGCGCGATCCTCGTGGCTTCATGCAATTTCTCGTCGGAGAGTTCGTAGCGGTCACGCCGCCGGCTCCAGCCCCGTGCTCCCACGTAGATTGCATTGGCGCCGTTTTCCACGGCCGCCTTTACCATTTCCAAATTTCCTGCAGGCGCTAATAGCTCAACCATCGCTCACCTCTAAAAAGACAAAGAGAAATCACTCAGCAGGCCACAGCCGGTTGCGTCCGTTTGCCGACATACTCGGCACCGGTGCGGCCGAAATAAAAACCGTTGCACAAACCCACAGCCGTATGCTCGCGAATCGTATTCCACGCGGACTCGTCCTCCGTCCGATCGCCGGCGGCGGCGCGCTCCAGCGCCGCGCGATAGATCCTTGCAATATTCAGACGGTACGCAGGCGTCTCATAGGCTGCCTCAATCCGGAACACATTGTGTCCGGCCGCGATGAGTGCCGGCAAATGCTCGAGCATGCACACGTCCTTGCCACTCAGCACGCCCTTTCCCACCGACCGCATGGCCCAGTCGCCCTGCTTGAGGAACAAGTTTTTCTGGCATAGCGTCGGACATTTCTCCGGCCACTTCTGCTCATACTCCAGTAAGAAGCAGTAATCGGAAACGCCCAGCGGCATTTTGCCGTGAACCACCAGCTCCGCCGGCATACCGACGCCGCAAGTTATGGCTCCCACTTCGTCAAGGCTGATTTCGTAGTTCGGCGTAAAGCGGACCGCACCGTACTCTTTCAACACCTCGGCTCCCGCATCGGTGTACACGTTGGCAAATCCGCCGATGTGCGCCGGCATGCCGGGAAACTGCTCATGCACCATGCGCAGCACGCCGAGGTTATGGACCTCGACCGCATCGGCGCCCGCCGCGGCTGCGGTCTCCAAAGCTTTCTGCACCTTGGGCAGCACGTCATTGCGCGGCGCCGCATACGACGTCACGTAGGCACGCAGACCCTGGCCCTTCACCAGCGCAATGCCTTCTTCGAGGTCGTCCAGGCGCTCCAGGAAGTTGTCCTCGTAAATGCGGCAGTAAATGTTGCCCAGGTAAACCGCGTCATATGCACTCAGGTCCGATTCGCGGAGATTTCGCAGGTTGGAGATCGTCGTATTAAGTTCGAAGGTGCCCATTCAACGTCCTTGTACAGTCCACATCACCGGCAGCGCAGCCCGGTTCCCATTGGATGTCTGATCGGCCTTCTGATCGCTCTTCTGATCGCTCTTCTGACCGCATTTCCAGGCATCCACAGCCGCACGGTACGTCCCGATGATAGCACGCACCATCTCCGCTGGAAGGCTGCGGCCCTGGATCTTGATCACGTCCACACCAGCATCAAGGAAAGCTCCGAGTTCCGCCACTGGGCTGATCTGCCGGCTGGGAAACAGCCGCCGGTCAGCCTCCACGCCATCTTTCAACAGACTCCACGGCTGCTCGCAGATACGGAAACAACTGCCTACTCCGCCGCGTTTGACGCTGCCACCTAAACGTTGCGACCCGTCGCCCCGCTCCGCCGCGGCGAAGTTCAGGTAGCTGGGCATCCAGCACTTTCCGAGCTGAATGAACTCCTGCACCATGTGCAGCATGACCTCGATCTGGATCGAGGCCTCCGCCTTTACCGCCGCGATTTCCTGCGGCTCAACATACCCCGGTAGCACCACAGCCGTCGCGCCCAGGTCTTGGTAGAAGAGCGCGTCGTTCGTGTTCAGCGCACCGCACCCGATGCTGGCGGTGATGGCCAATCCCGGCAGGTTCCGCCTGACTTCCCGCAGAAACCCGACGTCGTTCAGGATCACCGCATGCAGCCCCCAGTCCGCCAATTCCGCCAGTTGACGCAGCAGCTTTTGGCGCTCCTGCGGCTTGGGTATGATGTTGGCCGCAAGCTGCACCTTTTTCCCGAGAGCGTGAGCTAGCTCGATGCACGTTCGCAACTGCTTGCGGTCAAATTCGCCCCGCGCGCCGCCCCGGCTCCAACCCCTTAATCCCACGTACACCGCGTCCGCGCCCACTTGAAACGCCTGCTTGGCCGCCTCGAGATTGCCGGCTGGAGCCAGCAGCATCGCACACCCCTTGGACAAGCCGATGCCGCAGCCCTTCGCAGTGGAAAGTGGGCTAGCCTTCACCGGTCCATAGCCCGGAATTGCACGTTCAATCCCCAAGTTGGCCCCAATTATTTCCTGAGTCAGTGAGCAATATCACGCCGAGGTGTGACGGCGACCTACACCACACCAGAGGTTTCCTCTCGCCATGCCGTCAGGGTGTGCTGGAACTTGACCCGCTTCTCCGCGTGCCCCGGATGGGGACTGGTTTCGCCATCGTTTATAGTGTAATGCCCGCTCTGTGCGGTGTCATCCGGAATAGAAAACGATACACCCGCCGACCAGCGAACCCAAAATCACTTAGCCACGGATCTGGATTGAGGGGGTGAGGGTGCGCCCTCAACCCCTTCGAACTTGTTCTTGACATTGTCAGGGCGGAGGCATACGTTCGGCGCACGAAAGGATGAAGCGTTTCTGAGCTTTTAAGCCCGCCAATCTACCCGTGGCTCGCTCGCAAAGCCCGCAGAATGTGCTCGCGTTCTGTCGCTTCCAGAGTTTCATCCATGCGTTTCTCCTCTACGGTCGGCAGCTATGCGGTTGGGATTGAAGCGGACAACGCTGCAATCGAAACCGAAGCATTTTGGAATTAATCCGCGGTCACGACCGCCCTGGCAAAAGTTCACCGCGGATGGACTGAGAAAAGACGCCGCAGGCACGAACCCGACCAGCAGCCGATCGCGACCCAACCATACCGAAGGGCGGGCGGTTCGGTTACAATCCTCGCGCACATGAACCGCGAATATAACAAACAATACAGCCACGAATTAGGGCGCGACATGGAGTCGCTGGTGTACGGGCACTCCGGTCAGCCTATCCTCGTGTTTCCGACCTCCATGGGACGTTTTTTTGAGTATGAGGATGCGGGGATGATCCACGCACTGGCGGGGAAGCTGGAGGCGGGCGCGATCCAGGTGTTTTGCGTGGACAGCGTCGACGGCGAGAGCTGGTACAACAAGGGAGTGCATCCAGGAGCGCGAATCTGGCGGCATGTGCAGTACGAGCGCTACCTGATCAACGAGTTTCTGCCCTATTTGAAGTGGAAGAACTGGGCTCCGCAGATCGCGGTGACGGGATGCAGCTTTGGCGGCTATCACGCGCTGAATTTTTCTATGCGGCATCCGGATGTGGTTTCGGCTTGTGTGACCATGAGCGGATCGTTCGATATCAAGAGCTTCCTCGACGGCTACTACGATGACAATGTCTACTTCAATAATCCGCCGGATTACCTATCGAACATGAGCGATGAGTGGTTCCTGAGCCGGTACCGGCAGATGAAAATTGTGCTGGGATCGGCGGACTGGGATATGTGCCTGGACGCGAACGTGAAGATGGCGGCAATTCTTCATGGCAAGGGGATTCCGCATTGGCTGGATATCTACGGGGACAACAGCAAGCATGATTGGCCGCTGTGGCAGCGGATGGCGGGGAAGTATTTTTAGGTATGGCGCTGTTCGGGGTTCGCTCGCCTGCGGCCGCACGGCGAGAACGAGCGGTTGGCATCGGCCAGCGAGGGACGAATAGCGAACAGCGTTTTCCACCACAAGGAGTGTCTTATGAGCATTAAGAAAGTCGGAATTCTTTTTGGCATGGAAGGTACATTTCCGCCGGCTTTCGTCGAGAAGGTTAATGCCATGAAGGTCGCGGGCGTTACCGCCGAGTTTGTGAAGATTGGCGGCATCCGGATGGATGAGCCGAAGAAGTACGACGTGATCATTGACCGCATTTCGCAGGACATTCCGTTCTACCGGGCGTATTTGAAGAACGCAATGCTGCAGGGGACGATGGTGATTAACAATCCGTTCTGGTGGACGGCCGACGACAAATTTTTCAATTACGCGCTGGCGCACAAGATGGGCGTGGCGATTCCACCTACCGTGATTTTGCCGCATCATACGCATCCGCCGGATACGACCGGCAAATCCATGCGGAATTTGATGTATCCGCTGAATTGGGAAGAGGTGTTTGCCTATGTTGGGTTTCCGGCGTTCTTGAAGCCTTACGCGGGCGGCGGCTGGAAGCACGTATATAAGGTTCATTCTCCGGAGGAATTTTTCCACAACTACAACCAAACGGGCGACCTGTGCATGACGCTGCAGCATGGCGTGGAGTTTGAGGATTACTACCGTTGTTACGTGGTCGGGCAGGAAAAAGTGCACATCATGAAGTACGATCCGAAGGCTCCGCATCATGAGCGCTATGTGAACGGCAATCCGCAGCCGGGAACGAAGTTAAAGGGGCGGATCGAGAAAGATGCGCTGGCGCTGTGCCGCGCGCTCGGCTACGACCTGAACACGGTGGAGTTTGCGGTGGAGGATAGCGTGCCTTATGCGATTGACTTCATGAATCCAGCGCCGGATGCGGAGATTACATCGGTGGGGCAGCAGAATTTCGAGTGGGTGGTGGAGGCGGTGGCGCAGATGGCGGTGAAGAAAGCGCTTAGCGGGGAAAATCCGGTAAAGGAACTGCGCTGGGCGGCGTTTTTGAATGGAGTGACATGAACCATGTGGTGGCGGGGCTTCGCCCCGCCAGACGGGGCGAAGCCCGTCCCCACACAAGCTGCTCATTGGTATACTAATTGGACTTCTGCCAGAGTCTTCCCCTGCCTGGCACCCTGGATGCCGCGATGAAGCCTACTTTCACGCTTGGAATCGAAGAGGAGTATCAGACCGTCGATCCCGAGACTCGGGACCTTCGGTCACATATTCACGCCGAGATCATCGAGAAGGGCAAATTGATCCTGCAGGAACGGGTCAAGACGGAGATGCATCAATCGGTGGTGGAAGTGGGGACGTCGGTTTGCGCCAACATCAAGGAAGCCCGGGAAGAACTGAAGAATCTGCGGCGGCAAATCATCCGACTGGCACGGGAGAATGGGTTGCGGCTGGCTTCGGCGGCCACGCATCCGTTTGCCGACTGGCGAGTGCAGGCGCTTACGCCGGGCGAGCGCTACAAGAATATTGTGGAGGATATGCAACTGGTGGCCCGGGCTAATCTGATTTTCGGGCTGCACGTGCACGTCGGCATCGAGGATCGCGAGACCCTGATCCACATGATGAATCATGCGCGGTATTTCATACCGCACTTGCTAGCCCTGTCCTCGAATTCGCCTTTCTGGCTGGGGATGGATACGGGGCTGAAATCGTACCGCTGCAAGGTGTTCGACAAATTTCCGCGGACGAACCTGCCGGATTATTTTCCGAGCTGGGGCGAGTATGAGAATTACGTCAAGCTGCTGGTAAAAACGAACTCGATCGATAACGCGAAGAAAATCTGGTGGGACATGCGGCCGCATCCGTTCTTCAACACGCTCGAGTTCCGGGTGTGCGATCTTCCGATGCGGGTCGACGAGACGATCGCGTTGGCGGCGCTGATCCAGGCGACGGTGGCAAAACTGTACAAGCTGTACTCGCAGAACCAGGGATTCCGGCTGTACCGCAAGTCGCTGCTGATGGAGAACAAATGGCGCGCGGCGCGCTACGGGATCAACGGCAAACTGATCGACTTCGGCAAGCAACTGGAAGTTCCGGAGCGCGAACTGATCGAAGAGTATCTGGAATTCGTGGATGACGTGCTGGACGAACTGGATTGCCGGGAAGAAGTGGAGTACATCCACGAAATTATGAAGATGGGCACGGGCGCGGACCGGCAGTTGGACGTGTATCGCAAATCCGGCGACATGAAAGCCGTGGTGGACTACATCATTGAGGAGACTGAGGTGGGCGTGGACGAGGTGGACAGTTTGCCCACCGCCCGGGCCGTCTGATGAGCTTGATGAAGACTTTTACGAATGCGACGGAACAATCCAAGCGACAACTGAACAAGCTGGCTTTTGATCCGCAACTGACGCCGGGGGCGCTGAATGCGGTGCGCGTGTGCCTGCGTGTGCAGCCTTCGGAAAGAGTCACCGTCATCACCGATGAAGTGAGCCTGGAGATTGCGGCGGCGATCGTGCATGAACTGGAAGAAATGGGCTGCCGCTACCAGACGTGGGTGCTGGAGGATGTGGCGACGCGTCCGCTGACGGAATTTCCGTTGGCGATCGCGGAGGACCTGGAGTCGAGCCAGGTCAGCATTTTTGTGGTGCAGGCGCAGACCAACGAATTGAAGTCGCGCATGCAGATGACGGATGTGGTGAATCGGCGAAAAATCCGGCACGCGCACATGGTCAACATCAACAAGCGCATCATGCTGGAAGGCATGCGTGCGGACTTCCAGAAGGTCGACCGGTTAAGCGTGAAGGTGATGGAAACGGTGCGCCAGGCGAAACAGATCCGGGCGAAGACGCCTTCTGGGACGGATCTGGTGGCGGATTTGAATCCGAATTACCGCTGGGTGAAGACGAGCGGAATTATCAGTACGGAAAAGTGGGGCAACCTGCCCGGAGGTGAAGTTTTCACGACGCCGGGGGAGGTGAACGGCACGTTTGTGATCGATGGCGTGGTGGGCGATTATCTGTGCACGAAATTTGGCGATTTGAAGGCGCATCCGCTGACCATCCAGGTGACGGGGAATCGCGTGGTCGAAGCGCACTCGGCGAACAAGGAGTTGCAAGACGATTTCTGGGCTTACACGCATACCGATGAGAACAGCAACCGGGTCGGTGAGTTTGCGATTGGGACGAACATCGAACTGAAAGATGTAATCGGGGAGATCCTGCAGGATGAGAAATACCCGGGCGTCCACATTGCGTTTGGAAATCCGTATGGGGCACACACAGGAGCGGAGTGGTATTCGTCGACTCACATCGATGTCGTGGGACGAAATTTTGATATCTGGGTCGACGGCGAGCAGATCATGCGGCGCGGGCAGTTCTTGATTGAGGCGTAGAGTGTGTGGTGGCGGGGCTTCGCCCCGCTGGGACGGGGCAGAGCCCGTCACCACACGAGCTTCTATGATTCCCTCCTACCGGCAAGACTTCAACTCGCGATTCACTCCTGAAAAGTATGAGCGGTTGCGGCGCGAGATGACTTCGCGATGCGGGATGGAAGTTCCATTCGCCCTTTGCGAGACGCCTTGCTTCTTTCCGAATGCGCTGGTCGAGCGCCTGGGAGAGGATGGGAAGGCGCTGATCCGGCAGTTGGTGGAGAATCCGGAATATCGCGCACGCTCGGAGGCTTCAATTCCCGCGAAGTTTCGCGCGCCGAATGAATCGCCGCATCCGATGTTTATCCAGGTGGACTTCGGGCTGGTGCGGGATTCGGCGGGCAAGTTACAGCCGAAACTTGTCGAGCTACAGGCCTTCCCTTCCCTTTACGCGTATCAGCCGGTGCTGGCGCAGGCTTACATCGATGCCTTCTCGCTCGACGCAAAACTTTGCTACTTCTTGAGTGGTCTGGACTCGGCTTCTTACCAGAGGCTTTTGCAGGACGCGATTGTGGCGGGACACGATCCGGCGAATGTGGTGTTGATGGAGGTACATCCCGATGTGCAGAAAACGCGTCCGGATTTTCTGTTAACGGAGAAGCTGCTCGGAATGCGGACGGTGTGCATCACGAAGATTCGCAAGCAGGGGCGTCGGCTGTTTTATGAGGAGCGAGGCAAGCAGGTTCCGATTGAGCGGATTTATAACCGCACCATCGTGGACGAACTGGAACGCAAGGGCGTGACTCTGCCATTTGATTTTCGCGATGACCTCGACGTGGAGTGGGCCGGGCATCCGAACTGGTATTTCCGGATCAGCAAGTATTCCATTCCTTATTTAAAACATCCGTCGGTGCCGCGGACCTGGTTTCTCGATCAACTGCCGGAAGCGCCGGCGGATCTGGAAAATTTCGTACTCAAGCCGCTGTACTCGTTTGCCGGACTGGGCGTAATGATTGCCCCGTCACGCGCCGACATTGACGCGATTCCTGCCGGGAAACGCAGCGAATACATTCTGCAGGAGCGATTGAATTTCACGCCGGTCGTGGAGACGCCACACGGCGCGACCAAGGTAGAGCTGCGGCTCATGTATGTGTGGCTCGATAAGTTAGTGCCGGTGCTGACGATCGTACGCATGGGCCGCGGTCTGATGATGGGCGTGGATCAGAACAAGAATATGGCCTGGGTAGGATCATCGGCGGCGCTGGTTAGTGGTTAGTGATTGGTTCGCCGTGCGCCCGGACGTGGTCGCGCCTTTTCCCGCTTATTAAGCTAATCCCCAAACTTGGTTGACCCGACCGGGATGACAGCCTACCATTACGCCTTCACGGGCTCGGGCCAGCTTTCAGCTCTACCCGTAAAATCAAAGGTGAAGGCGGCGGACAGGCGTGTCCGCCGCACACGGCCATGGAGATCGTCGGGCAAACGGTGTCCCATTACCGCGTTCTGTCGAAGCTGGGCGGCGGCGGGATGGGAATTGTGTACGAGGCGGAGGACCTCCGCCTGGGCCGCCATGTCGCGCTGAAATTCATCCCCGAGCACCTCGCCAAAGATCCGCATTCGCTGGAACGTTTTATGCGAGAGGCGCGCGCGGCATCGCTGCTCAACCACGCCAACATCTGCACCATCCACGACATTGAGGATAACAACGGGCACCCGTTTATCGTCATGGAAAAGCTCGAAGGCGAGAGCCTGAAGCAGCGAATCCATGGTCAGCCCCTCGACCTTGAAGATCTGCTGGACATCGCGCTGCAAGTCGCGGACGCGCTGGCGGCTTCCCATGCCAAGGGCATCGTGCACCGCGACATCAAGCCGGCAAATATTTTTCTGACTCCGAATGGGCAGGTGAAGATTCTCGACTTTGGGCTGGCCAAGCTGGCCAAGTCCAACTCCAGCGACCAGGGCGTGGGTACGACGACGGACTCGTCGCTGGAGGAATCGCTGACCCAGGTGGGTGTGATTCCGGGGACGGCGGTCTATATGTCCCCCGAGCAGGCGCGCTCGGAAGACCTGGACGTGCGCAGCGACATATTTTCGTTTGGCGTGGTGCTCTTCGAGATGGCCACCGGCAGGAAGCCGTTCACTGGAACGAACGTGGTGATGACGCTGCACGCGGTGATCAACTCGAAGCCGGCATCGCCGCGGTCAATCAATCCGGCGGTGCCACCGGAACTCGAGGCCATCATCGGAAAAGCGATGGAGAAGGACCGCAACCAGCGCTACAAGAACGCGGCGGAGATGAAGGCCGACCTGGTGAAGCTGAAGAAAGTGACGGACCCGATGCTGCGCAGCGGGCTTCGTCAGGCGAGTGGACTGAGCGTGGCGACGAACACATTCCAGAAGTCGAGTTCGATGCGAACCTGGATCATCGCCGGACTGGCAGCACTGCTGCTGACGGCAATGGCGGCGATGGGGATATGGTTCGTTAAGCGCAGGGTGCCGACGGTGGAGGCGGGAATCCGGACGATCGCGGTGTTGCCCCTGCAGAATGTCAGTAACGATGAGGAGAGCGAGTTCCTGCGCTTCGCGCTGGCGGATGAGATTGCTAATGCGCTGACGTATGCGCATTCGCTGGAGATCCGGCCCTTGGCCTCGACACAGAAATATGCCAACGCCGAAGCCGAGCCGGCAAAAGCCGGGAGCGAGTTAGGGGTGGGCACGGTGGTGGTAGGACACTTTCTGCGTCAGGACAAGATAGTGATGGTCACGCTGGAAGCGGTGGATGTGAAAAACAATAGGCTGGTCTGGACCGGCACGCTAACCTCGCCCACGGATAACCTGATCGCGCTGCGTAACCAGATGGCGAAAGAGGTGCGGCAGGAACTGATGCCGGCTTTGGGGATCGCCCGCGAGGCGGTGGAAACGGCCAGCGCTCCGGCGAATCGCGAAGCGTATGAGGCTTATCTACGAACGCTGGCCATTCCGCGCGAGGTCAAAGCCAATAAGGATGCTATCGCGATACTGGAAAAGGTGGTAAGCCTTGATCCGAATTACGCGCCGGCGTGGGAGGTGCTGGGACGGCGGTATTACTTCGATGCCATCTACTCGGACGGAGGCGATGCGGGATATCAGCGTTCGATTGCGGCCTATTCTCGAGCGCTTTCACTGGAACCGGGACGGGTCAGCGCAGCGGCACTGCTGGCGGCGCAGGAAGCCGAGGCCGGAAAGCTCGACCGGGCTTATGACGACGCACGGGCACTGCTGCAGAAGCGTCCGGATGCAGCCTACGCGCATTTTTCGCTGGCGTATGTACTGCGCTATGTGGGGTGGCTGGATGAGGCACAGAGCGAGTGCGACAAAGCTTTGGCAATCGATGCGAATTATAACTGGCGAACATGCGCGCTTGCTTTTGCTGAGGCCGGAAAGGCGGTGCGTGCCATGCAGTTTGTTGAACAGGATACGGGCTCGGAATGGTCGAATGCGGTGCGAGTTTCAGTGCTGATGCGGCAGGGGAAGATCTTGGAAGCCCAGCAAGCCGCGCCGCAGATGACGGAAAATCCCATGTGGATGCGAGGACTGGTCGAGGCATGCCTGGCCAAGGCGCCAGCAACGGATATCCACCGGATGGCAGAGCAGGCAGAAAACGAATTATTGGCTAAGCAGAATCCCGAAATGAAGTATCACCAGGGCACTTTGCTGGCGGCTTGCGGCGAAAAGCAGATTGCATTCGTGTTTCTGCGCCACGCCGTGGACGGGAACTATTGCGCGTACCAGGCGTTGCAATCGGATCCGCTGCTGGCGGGCGTGCGCGGCGATGCAGAGTTCCGCCAGATTGTGCAAGCGGCGGAGGATTGCCAGAAGAAGTTCGCCGCGGCGCAGGGGATGGTTCGGTAAGCGCAAGGCGGAACATAGTTGCTCCTTTCTTTGGGAAGATTGATCAGATGTTCATGTTTCGAATGTTGAAGAAGTTCGGGCTTGGATGGGTGTGGAACACGCTTGCGACGGCAATGCTGCTGGTCGCTCTAACAGCTTCGGCCGCGATATCGGCCACCGCGCAGACGGCGGAAAAAGCTGCGGCCGATCATAAGGTCGAGCACTATTACGAGCCGCTCCCGCAGGAAACCGGCGCGGCGGGGCTCAAGCTGATGCTACGACGCTTGCAGACGACGGCGCGGCTGATGCAGGTGGATGCGCATCCCGATGACGAAGATGGTGGCATGTTGACGTTGGAGGCGCGGGGCAAGGGCGTCTCGACGTTGCTGATGACGCTGAACCGAGGCGAAGGGGGACAAAACAAGCTGGGCAGCAATTTGTTCGATGTGCTCGGCGTGGTGCGGACTCTGGAGGTGTTGGCAGCCGACCGCTATTACGGAGTGGAGCAGCGGTTCTCGCGAGTCGCGGATTTCGGGTATTCGAAAACTCCGGAAGAAACCTTTCAGAAATGGCAAGGGCACGACATCGCACTCGCCGACATCGTGCGCGTGGTCCGCACGTTTCGTCCAGATGTGCTGATTGCGCGCTTTTCGGGAACGGAGCGCGATGGGCACGGGCACCACCAGGCGTCGGCGATACTGACGAAAGAGGCGTTTCGCGCGGCGGCCGACCCTAGTCGTTTTCCGGAGCAGATCAGAGAAGGATTGCAGCCCTGGCAACCGAAGAAGCTGTACATCGGAAACGTATGCGGCTTCGGCGCTTCGACCTGCGACCCAGCCAATTACACGGTCAAGCTGAACACCGGGAAAGAAGACCCGGTGCTGGGCGAGTCCTACGTGCAGTTTGCGATCGAGGGATTGCGCCATCAGGAATCGCAGGCATTGGGTGGCGTCTCGATTCCCAAGGGCGATCGATTTGCCTATTACAAGCTGGTGGATTCGGTCGTTGACTCTCCAAAGGACAGCGACGGCCACGAGCAGGACTTCTTCGATGGCATCGATACCACGCTGCCGGGGCTGGCGTCGAGGCTCGGGAATGAAGAGAAGAAAGTGCCGTGGCTGCGTGAGCAGCTATCTCGGATCCAGCAACAGATTGCCGAAGCTGAGCACGAGCTTGAGCACAACTCTGATAGCGACTCGGCAAAAAGCGCGCGGGTTCTCCTGAGCGGACGACGGGCAGCGGATGATCTGCTGCAACGCGTTCGACAATCATCGCTATCGGATGATGCGAAACAGTTGCTTACAAGTGAACTTGAGACGAAGAGCAATCAGTTCCAGCAGGCAGCGAACGTCGCGCTGGGAGTCAAGTTGACGGCAACTTACGACGGCCCACCGGCGTCTTCTCCGGAATCAGCTGCGATGGCCGTTCCTGGAGAGAGTATTGGCGTGAAGTCATCGGGCTTTGCCAAGGGCGGGATTGTAGTCTCGGCAAAGTTGATCTTGGACGCTCCGGGTTGCCAACAGAACGCCGAAGGAGCAAAGTCGACCGACAAGCTTTCATTAGCCGAGTTCGATTTCCGCATGACGCCGTGCGCGAAGGCCGGCTACACACGGCCCTACTGGCACCGTGACGACCCGGAGCGCGACGCCCTGAATACGATTGACGAGCCACAGTATCAGACGCTCCCTTTCCCGCCACCGCCATTTCACGTGCGCATGGAATATCAATATCAAGGGCTCGACGGATCGATCGAGGTTCCGGTCATGGTGCGGTTCAAACAGTCTGACGGAAGCGAGGGCGAGCATCCGCTGGCGATTGGCCCGGAATTCTCAATTGCCTTGTCACCGTCGAACTCAGTCATCCCTTCCGACAAGCGCGGTAGCACGAGCGTAAAGACCACGGCGCGCGACCAGAGCACTGGCTCCGAGGCGCAGATTGTTTTGAATGTGCCGAACGGCTGGCGCGCGGAGCCGGCGCACGAATCCGTTGAGATTCCCAAAAATGAGTCGAAGGACGCTTTATTCCACGTCTTCCCTTCCGAGTTAAAGGAAAGCCAGACTCATATTCGAGCGGAACTTACGAGCGGGGCAAAGGCCTACAGCGAGGGATATACGGTGGTCACGCGTGAAGATCTCGGAACCTTTTATTACTACCAGCCAGCGGTGCAGCGCGTGTCGATCGTGGATGTAAAGGTCCCCACAGACCTAGCAATTGGATACGTCATGGGCGCGGGCGATGACATTCCGACGGTGCTCGAACAGATCGGAATAAATGTCACGATGATTCCGGCTGACAAGTTGGCAGGCGAGGACCTGAGCAAGTACCAGACGATCGTGCTGGGCATCCGCGCCTATGATACCCAGAAAGGCGTGATTGACAACAACAAGCGGCTGCTCGATTTCGTCGAGAAGGGTGGGCGCTTGGTCGTGCAATACAACACGCTGGGATCGTTTGGGGTGCCGATCGATTTTAATGCGGGCAAATACACGCCGTACTCCGCAACGCTGAGCCGGGCGCGGGTTTCGGTGGAAGAGGCCCCGGTTACGATTCTCGATCCGGCGAACCCGATCTTTCATTCTCCCAACGAAATTATCCGGAAAGATTTCGAGGGCTGGGTACAGGAGCGCGGCCTGTACTTCATGTCGCAATGGGACAGCCACTTTACACCGCTGCTGGAATCGCATGATCCGGGTGAAGGCGAGCAAAAAGGCGGCCTGCTGATAGCGCGCTACGGCAAGGGGACATATATCTACACCGGATATGCGTTCTTCCGGCAACTGCCGGCGGGCGTGCCGGGGGCGGTGCGGCTGTTTGTGAATTTGATCGGCAGTCGTTAGTGTTCGCTGGCAGTCGTCGGTCGTCAGTCGTCGGTCGTTAGTAGTGAGTAGTGTGGGGCGCTTCGCGGGTTACGCAGAGAAAAGCAGGCCCTTCGCTTCGCTCAGGATGACAAATTCAATTTAGGTTAGTGACGGGCGCCAACGACCATCGACCAACGACTTATTTCATGACAATTCCACGCGAAGGCGAATCCGACACCAAGCCGCAACTCGTTCGCGGCATTGGCCTTGGCTCCGCGACCGCGCTGAACATGATTGACATGATCGGCGTGGGACCATTTATTACGATTCCGCTGATCGTATCCGCGATGGGCGGTCCGCAGGCGATGCTGGGATGGGTGCTGGGTGCGCTGCTCGCCGTCTGCGATGGCCTGGTGTGGGCCGAACTTGGTGCAGCAATGCCGGGGTCGGGCGGGTCGTACCGGTATTTGAAAGAAATCTATGGGCCGCAGAAGCTGGGACGACTCATATCTTTTCTCTTTATCTGGCAACTGTCTTTCAGCGCTCCGCTGTCGATTGCATCGGGCGCCATCGGGCTTTCGCAATATGCGGCTTTTTTCTGGCCGGGTCTGGAGCGCGTTTGGTCGACCCGCACCGGCAGCCTCAATGTGCCGCTGATCGGAACTCTACAGTTGACGTGGGTTGCGATGCCGGCCACGCTGCTGGCCATCGGCGTCTGCGCACTCACAGCTTTCCTGCTTTACCGGCAGATCACGGCGATTTCGCGGCTCACCAACCTGCTTTGGCTGGGCGTGATGGGGACGATTGGATGGATCATCGTTGCCGGGCTTACTCATTTCAATGCGCATCGGGCATTCGATTTACCTCCGGGCGCGTTCTCGCTTTCGCGCAACTTCTTTCATGGACTCGGCGGGGCAATGCTGATCGCCGCCTACGACATCGGTGGATACTACAACGTCTGTTTCCTCGGCGACGAGGTTAAGGAACCGGCGAAAAATATTCCGCGGGCGCTGTTCCTATCCATTCTGGCAGTCGTGTGTCTCTATATCGTGATGAATGTGAGCATTCTCGGCGTCATCCCGTGGCGGGAGATGGCGCGGTCGGGCGCCGCGAACAGCAAGCTATACGTGGTCTCGACGCTGATGGAGAGAGTTTACGGACATGGAGCGGCGTCGGTCATCTCGGTCCTGGTGATGTGGACAGCGTTCGCTTCAGTATTTTCGCTGACGCTCGGTTATTCGCGTGTGCCGTATGCGGCGGCATTGGACGGGAATTATTTTCGAGCTTTTGCGCGCGTCCATCCCGTTCACCGGTTCCCCTATGTTTCTGTGCTGGCGCTGGCGGGAGTGGCGGCGCTGTTCTGCTTCCTGAGGTTGGCGGACTTGATTGCGGCGTTGGTGGTGATTCGCATTCTCTTGCAGTACTTGGTGCAGGCGGTAGGCGTGATCGTGCTGCGCATACGGCGTCCGGAGATGGCGCGCCCGTTTCGCATGTGGCTTTATCCGGTGCCGGCGCTGGTGGCGGCAGCGAGCTTTGTTTTCATTCTGGTTTCGCGCACGGGCTTTTTGCGGGAGATCCGGTATGCGGCGGTGATTCTGGTGGTGGGGATTGTGGTTTATTGTGTGCGGGCTTGGCGGCGGCGGGAGTGGCCGTTTGGCGGTGGGGCGTTGGATGTTGAGCGGTAGTCTAGCCTGTGCGTTGGGGTAACCTTCCCCCATTTTTCGTAAAGTATTCAGGAATAAGTATTTATTTGTAAAACGCATCTCTGGCTTGGGCAATAGCCGTCGTTGGATACTCGTTTTTCTTGATGTTTACAGTCCGGTGTCCAGCATGTAGATGGAGGTTCGGAATGGGCGACAAGTGCATGAACTGCGGTCTGCCGAGACACCGCGACGATGCTTCGGTTGTCCCACCGTCGGTTACCTAATGTTGGCACAGCGATAGTTGCTGAAATCAGTTAGCGCTCAAAACCCTCGGCCAAGGTTTGTCCGCGCTGCTGCCGGGCTACTCCACCCCGGTGCGCTCGGCTTGGACCCTTCGGCACCGCCCAGGGCAGGCTCGCGAAGCCCCGTCCCCACACGGCCTTATTTCTTGGCGGAGGGATGATGCTTGCGCCAGTCGGCTCCATCGCGTCCGCCGTGGAGCGCGATCTGGGTGAGGAGGAGTTCGGCGGTAAGCCGGCGTTTGGTGAGGTGAGCGGCGATTCTCTGTTTCGCCTTCTTTGGTGAAACTTTCGGGTCGAGGAACACCAGCACCGACGGGCCCGCTCCGCTGAGGGCGGCGCCGAGGATGCCGGAATCTCCAGTGAGTTCCTTGAGCGCTGGCAGCAACGGACAGAGCGGCGCGCGATAAGGCTGGTGGATGCGGTCTTCGAGCGCCGAGGAGAGCAGGTCAGGACGGTCCTGCGTGAACGCCGCCAGCAGAAGCATCGAGTTCTGAATGTTGGTGATGGCGTCGGCGGGCGAGTACTGGAATGGCAGCACCCGGCGGGCCTGCTCGGTCGAGAGCGGCGCGTCCGGCACAGCCAGCAGCAGCGGCCACTTCCCTTTCGGCTTCACTTCGACCACCTGCGCCTGCACCTGATTCGCCATGCGCGCCACCGTGAGCGCGCCCATCCAGCAGGCCGCGGCATTGTCGGGATGGTGTTCGCGCATCGAAGCTTCGCCGACGATGCGGTCATTCTTCCAGCGCAGATGTCCGAAATGCACCGCCAGCGCGATCCCAGCCAGGCGGGCGGCGGCGGACGATCCGCAACCTCTGCCGATCGGAATCTCGTTTGCGATGTGGATGCGCAAGGGCGCGATCTTGCGGTTCTCCGATTCGAGGACCTCGCAATAGGTGGTGACGATGAGGTGGTTCTCCATGCGGGCGCAGATCTGAGCGTCGCGGCCTTCGGCGGTGACGAAAAAATCGGGGGCGCGCTCGGCGCGCAGGCGGAGGTGAAAATCCAGGGCAAGGGCGGCGGCGTCAAAAGCTGGGCCCAGATTGGCGGAGGTCGCCGGCAGCGCCAGGCGCAGCGAGCGGTCTGCAGATGTGGGACGTGAAGGCATAGGTTAAAAAACAGTTCTCAGTTCTCAGTTCTCAGTTCTCAGCTCTCAGTTCTCAGTAACACCGTTCTCCACGGAGAACCGCGAACTTACCGGGCGGCTGGAAACAGGCCGAAAACGACAGGAATAAAAGGCTTTAGCCCGGTCCGGCCTAAGCAGAATGCCTTGCCATCGGCACTGACGCTGAACTGAGTTTTATACACGAGTTTGCGGCGAACTGCTACGAATTTCTCTCGGCCGCATCGAGGGTAGCAATGACGGCCCCCAGTTCGGCATCAAGCACAACCGGGGCACGCCGCAGATGTTTTGCCTGGGCAGCCTCGGTTTCGTCGGGCGTTCCAGCAATGGATGTTCCGCCGAACAAGTCGCCGCGATGAAACTTGATGGTGAAGTCGGGATCCTTAAGAGCATGACCGGTCAGGATCAGGACAACGGACTCGCCGGGCTTGACGAATCCGCTCCGGCGCAGCTTCTTCAATCCAGCCAGCGTGACCGCGGAGGCGGGTTCGCAACCGATGCCATCGGCGCCGATTTCGGCTTTGGCAACTGCAATTTCGACTTCCGTGACTTGTTCGACCTCACCGCCAGTCGCCTGCAGCACACGCAGGGCTTTCTTCCATGATGCCGGATTTCCGATGCGAATGGCGGTCGCGAGCGTGTCGGCAGTCATGGGTTCGAGCTTCTTCCCGCCAAACTCGCGCACGCAGCGGTAAAACGGATTCGCGCCCCGCGCCTGGATGATCGAAAGTTTCGGCAGGCGCGAGATCAGTTTGAGCTCACGCATTTCGACGAGCGCCTTGCCGATCGCCGAGCTATTTCCCAGATTGCCGCCTGGGACGATGATGTGGTCCGGCGGCTCCCACGCTAGTTGCTCGAGAAGTTCGACGGCGGCAGTTTTCTGGCCTTCGATGCGATAAGGATTCACTGAATTCAAAAGACAGACCGGCTTCTGACGGACGAGGTCGTTGAGGATGCGGACGCATCCGTCGAAATCGGTGCGGAGTTGGCAGGTGAGGGCTCCGTAGTCGAGAGCTTGCGAGAGCTTGCCCCAGGAAATTTTGCCTTCCGGGATCAGCACCAGGCTGTGCATGTTGCCGCGCGCGGCATAGGCGGCCATGGAAGCCGAAGTATTGCCGGTGGAGGCGCAGGCAACCCAGCCAAATTTGCCCTGGTGCGCGGACGAGGCAGCAAACGTCATGCCCGTGTCTTTGAACGATGCGGTCGGGTTCATGCCCTGGTGCTTGGCGTGAAGATTCTCGACACCGGCCGCGCGCGCACACCGCGGCAGGGAGTACAGCGGCGTGTTGCCTTCGCGCAGCGTGATGGCATGCTCTTCAGGAATATAGGGAAGAAGTTCGCGGAAGCGCCAGACTCCGCTTTGGTCGAGGGCATCGCGTGAGGTGCGGCGCTTGAGCCAAAGAGCCTTCAGTGCCGCCAGGTCGAAAACCGGTGAGTCGGCGGTCCATCCGGGGAAAAAGAATTCCAGCAAATCACCGCAAGCAGCGCAGCGGAAGTTCTGGCCGGCGGAATCAGGATTTGATCCGCAGGAAATGCAGCGCAAACGGGAAACGGAAGCGGCGATTTGAGTAGTCGACAATGGTTATCCAGTGGAAAGCGATGAGTGTTGCTCGCCTTAGACATAATACGGCACCAGCCGCTCTGAATTCACGGATGCTGCTCACACGCGGACAGGAGCGTCCGCGCTACACGGGCTCATCTACTCACGTTCTAGCGCAAATATGCGTCGGTTTTATTGATCCAGTCGGCGCGCGGCGGGTTAAAGATGTCGAGATCGACGGTGTCCACGAGCGCTTCGGCCCGGTGCGGCATGTTGGGCGGAATGGTCAGAACTTCGCCCGCATTCACTACGATCTTTTTGCCATCAATCCAGAATTTCAGCGCGCCTTCCAGGATGTAAGTAATCTGCTCGTTGTGATGGCTGTGCTCGGGCACGATGCATCCCTTCTTGAGCAGGACGCGAGCGAGCATGACGTTCTGCCCGACCACGAAGTGGCGGCCAAGCAATGGGTTCAAAGCTTCGACCTCGACGGAACTCCAGGGAATGTGGCGCAGTTCAGCCTTCGGTGGCGCGCCTTTCAGAACCGTGGCTTGGAGCGCGATTTTACTCGGTGGTTGAGCTGCTTTCGTCATCTTCGTTTTCCTCTTCGCAGATGCGTTTCGGACTCGTGTTTCCCGGTCGAGCGGTTTCAGCTTCTTCTTTTTCATGAACGTGGCTCAATGAAAGGATATTACAAACGCCTGGCTTACGGCACGGCTGAAGCCGTGCCCTTTCAAAACCGACTCAAACGGCACCGCTGCCCCGAGGTTTGACTTATCGCTGCCTTGAGAATAAACATAGACAAATCGCGGAGGGGCTCGATGGCCAAGTTCTTGTTTACCATGCTGCCGGCGAACGACCTCGGTCTGCCGACGCGACTGGTGCCCATCGCGCGAGCGCTCGCCGATCGCGGCCACAAAGTGGCTGTGTTCAACCCTGCACCAGCACCTTCAAAGCTGATCGCTGAGGCGGGGTTGCAAAACCTCCCCATGCCCTCGCGGCCTATGCCGGCTCCGGTGATGGACTTGGCTCAAGTTGGGTCCGCCTGGGATGTGGAAGAGTTGTTTGCCGCTATCTATTCTGACGACGAATCTACTCGCGGCGAAACGGCGGTCTACGTGGACGTGGTCCGCGATTACGATCCTGATGTTGTCGTCGATTCATTCGGGCTGCTTACTTGCCTCGCCGCACGCGTTCTTGCCGTACCGCTCGTAACCGTGCTTCAGGGCAATATTCATCCCGCCAGCGATGGATTTCTTTGGTGGAAGAAGGACCGACCAGCTGGATTACCCAGTGCAGCCGCAGTGATCAATAAGGTTGCAGCGGAACACGGACTCGGACCCGTTGAGCGTTGCGTCGATCTGCTGGCGGGGAATCTTTCTCTGATCGTGGGCACGCCGGAAACGGATCCGCTGCCCGCTACCGCAGATGTCGATTACATCGGGCCCATTGTCTGGCAGCGCGGTAATGCCACTCTGCCCGACTGGGTTGCTGCGCTCGGCCGCGACAAACCTCTGATATGGGTCTACTCCGGCAATCCCCGGTACGGCAGCGCTCCGACCCCTTGTGACTCGATCGTGGTGATTCGCGCGGCAATCACGGCGTTGGGTGATGCGCCAGTGCAAGTAGTACTGACAACCGGCTACCAGGACGTGCCGGAGGAGTTTGGCGCTCTGCCATCAAACTTTCATCACGCTGCCTATCTGCCGGGTCGTGCTATGGCTGAGCGCTGCGACCTCATGGTGCATCATGGTGGTCACAGCTCGGTCATGACAGGATTGTCTGCCGGCACGCCGGCGGTGATCATCCCGACCATAACGGAGCGCGAGAGCAACGCTCGTCGTCTTGCGGCGTTGGGTGCGGGCGAGATTGTGTTGCCCGTTGACGGCGCAGACGGAGAAAAGCACATTGATGTGGCCGAATTCAGCGCTAAGGTGCACCGCGTGCTGAGCGATCCCGGCTATTTCAGCTCCGCTCGCCGGGTCGCCGACTCAATGCGCAAGTTTGGCGGAGCCCATGAGGCCGCCGACCGAATCGAGCGGTTCGCGGGCGGCCACGCCTGAGTTGCCGAAAAAGTCGCAACCGGGAATTGGAACGGCCATCTGCGGCAGGGGAGAAAATATGAAGAAGCATGAATTCCGTCAGGAAACCGAGGCGGTACGCGGCGGCACCAGCCTCGCCAAAAAGAACGGTCCGCTCTCCACGCCGATCTATCAGACTTCGACCTTCGAGGTCACAGACCTGCAGGAGCAGGTGCGCGCCATTCCTACTGACAGCTTCTACACGCGCTACGGCAATCCTACGCATACGGTCGCCGAGAATGCCATCGCCGAACTGGAAGGTACGGATGCGGCGCTGCTCTTCTCCTCCGGCATGGCTGCGATCACCACTTCGATTCTGGCGTTGGTGAAGGCGGGCGACCATATCGTGGCGCAGCGCGATATTTACGGCGGCGTGATCAAGTTCTTGTCGCAGTGGCTGCCGAAACTGGGGATCGAAACCACGTTCGTCGATACTAACGACATGGACCAGCACGAACGCGCCATCCGGCCCAACACAAAGATCCTGCACATCGAATCGCCGACGAACCCAAACCTGCGTGTCGTCGATCTGGAGAAGATTGCGGCGCTGGCGCGCAAACGCGGCCTCATCACGACCATTGATTCGACCTTTGCCACGCCGATCAATTGCCGTCCGGCGGAGTGGGGCATCGACTTGGTGCTGCATTCGGGGACGAAATATTTTGGCGGACATTCCGACCTGATCGCTGGCATCGCAACCGGAAGACGCGATTTGATCGAGCAAATCCATCACACCCGCACCACGCTCGGCTGCTGCATGGATCCGCACGCGGCCTTTCTGCTGCTGCGCGGAATTAGGACGCTGGCCGTCCGGGTCGAGCGCCAGAACGCAAGCGCGCTGCGAATTGCCGAATTTCTGAGCTGTCATCCCAAGGTAACGCGCGTGCACTATCCGCTGCTCAAGGACCATCCGGACCACGCCATCGCGAAGAAGCAAATGGCGGGCGCGGGCGGCGTCCTGAGCTTCGAGGTGGCAGGCAGCGGCGCCGACGCGTGCCGCGTGGCCGAGGCGCTGAATCTATTTACTTTGGCGCCGAGCCTCGGCGGAGTGGATTCGCTGGTGACCATTCCGGTGCTGACCTCGCACACGATGATCGCTCCGGAGCTGCGGAAAAAGATGGGTGTGACCGAGCAGATGATCCGCCTGTCCGTGGGCCTGGAGCACGTCGAGGACCTGATCGCCGATCTGGAGAAGGGCCTGGCGGTGCTGACCCGCGCGCGGAAAGAGGCAGTAGTAGCGGATTAAGCTAGTGTGGAGGGACGGGGCGGAGCCTGTCCTGAGCGGAGCCGAAGGAACCAGTCCAAGCGGGGCAAAGTCCCGCTTCCACACAATCAACGCGCGGCTTGCACGCACTCCAGGATTTCACCTTCGCTCAGGGTGTGGTCGCTCGACTTGGCGCACTTGAAGATGCGCTCGACCACCTCATCGTTCACCGGAAGGCCGCGGTGCTCCAGCCAGAAAAGAACATTTGATTTCCCGCTCATCGGGCCGATGTCGATGATCTGCTCCAGGCCGAAGTAGTGCGAGGGTACTCCGGAGTACACGGTGTTCGCGAGTTCGACGTCTTTTTTCTTGTAGGCCTTGATGACGGCAGCGGCGTGAACGCCAGTCGCGGTGCGGAACGCGTCCTCTCCAACCACCGGATAGTTCGCTGGAATCGGAACGCCGGTGGCTGCGGATACGGCCTCGCAGTAGTGCTTGAGTTTGGTCAGGTCCTGCCGGTCCCACGGCGCAATGCCCATGAGCTTCAGGTTGACCAGCATCTGGTCCATCTGCGTGTTGCCGACGCGCTCTCCGAGGCCCAGCGCGGTCGCATGCACGCAATCCGCGCCCGCCACTAGAGCCGCCATGGCGTTGGCGGTTGCCAATCCCCGGTCGCAGTGCCCGTGCCAATCGACACGAATTTTCTTACCCGAAGGCTTGACCACTTGTTCGAGAACGAACTTGACCAGCGCAACCGTGCCCATGGGCGTGGCGTGTCCGGCGGTGTCGCAGAGCACCAGGGCGTGCGCGCCGCAGTTGATGGCCGCCGAGTTGATCTGCTTTACCGTTTCCGGATCGCAGCGCGTGGTGTCTTCGGTGACGTACATGACTTCGAGGCCAAGCGAGACCGCATATTGGACGGCCTTTTCGGTGGTTTGAAGAAGGAAGTCGCCGTTCCAGCCCTCGGTATAGCGCCGGATGGGGCTCGTTCCAAGAAACGCAGCCACCTCGATGGGTAGGCCGGTTTTCTGGACAATCTCGGCAATGGGGCGAATGTCGTTCACGTGGGTACGCGCCGCGCAATACGCCGTGATCTTCATTTTGTGGGCGACGATTTCACGCGCCAGCGCCGTCGCGTGCTCGACCGCGCGCGGACCCGCTCCGGGAAGCCCGATATCGAGCGAGTTGATGCCGAGAGCTTCCATCAGGTGCAGGATTTCGATCTTCTGCTCGATGGAAGGATCGCGGACGGAAGGCGACTGCAGGCCGTCGCGCAGCGTTTCATCGGTTAGGCGCACCGGTCCCGGCGGATGCAACGACTTCGGATACAGAGCATTCCAGTCGTAGATGAGTTCAGAAACGTTCACAGCGAGCGCCGGCACCCCTCCGGCTAGCACACCCCACGAATTCCAACCGTGACGCTATGACTTTTTTTCTTCCTTGGAAGGAACCGTTAGCCCGAACACCGAAAGCCGGCCTCGACCCGCGACGTTTACCCCACGCGGATCTTTGGGACTGGGCAGGTAGAGCGTCTGACAATTTTCGCAGCGATACACTTCGGCCTCCGCCCCCAAGGTTTTCTCCAAGCAGCCGCATTCTTGTTCGACCACGTCGACGGTGTAGAACCAGCGCTTCAGATGTCCGCCACAGAACTTGCCCTTGTCATCTTTCTCGTTGCAGGCACGCTGGCCCGTCTTCTTGATTTTGATTTTGTGGTTGGGAAGATGCGGAAAGTTACCCGTGACCGCGCTCGCCGTTTCGCCGGAAGCCATTGAGTCTCCTGTGCGCCTTTGCAAAGGCCGCTTTCTGGTATTTTACTCAGCCACGGCCCTCAGACCAAGGGCGACGCGTCCAGGAACCAATAACTCAGAACTCCCGCTTCAGGCAGTACGTTAATATACGTGTCAATTGACGAGGTTAGGGCGATTTCACCAAGTATCGGTTCCGAACAAGCGTCGCGCAACATGCCAGACGCTCTTCAGTCAAATTCCTTGCGCGGTGCCGCCTGATCCGCACCGACGCGTCCCGCAGTGATTTCGGCTACGTAATAGTTCTCGCCCCTTATAGGGACGCCGGCCATCCGCCGCAGCATCGCGATCTGGCCGATGTGGGTGAGCGCGTCCGCGAGCGCGCTCTGAAACAATTTCTCGGCGGAAACTTCGAGCGGCTTTTCCGACGCCAGGTAATCGTCAAACTTTTTCAAGGCGGTGAAGAAGCGCTCGCATTCTTTTTCCCACGCGAGCGGAGCGGAATCGTGCCATTCGCGGCGGCCTTCGGACATGGCGAGGCCCCAGTCCATCAGGTCGCCGACATGCGCGAGAATTTTCGCCGGCGTGCGTGAAGTTTCTCCCGCGCGATAGTCGGCAAAACTCGGCCCAGCATTGCGGACCGCTTTCGCTCCGCGATAGGCGATGGTAGCTAGGATGTGGCGCAAGAACGCGCGAGTGTCGGCCATGATTACTCTACTTTCTTGTCATCTCGATTTACTTTTACATCATTGTCATCCCGAGCGAAGCGAGGGATCTGCATTTTGCGGCCGACTGCAGATCCCTCGCTTCGGTCGGGATGACAAAACTTTTAATGGATGGCACAACTTCAGCCTACAATTTCCTCCGCCACAGCGCTCCAGCCGCGCGCACGCCGGCTTTGAGCTTTTCCCACAGCGGGCGGGCGTACAGCAGGTCGAGGAAACTTTCCATCTCGCCGGTGAATCCACGACCATAACCGAACCACCAGATTTTTTTCATGCGCGGCAACAAGTCTGAATCGATGTGTTTCACGCGCACCATTTCTTCCAATCCCCAGCGCCCATGCGTGCGTCCCAAGCCACTCGACTTCACGCCGCCATGGGGAGCTTCGCTGATGCTGAAACACGACACAGCGTCGTTCACCATCACTGTGCCCGCATCGATCTGGCGAGCCAGTCGCTCGCCGCGGGCGCGATCGCGTGTCCAAACGCTGGCGGCCAGTCCGTAATCGGAATCGTTGGCCAGGCGCACGGCCTCGGCATCATCGCTGAAAGGCGCAATCGGCAGCACCGGGCCGAAGGTTTCTTCCTGCATCACGCGCATGCCGTGATCCACATCCGCCAGCACTGTGGGCGCAAAGAACGTAGGGCCGAGCTCGCGCAGCCGCGCGCCTCCGGCCAGCACGCGGGCGCCGCGCTGCCTCGCATCCTCCACCTGCGACTCCACCACACGCACTTGCCGCTCGTGGATCATGGGGCCAATCTCAGTAGCCGGATCCATGCCATTGCCGACGCGCAGCTTGCCCGCCTTCGCGCAGCAAGCCTCGAGGAAAGCCGGATACAAACTCTGATGCACGTAGCAGCGTTCGACCGACAGGCAGGTCTGCCCCGCATTCACGAAAGCTCCCCAAACGGCGCCGCTCGAGGCCACATCGACATCGGCGTCTTCGAGCACCAGCATGGCGTCCTTGCCGCCCAGTTCCAGCACCACCGGAAGCAGGCGGTCGGCGGCGATCTGCGCGATTCGCCGGCCCGTCGCGACGCTTCCCGTGAAGACCAGTTTGTCGATTTCGCTTCCGACCAGCGCCGCCCCGGTCGCGCCTTCGCCGGGAAGAACCTGGAAAATATCGTCGGGAACACTGGCCTCGCGCAGCAGCGCCTGGAGTTCGAGCGCAATCAGCGGCGTCAACTCGGAGGGCTTGAGCACCACGGCATTTCCCGCAACCAGGGCCGCCAGGGTCTCCGTTGCCGGAATCGAGAAAGGATAATTCCATGGGGAAATAATCCCGACCACGCCATACGGCTCGTGCAGAATGCGCCCTGACTTGGTCTTCATCGCGAGATTTCCGTGCGGCAGCTGTTCTTCGTGCAGGATCGCGAAGGCGTTGTCGATCAGGAATCGCGCCGCATCGAGCACGACCAAAACTTCGGTGAGCAGAGCTTCGACAGCGGGCTTGCCTGCTTCCTGTGTGATGCGCCGCGCGACATCTCTCTTATGCGCGAGAAGAATCTGCTGAAACCGGCGCACCACCCGGATGCGATTGCGGATGCCCCAGGCGTTCCAGTCCGGCTGTGCCGTGCGTGCGCGCTCTACCGCCGCGCGCACTTCGGTCGGACCGGCACTGTCCAATTCCCCCAGAACTTCACCCGTAGCCGGGTTTACGGAAGCGATGCGAGAAACGGCGGATTCGACGTCGGTGGCCATTGCGAAAAAGTGTACTCGGGACGGAACCGGCGCGCCAGAGTCTTATCCTGCTTGTGAATTGCCGGACTGTTCGTATAGCGCGGACACTCTTGTCCGCGTGCTCGTACAGCAATCCCACCGTCGGCGCGGACAGGAGTGTCCGCGCTACGCTAGTATTCCACCTCGACCAGATAGAGCCCGCTGGCGGGCGCGGTCGGCCCGGCCGCCGTGCGCTCCCGAGCGTCGAGGATGCGGCGCAAATCTTCCCGGCTCACCGCTCCCTTCCCCATCAGCAGGAATGTGCCGACCAGGTTCCGCACCATGTGATGAAGAAATCCGCTGCCCCGTACCGTGTAGATCAGTTCTTCGCCTTCGCGCGACCAACTGGAAGAGAAAATCGTCCGGACATTAGTGGTCCGAATGTTGCCCCTCCCAACATCTTCCCCGGCAGCCATCCGTTCCACCCGCTCCGGATCCACCGCCGCGAACGAAGTGAAATCGTGCTCGCCGACAACCACGCGAGCCGCTTCAACCATCGCCGATTCCTCCAGCGGATAAGGGTAATGCCACACATACCGCGCCAGAAACGGCGGGCAAGTCGCTCCGCGGTGAATGCGGTAGCGATAAGTTTTGCCTCGGGCCGACGTACGCGCGTGAAACTCGGGCGCGGCCTCGCTCACTTCCAGCACCCGGATCGACGTCGGCAGAATGTCATTCAGCGCCCGCATCCAGTTTTCGGCTGGAATCACCGACGCGGTCCGAAAACTCGCAACCTGGGCCAGTGCGTGCACGCCTGCATCGGTCCGGCCGGAACCTTGGGGCAGTACATTTTCCCCGCTCAACCGTCCAATGGCTGAGGCCAGCGCGCCTTGCACCGTCGTCCGGCCTGGCTGCACCTGCCAGCCGGCGAACTCGGCGCCGTCGTAAGAAAGAATCAGTCTGAGATTGCGCACGTTCTTTTTCGTGTCCTAAGCTGCTCGAGCATCATCGTTGGCATCCACAAAGTTTTGCCGCCGCCGGGTCGGAGAGTGCACCGGCCCGTCAGCTATACTATTTCACTTACGATCGTTCACTTACGTTCAATGGAAAAAATTGCTTTCTCAACGGTTAGAAAAAGATTACATGGAACTCTTACCTTTGGTTCTACGTATGAGCAGAGTGTGAGCACAAGGGCGCACCACTGCGTCCGTTCTTCTCGAGCCTGAAGCTTGAATGCGGTCGCTTGAGTGCGATCAATAGGATGTGATCAATGGAGATGATGCGAATGCAACCTTCTACAGTGTTGAATGCGTTTCGGCAGGCCGCCGCAGTCCTTTCCCTTGCCGCCGTCCTTCTTGTTGTCATCATGGTACCTGCCGGGTGGGCGCAAGATGCCTCGTCCGCGCCCAGTGCGCCGTCGGTCCAAAGGGCGGTCCCGTCGTCCTCGCAGCCGTTTGATGTGCAGGAGTACGCGAAACCGAAGTCGCAATTTCCCAACTTAATTGCGCCTTACACGCCGCGGCGCGTAGAACAGCCGAACCTGGCCAACACCCCGCGCATCGACCAACTCATGCGCGACGGCAAACTTTACATCTCCATGAACGACGCCATCATGCTGGCGCTCGAAAACAATCTCGATATCGCGATCGCCCGCTACAACCTGAACATAGCTGATACCGACATCTGGCGCGCCAAAGCTGGCTCCAGCATTCTCGGCGTGAACAGCGGTGTCGTGCAGAACACGCCCGGCGGCGGAGTAGGAGGGTTCGGCACACAGGTTGGCTCAGGCCAGGGCGGAACCTCGGTCGCAGCCGGTGGCGCCGGCGTCGGCGCCGGTGGCCTGGTCGTATCAACCCTGGGCAACGGCCCGGTTATCACCAGCTTCGATCCCATCCTCACCGGTACGCTCCAGTTCGACCGCCAGGAGATCAATTGCACCAACCCTTTTTGCGGCAGCAGCCAGAACACCACCACGGGCAATTTTGCCTACACCCAGGGATTCCAGTGGGGCACGAATTTGGCGGTCGGCTTCAACAATACCCGGATAACTTCCAATAATGAGTTCAATGCCTTCACTCCGGCCCTAAGTTCCAATTTCCAGTTCAAGTTGACGCAGCACCTGCTGCAGGGCTTCGGATTCACGCCCAACAATCGCTTCATCCGGATCGCAAAGAACAATCGTGAGATCTCAGATGTCGCCTTCCGCCTGCAAATCACCTCCACCGTCGACCAGATCGAAAACATGTACTGGGACTTGGTGTACGCCTACGAGAACGTCAGGGTCCAGAAGGAGCAACTGACTTTCGCTCAGAAGACGCTCTCTGACAACCAAAAGCAGGTGGAGATCGGGACCCTCGCGCCGATCGAGGTGGTCCGAGCCCAAAGCACGGTTGCAAGCAATCAGCAAACCCTGACCGTGGCACTCACCAATCTTGAATTGCAGCAACTGCTCATGAAAAATGCGCTGAGCCGCACGCTCGTCGACCCGGCACTGGCCGATGCCGAAGTGATTCCCACCTCAACCATGGAGCTGTCGGAGCATGAAGCGGTCGTCCCCACCCAGGATCTCGTGAATGACGCGCTCAGTCATCGTCCTGAACTGGCGGAAGCGCGCATCAACCTTTCCAATACCGACATCAGCAATAAAGCAATCCGAAGCGCCCTGTTGCCCTCGCTGGACCTGTTTGCCTACTACGGCGGCGCTGGACTGGGCGGCAGTTCGAACCCTACCTACATATGCGCTCAAGAACCGGCATTCTGCAATCCCCTTCCCAATCCTCCCCCTTACGCGGCCCCGGCTTCCGTTTCTTACGCTGCAACTTTGAACCAGCTGGTCAATTCCAGTGCGCCAGATAAAGGGATGGGCGTAAATCTCAACATCCCCATCCGCAACCGCGCCGCGCAGGCAACCCAGGTGCGCTCGGAGTTCGAATACCGGCAAGCCCAGTTGCGCATCCAGCAGATTGAGAACCAGGTGCGCATCGAGGTGCGCAGCGCGCAGTTTGGCGTGCAGCAGAATCGCGCCAGCGTCGCTTCCGCCCAGGCCGCCGTGGACCTGGCGCGGCAGTCGCTCGACGCCGAACAAAAGAAGTATGCGCTTGGCGCATCCACCTCGACTCTGGTACTGCAGAACCAGGCGCTCATGACCCAGGCCGAGGTCACGCTCGTTTCCGCCAAAGCCGCGTACGAAAAGTCGGAAGTCGAACTGGATCGGGCCATCGGTCTCCTGCTCGATCACGCCGGTATCTTACTCGCCGACGCGGAACGGGGCCAGGTGACGCACACCCCGAATATTCCGCACGTGGCGTCGCGGCCCGCCGACCAGCTAACCCCGGCGAACCCTCAACAGTAGCGAGAAATTCTACGATTGAGCGCCGGGCGTCCCCGCCCGGCGTTTCCCTTTTGCGCTTGGCCGCCTCTCGCGTATTCTCTCTCCGTGATGCTCTCGGACATCGACAAGGCTAGCTTGGAAAAGGCCGGGTGCCCCACTCATCGCGTTCTTTGCGATGAGTGGGTTGCTGGCGGATTTCGATCCCGCATATCCCATCCATCGCTCGCAAAATCCCAAACCCCGAAAATCCGCAGCAGCGGGGGCCCCGCGTGATCCTCTCCGTCGTAATTATCACGCACAACGAACAGACGAACATCGGGCGCACGCTCGCCAGCGTGCAGCCGCTGGTTGCCGACGGCAAAGGCGAGATCATCGTCGTCGACTCGGGCTCCGACGACCGCACCGTCGAAATCGCAAAATCCTTCGGCGCAAAAGTCTTCATCGAAGATTGGAAAGGCTACGCCGCCCAGAAGAATTCGGCGATCAACAAAGCGGCGGGAGCTTGGATTTTGAGTTTGGATGCGGATGAGGAACTTGAGCTGGCGCTGGCCGAGGAGATCAAGAAGGAGTTTCCGGAAACCAGGGAAGAGGCCCTCGCACTAGCGAAGGATACAAAAAACACGAACGCTGCCCGAAGAAGAACCAACCGCGAGGCGATCAAGTTCGCGAAAGAAAGCGGCATGCTCGCAAGCGCGATAGAGGCAAACCACGGCGTCGAAATCCCCATTACTGGTTATTGGATTCCTCGCAAGAACGAGTTTCTAGGTCGCTGGATCAGGTACGGTGGTTTTTGGCCCGATCCGAAAATGCGACTCTTCCAGCGGGGTATGGCGCGATTCGAAAATCGGGCTGTACATGAAGACGCTCAGCTCACTGAGGGCATCGCGGGACACTTGAACGGGGCGCTGCTTCATCACTCCTACCCCACCCTTACGGCTTACATCGACCACATGAACCGCTACTCGTCCCTCGGCGCGGAGATGGCGGTCGCCAAAGGCCGCCGCGGCTTCAGCGTGTTCAACATCGTCCTGCGCCCGCTCGCGACGTTCATCTACAACTATGTTTTTCGGCTAGGATTCCTCGACGGCCGCGAAGGATTGCTCTTGCACCTCTACCACGCTGTCTACGTGTCTTGGAAATATGCGAAGGCCTGGGAGCTCTCACGCTCAAGAGAATCAACGTAGAGACGCGGCTTGCCGCGTCTCCGCCGCCACCACTATCCGCGCAACGTGATGCGCATGATGTCGAACTCCACCGCCACCGACCGCTCGGGAAACTTCGATTCCACATAAGCCTTCACGTCGCCGACCGAAGGAATCCCGTCTCGGCCCGTCAACCCGCGCGCGTCGTCGAGCAGAATGATGTGCTGGTACGGATGGTTCAAAATCATCTCCAGCTCCGCCGCAAGCCGCTGGTCATCCGTTCGCATCCCCACCCAGCCGTAATAACCGGCGTCCAGCCAGAACAGTGCCGGGCCTGTCAGCAATGCGAGCACCTCGGGCATGACCACGCGGCTATCTCCGCAGAAAATTCGGATGTGCTCATCGCGCGCGAATTTGCGTGTGGCTCGCTCCGCCAGCGCCGGCACAAACTCGATGGAATAGATGCAGTCGAAGCGGTTTTTCACCGCGGCGACCATCTCGCCGTAGTAAGTTCCGGTCTCGACCAGAGTCTTCAGCCCAAATTTTTCTCCGTATTCGCCCACGACTTTCTGCTTCAACAGATGCGGAGATCGCGGCGGCCGCCCACGCACTATCCAATACCAGTAGTCGGGATAGTGGCCGAGCGCTTTGTACGCGCCGTACACCGGAGTGCGCTGCAACAACCGCCGAAACGTCTTCAGAATCCCTCCGCCGAAAGAGACCAGCATAGGTGCCAAAGAAAACAAGCGTCAAGCGGTGTCAAACGCGCTCCGACTTCCTCTGTGTCCTCTGTGTCTCCCCGTGGTCAAGAACTTGAACTTGATTTTGACCAACCGCTCGGTCGGTCTCTCCATTTTGCAGCCTGGCGGCTGCTCCTCTATCATCAAAAGCCATAGTGAGAAATGAAGCGGGGAACGGAATGCCTGAGAACAAACCGAAAGTCAATGTGTCCAAGACCATAGCTGAGAGCCCGATTTCCGACGTCTTTGAAGGCCGTCATCCCGCCGCCTCGGAAAAAAATTGGGCAGAGAAAACGCTCGCGCCCACGCTCGACAAGGCTCCCGAAAAACCGATTGGCGCTCCTAGCGGCACCAACCTCGACGAACACGGCCGCGCCCGTTTCAGCACCATCTCGAACGTCCCGATCCGCCGCCTCTACACCCAGGCCGATCTCCCCACCGACTGGAATTACGATCAGTATCTCGGCTACCCGGGCCAACCGCCCTACACGCGCGGCATTCACGCCACCGGCTACCGCGGCAAGCTCTGGACGATGCGAATGTTCTCCGGCTTCGCCTCGCCTGAAGAAACCAACCAGCGCTACAAATATCTTCTCGAGCACGGCGGCGGCGGGCTCTCGGTCGCCTTCGATCTGCCCACGCTCATGGGCTACGATTCCGATCACCCGGCCAGCGAAGGCGAGGTCGGCAAGTGCGGCGTCGCCATCGACTCGCTCGAAGATATGGAGATCCTCTTCGACGGCATCAGCCTCGAAAACGTCACCACATCGATGACCATCAATTCACCGGCCAGCGTGCTCTGGGCCATGTACTTGGTCGTGGCCGAAAAACAGGGTGCCGACTGGCAGAAGATCTCCGGCACCATCCAGAACGATATTCTCAAGGAATACATCGCGCAGAAGGAGTACATCTATCCACCCGCGCCCTCGATGCGCCTGGTGATTGACACCTTCGAGTTCGGGTCGAAATTTACGCCGCGCTTCAACACCATCTCCATCTCCGGCTACCACATTCGCGAAGCGGGATCGACCGCGCTCCAGGAACTCGCGTTCACCATCTACGACGGCGTCGAATACGTCGAATGGGCCCGCCGCCGCGGCCTCGACGTCGACGACTTCGGCCCCCGCCTCAGCTTCTTCTTCAACGCGCACAACGACTTCTTCGAAGAGATCGCCAAATACCGCGCCGCGCGCAAGATCTGGTATCGACTGATGAAGGACCGTTTCGGCGCCAGGAACGATCGCACTCGCCTGCTGCGCTTCCACTCCCAAACCGCCGGCGTCTCGCTGCCTGCGCAGCAACCGATGAACAACATCGCCCGTGTCGCTCTGCAGGCGTTGGCGGCGGTGCTCGGCGGCACGCAGTCGTTGCACACCGACGCTTACGACGAAGCGCTCGCCTTGCCCACGGAGGCCGCCGCGCGCATCGCACTGCGCACGCAGCAGATCATTGCCTTCGAGTCGGGTGTGTCCCAAACTGTCGATCCGCTCGGCGGAAGCTACTTCGTCGAGAAGCAAACTCTCGACATGGAGCAAGGCGCCTTCGATTACTTCGAGAAGCTCGATCAGATGGGTGGCATGGTCAAAGCCATCGAGCGCGGATACCCCCAGAAAGAAATTGCCGAGGCCAGTTACCAGTACCAGCGCGCGGTTGAAGCCAACGAAAAGATCACGGTCGGCGTGAACGATTTCGTCATCGAAGAGGAGTCGCCCGACATTCTTTACATCGGCGAATCGGTAGCCCGCTCTCAAGAAAGGAAACTTAAAGCCCTGCGCGCCCGCCGCTCGAACGAAGAAGTCCGCCGCTGCCTCGATGCCCTCAAGCAGGCCGCCGCCAAGGCTCCCACAGCAGGCACCAATGGCAATATTTCCAACGTCAATACCATGCCCTACATCGTCGACGCCGTCCGCGCCTACGCCACCGTGGGCGAAATCTGCGAAGCTTTGCGCGAGGTGTACGGAACCTACACGGAAGTGAGCGTCACATAGACTTTCTTTGAGGTCGCAATTTGCGACCTCAAAACTTTGTTCTTGAGTTCTGTGCGCTTCCCCGGTACAGCGCTGAACGACGCAGTTTCGGTTTCATCACATTCGGAGTGCCCATTGATCACAGCCTCCGCCAGTTACGACCGCTATGATGACGAGATGCAAATCACTTCGCCAAACACCGGACGAACACGGCGGCCGTTAGCAATCCGACGAAAAGCATCTGCGGTCTCGATCGATCTTCGGATCCTGATTCTGCGCCATCAGAAAGTCATCCTCGACACCGCCCTGGCGGAGCTCTACAGCGTGCCGGTAAAGCGCTTAAATGAACAGATAAAGCGCAACCGCAAGAGGTTCCCCGCGGATTTCATGTTCCACCTCACTTCCAGAGAGAACCAATCTTTGAGGTCGCAATTTGCGACCTCAAACCTTGGCCGCGGTGGACGACGCTCGCTTCCATACGCCTTCACCGAACATGGCGCGATCATGGCCGCGACGGTGCTCAACTCTGAACCAGCGGTGGAAATGAGCGTTTACGTGGTGCGCGCCTTTGTCCGCTTGCGTGCGGCGCTGGCCGCAAACCGCGAACTCGCCGGCAGGATTGAAGAGTTGGAAAAACACCTGCAGACGCACGACGGCGCGATCCAGGAAATCATCCAGGTCATCAAGCGACTGATGAACCCGCCGCCCAGCCGCCGCAGCAAGATCGGATTCGCGCTGCCGCCGGCCCGGACGGGATAGTCTCCGTCTGAATCCCCTGCACGCCCTCGGACCCCCGGTTGTGCATCACCAGTTTGCCGCGACCTGAGCTCTCCACGAAACCTTTTCCCTCTTCGTACGTCAATCCAGTAGACTACGAAGTGTCGTGTTCACTGGTTTTCAGCCAACGAGTCTTCCACCCATGGCTTCGGGATTCCGGCGCTATCGTGCGGTAGCAGTGTCGGTGGCCGCGCATCTGGCGGTGTTGGCCATGATTGTGTTCCATAATCCCAGGGTGGTCGACCTAAGCCCGGCCGGGCTTGCTTATGGAGACGGCGCCCACACTTACAAGCTGATTTACTTGCCACCGGGCGCGAACGACAACACGCCCGCAGACGCCGCCAAGTTGTTGTTCCCGGCACGGGCCAGCGAGCCGCGACCACGCCCACTTCCGAGGTTAAAGACGGCAAAGCCTGCGCCCGAGCCTCAGCCGGTAACGGCCACCGCGGAAGCCGCCGACCACAATTCCCACGCTGGGTCCCCGCTGGGCACCATGATTGACGGACCGATCGCCGGCCATGAAGTCCACGTCGCGTATCCGATCGTGTTTCCAGATCCTCCCGTGGCGCGCGCCGAGCTTCCCCGGGACCTGCAGGGCGACGTCGTCATCGAGGTGACGATCGACTCCCAGGGCAACGTCGTCGAAACCAAGATTGTGCAGGCGATCGGTCACGGGGTCGACGAAAAGATCGAGGCCACGCTTCGCCGCTGGCACTACCAGCCGGCCACGCTCGACGGCACGCCAGTCGCCTCCAGGCACGACGTGCACTTCCATTTTCCGTCGTAAGAACATCGGGCGATCGGGCCATCAAAAGGCTGGTTGTTTTCAGATGACCCGATGGCGCGATTCTTTTTATTCTCTATTTGTTCGCCTCTGTGGTAAACTTTGCCCGTCTTGCGAGGAGCCAGCGACGATGCGCAAAGCTATCCACCACCGAGTGAAACATCTGGCGATCAGGCACCTGAAGAAATCCGACCCCGTGATGGCTGCGATTATCGAGCGCGTGGGGCCTTTCCGCATGCAGTATGGTGAGCCCACGTTTCACGCGCTGGCGGAGTCGATCTTGTATCAGCAGTTGAACGGCAAGGCAGCCGAGACCATCTTCAATCGCTTCACGGCTCTTGCCGGCGATCCGCTGACGCCGAAGGGCATTCTCAAGCTGACCGATGCCGAGATGCGCGGCGTCGGGCTGTCACGGCAGAAGACGGCGTATCTGCGCGATCTTGCCGAAAAGACTGCGGCTGGCCTCCTGGAGTTCGAGCGCCTGGCCGAATTGCCGGAAGAAGAAGTGATCGCGCATCTCACTCAGGTCAAAGGGGTTGGCGTCTGGACGGCGCACATGTTCCTGATGTTCACCTTGCGGCGTCCGGATATTCTGCCGGTTGGCGATTATGGCGTGCAGGCTGCCATCAAGAAGCATTACAAGAAACGTAAGTGGCCTAAGTCTGCCGTGATGGAGAAGATCGCTAAGCCTTGGGCTCCCTATCGCTCGATTGCCTGCTGGTATCTTTGGAGGAGTTTGGATATCAAGACGGTCGAAAAATAATCTCAGGCGGCTTTTCGCGTGGCGCCTAATTGTACGTACAACGTTCCACGTGGAACGTGACAAATTTGTACGTACATACGAAGATAGCTGAGGCGTATAAACGGCGAAAGCTAGAGGCTCGTGCGGCTGTTTTAAGTGACTCTTGGTCATTTAAAATGCCCTTGCGGCGCTCCAAGTGATTGATAATGCTGTGGCAGTTTGTGGCAAGACAGGCACAACAGCGTAATCTTTACACTGTAACTATTACATACATGCCGATTTGTGGTCTAGGGGGCAGTTCTTCGGGCTGCTTCCACGGCGAGGAAGGAACCCGAAGATCTACGTTCGCGTGTCCCGGGATGGCCCCTTTTCGACGAGCGCGAGCAGGGGCACGCCGCCCCGATTGTTTCGGTCAACGTCAGAGGTTGTGATGGGACGGGCCCGCCCAAGCGAAGCTTGGACGGGGCACCCTCGTGAGTTCGGAGGGATGCTATGGGCTGGGCCACCCGCCCGGGCGGACTGGCGCGCCGGATAGCTTTCTGGTTGACGTTAAACGCTGAGCAGTATAGGATCAAGTCCGTGATCAAGTCGTTCCGCTGCGCGGAAACCGGGCGACTTCACCGTCGGCAGCCGAGCCGCCGCTTTCAGGCTATCGAGCGCATCGCGAGACGCAAGCTTCGGCAATTGGATAGCGCCACCGAATTGCGCGACCTGGCGGCGCCGCCGGGGAACCGTCTGGAAGCCTTGCGCGGCGAGCGGAAGGGGCCGCACAGTATTCGAATTAACGACCAGTGGCGCCTTTGTTTCGTTTGGCGCGAGGGAAATGCTTACGAAGTTGAGATCGTAGACTATCACTGAGAGATCAAGGGCTAAAGAGGCTCAAGGGCTAAAGAGGCAGCCATGGCTAAGCGCGAGAAACTTCTTCCTCCCATCCATCCCGGCGAGATCCTGCGCGCGGACTTCATGGAACCGCTCGGCCTGAGCATGAATCGGCTGGCGCTCGATCTCCGCGTCCCGGTGACACGCATTGCCGAGATCGTCCACGAGCGCCGCGGCATTACTCCGGATACGGCATTGCGGCTGGCTCGGTACCTCAATACTAGCCCGGGCTTTTGGCTGAATCTTCAGTCCTCTTACGATCTAGAGGTGGCGCAAGACAAGCTCTCACGGATCATTGAACGGGAAGTCCGTCCGTCCACTTTCGCGGCGGCGAATGCTGCGCCCTGATCCATTGCGCTACAGCCCGGGGTCTTCGGCAATTCCCGCCTGGGGGGTGAAGATCGCTGTCGTTGCTCGACGTGGGCGTTAAGGCCGGGCCACCCGCCCACCCCGATTGTTTCGGTCAACGTCAGAAGATAACCCCGCGTGGCGCTTCCCGGTTAAAAATGGTCCGCCCGCCGACCGTGCCTTGGTTGTGATGGGACGGGCCCGCCCAAGCGAAGCTTGGACGGGGCACCCTCGTGAGCTGGAAGGATGCTGTGGGCAGGGCCACCCGCCTATCAACCTTGCTCTGTTGATCCTCGCGGTGGTCACTTGCCTCTTCGAGGCTGGGATTTTTTGGATGATTTTGCAGGATTATCGAAAGGTCAGGGAAATGCCTGAACTTTCACCGAAGCGTTTAACTGTTCTTACTTTGTTTTCGCTCGGGCCGCTTCTTGCTCTCTTGCTAATTTGGCTGTTCGCGACAAACATACATTCAAAGTCAGAACCTCCGCCGATGGAACACGCTGCAACCGTTCAATCGGTTTCAGATGTACCAACCTCTTTGCGATTGCAGTTCAATGCGGCTAACACTGACGCAATCGGAATTGATCTCAAAAACATTTGGCGCTGGTACACATTTCGTAACATCGCTCAAGGAACCGATGAAAATAAAGAACCGTTTCGAAAGACCCTGAATACAATAATTTTTATCACGTTCGATAAGCCCGTCAGATTCAAACAAATCATTGTCGATAGTTTCGGTGCGTCTCTCCCAACCTATGAAGTCAAGGACAGCAGCAGCCGCCATGCTCTCGTAGTATTTGACGGAGAGCTCATTGGAACGAACGTAGAGATTAAGGCTATTTACTAGCAGGCTGCGGAAAAATGGACTCCGCGACTTAGATTCTCTCCAGTCTTAGTGATTTTGTGATTCGGGAAGGGTTCTGGCTGCATCCGCTGGCGTCCCGCGGATTTATTTTCGGGCCTGCG
>Ga0187855_10000161_pt1 | contig 58986 bp, 44 predicted proteins | sample June2016WEW_8_10_2_FD_132969 | JGI IMG/M metagenome (GOLD analysis project Ga0187855, IMG submission 132969) | Peatland microbial communities from SPRUCE experiment site at the Marcell Experimental Forest, Minnesota, USA - June2016WEW_8_10 | ecosystem: Environmental > Terrestrial > Soil >... | reverse complement strand
GTTGTGTCCGTATTCATCTTTCAACCCACGCACATCGGAGCAAGCAGTTCACCTGCCAATGTTTACGTGGGCCAATCCCGGATTTGATGCAAATGACAGGCCACAGTCGCAGGCAGGCATCGCTGGCCTAATCCGCGTCCTGATGAATTGCAATCGAGCCGTCACGTCCGGTTTTACTCGTTACCAGATGCAATTTTCCGGTCTGCGCGTCGCGCAATGACTTTTCGGCGCAACGCGGTTTCACACCTTTGGAGTCCGGCAAAATCCATATTTGCAGAAAACGAACCGCCTCGTCTTTCGACGGGTTGAACTCGCTGTGTTGAACACAAGGCAAACTCAATCCACATCCAGATGCCCACTCAAGGTAACGCTTTCCCCTTTTCTAATTTTAAGTTCAACGGTTCTTCCTTGATAGCTCACTTTGCAGGGTTCGCCAGCATTTGACCGGATGGTTGCTGAAATTAAACGGCCGTCATTCCACATTAAGCCCACTTCAAAATCTCCGCGGGCACACAATCCCGTCACTTTTCCCTCTTTCCACGCATCCGGCAACGCGGGCAGTAAGCGCATGACGCCGTTCTCACTTTGCAGCAGCATCTCTGCAATGGCCGCCGTAATGCCGAAATTTCCATCGATTTGAAACGGAGGTGAGACGTCGAACAAATTGGGATAAACTCCGCCGCCGTAATCAGCCGGACCAAGCGCATTACAAAGCAGCGACCACGCGCGATTACCATCAGCCAGCCGCGCCCACATCAATGATTTGTCGGCAAGCGACCAACCCACACCACCGGCTCCAGATGTTATTGTGGGGATACCACCGCGCACTTCCAGTGACTTGCGGGCGGCTTGCGCCAGTTTTGGTGTTGTGTAAGGCGAAATTTCATCGCCAGGATATAAACCCCATAAATGCGATATGTGACGGTGGTGCGGCTCCGGTTCCTCATAAGGTTCCAACCATTCCATGATCCGGCCATCCGGTCCAATTTGTGTGGGCGCAAGCCGCGCGCGCTGGGCAATCAGTTCATTGCGAAAATCCTCGTCCACGCCGAGAATTTTTGATGATTCAATGCACGCGCCGAACAGATGCCGCACGAGTTGCTGCATGATGGCCGGCCCCATGCAAATGCACACGTCCTGGCCATTGGGCATTAGAAAATGATTTTCCGGTGAGTTGGCCGGAGCGACGACCAGCCAATGATGGGTCGGTTCTTCAATCAGTGTGTCGGCGTAAAATCGGGCGGCGCCTTTCATGATGGGATAGGCCCATTTGAGAAATTTTTGGTCACTCGTAAAGAGATAGTGGTCGTAGAGATGCTGGCACAACCATGCCGAACCGCCATTAAACGCACCCCATGAAGCGGCTTCGCCCGGCGACGTAAAACCCCACGGATTGGTGACGACATGCGCCACCCAACCGCGTGCATTGTAATAATCGTGCGCCGTTTTTGCACCCGGCCCTTGCAGCGAAGCAATCAGTGCAAACAATGGCTGGTTTAACTCGGAAAGATTACAAACCTCCGCCGGCCAGTAGTTCATCTCCACATTCATGTCCAGATGCCAGTCACCCGTCCATGCCGTATGGATCTCTTCTGCCCAAATGCCTTGGAGATTTGCCGGAAATCCACCCGGTCGCGACGAGGAAATAAATAAGTAACGGCCAAAATTGAAATATAAAGCCGCCAAACCCGGATCGCCGCCGTCCTTTTCTGCAAGCCGGATTCGTTCGGGTATCGGTTTGGTGGTGGCTTCCGCATCAGCGGGTTGGAGGAAAAGCGAAACGCGCTTGAAGTATTTTTGATAATCCGCAATGTGCGCCCGGCGCAATGCCCTGTAGGATTTTTTTGCGGCGCGATTCAAATCTTGCAACGTTGCGGCCACAGGATCTTTTGTCTGGCGGCCGGCGAAACCTAGATAGTCTGTTCCGGCGGTAATTAGCAAGACAACCTCGTTTGCCTGGTTGACGCTTAAGACATTTCCCTGAAAAGAAACCTGGCCGCCGCGCTTCAAAACACGGATGCGAACAGCATAGCGAACGCCTTTACCGCCCAGGCCGTTATCCAACTGGCCGGTCATCAGCAAACCGTTATCACCGTCGCCAGTGGTTTCAAATCGCTCCGGGCGGTCAAGCCGCGCATCAAAGGAAATCGCTTTGGCACGATTTGCGCTCAAACGCAAAACCATCACTTGATCCGGCGCGCTCACAAACATTTCCCGGGTGAAAGTGACGCCGCCGCGAGTGAATTCCATGGGTGCCACGGCGTCGTTCAGATTCAATTCGCGGCGATAATTCTCAATGGGCGCATGGGTGTCGTCCGGGAATGACAAATGAAGATTTCCCAGCACCTGATAGCATCCATACTGGCTGTTGCCGGTGCCGCCGGCGGATCCAGGTCCCCGGCAAGTGAATTTCGAATTCACGAGCGCTTCCGCTTCAGGATTCTTTCCCTCAAGCAATAATCTCTGGATTTCAGGCAAAACTTTGTTGGCGTCCGGTTGGTCGGCGTCCTGACGTGAACCCGACCAGACCGAACTCTCATTCAAAACAATCCGCTCCTCATTCACGCCGCCGAACATCATTGCGCCGAGCCGGCCATTGCCCAGCGGTATGGATTCCGTAAAGTTTGTAGCCGGGACATCGAACCAGATCGTCGTTTCGGGCGCAAGTGAATGGCTCGCCTTGGCGCACAAAGGCAAAGCCAGAACAAGAACCGACAACCAGAATTTGGCGTGTTTTCTTTGAGTTATCATATTTCCTCGCTGCTTTTCAAAAAACCGCGGAACCATTACGCCTGCAAATACGTGTCAAACAGGCTGCGAATGCAGAGCGCGTCTACGAAGTCGCCTTTGTGCAACCGTTGACCCGGTTGCACCAGAATGGTTCGCGGCGCGCCGGGCATAACGTGGACAAAATTGTCGGAACATTTCGCGTCTGCGCTCTTCAGTTCCAGCCAGGCCCAGAGCGCGGGCCGTTCGGATTCGATTTTCACCAAGAATTCGCTGCCCGATTCTTTAACCGACGTCGCCAGTTTCGGATCGGGCAATTTCAGTTCTTTCGGCAACGCCAACAAAACCAGGTTTTCGGAAACCACTTTGTCAGCCACCTCCAGTTTCAGCCACGTCAAAAGCCCGTTCGCGCCGAGTTTCTGAATTTGTTCCTGAAGATTGAGCGTCATGATCTTTTCACTCCTCCGTGCCGGAATTTTCAGGCGTGCGGTCCCTTGGGCCAGCGATTTGCCTTCCAAATCCGTCACACTCCAGGTCAGTTTCCCGGGACGCGCATCGAGCAGATCGTTCGTGACAAAAACATCAACGGTTCCGTTCTGGGCGTTTTCCAGGCCGGAAACGAGGATGGGTGCGTAAAATTTCCGCGCCAGGTAGTGCAAAGCTTTCCAGCGGCCAAAATAATCCACCGACGACCAGCTCATGCCCGGCCAGATGTCGTTGTATTGCCAGAAGATGCAGCCCATGGATTTGGGCATCGTCTGCCGCCAATATTCCGCGCCGGTTTTGATGCCGTAACCCTGCAAAATCTGGCTTAACCAGAGCGTCGTCTCGAAATCCTTAGGCGGATTGAAATAGCGGTGAATCATGTCGAGCATCTCCTGATTGCCCTCCACAGTGCCCACGCCGGAACGCTGATGCCATTTCATCACCGGTGTCACCACCGTCGCACGGTCTGCCTCATTCGTGAAAGCGCGGATGGTTTTCAATTCGGGGAAGGATTGATAGCCAAATTCGCTCATGAACCCGGTCACCGTACGATAAGCGTCAAACGATTTTGGGCCGTGCCAGACTTCCCAGTAGTGGGTATCGCCGCAGTCAGGACTTCCGGAAACATAATTGGCCTCCGGCGCGCATTCCTGAACTTGTTGTGCCAGCAAACCTTTGAACAGCTTGTCGTAATCCGCGGCGCTCATGGTGTTGTCCCGCCATCCCGTCGCTTCGTTCAACAGACTGATTTCATTATTGCCGCACCAGACGGCGATGCAAGGATGGTGCCGCAGCCGGAGCAAATTATCGCGCGCTTCGAGCCGGACATTGTCCATGAACCGGCTGTCAAATGCAGGATATGCGGCGCAGGCGAACTTGAAATCGAGCCAGACGCAGATGCCCAATTCGTCGCAGGCATCAAACAGCGCGTTATCTTCGTAATAACCGCCGCCCCAAAAGCGCAGCAGGTTCATGTTGACCGCTGCCGCATCCGCGGCGTAGCGACGCAAGATCTCCGGCGTCACCCGGCTGATAAATGAATCGCAAGGAATCCAATTCCCGCCTTTGGCAAAAAAGCGAATGCCGTTGGCTTCAAACTGAAGCGGATTCCCGTTTTCCGGCAAAATAATTTTGAGTTCGCGCAAGCCGATACGTTTGCTCGTATAGTCGATTGGGTTGCTGTCCGGATCCAGCAATTCAACGGTGATTTTGTAAAGCGGTTGCCGGCCCATGCCCGCCGGCCACCACAGCTTCGGATGTTTGATTTCAAGTTTGCCGCGGCCATAGCCATCTGAAATGGAAATCGTCGTCGCGGCGATCATTTTGTCATGGACAGAGACATCGAAGACAGACACGGCGGCTTGGAAAGGCCGGGCCGTTTTGCGCACAACTTCCCCGTTCAATTCAACGTCCAGCGTGACTTTGCCGCCGGAATGATTTTGCAGAACCAAAACATCGGCAATGCGGCCCTGGTTGAAAGTTTCGAGGCTGATGTTTTTCCAAATGCCGCAACTGGGCAAATCCGGACCCCAGTCCCAGCCAAAACTGCATGGTTCCTTGCGCACCCACGCGCGGCCTTTGACCCATTTGTCCGGCGCTTGATCGCTCTCCCGCTGCTTGATGTAGGTCAATGGCGACTCAAACCAAATCTCGATCGCATTTTCCCCGGCGCGCAAAACGGGTTTTACGTCAAATTCCCAATGGCGGAACATGTTGTCGGCGCGGCCAATTTGCTGGCCATTGATTGTGATCGTGGCCAGCGTATCCAGTCCTTCACAGCGGAGTAGCACGCGGTCATTTGTCAAGACCCCCTCCGGCACGTCAAAAGTGCGCCGGTAAATCCAATCGCTTTGACCAACCCATTGAACGGCTTTTTCGTTGTCGCGATAAAATGGGTCAGGAATTCTGCCCGCCGCCAGCAAATCCGTGTGGACGCAACCGGGCACTTTCGCCGAAAGCCAGTCGTTCTTGCCGGCTTGGGAGACCTGCCAATTGCCGTTCAGGCTCAACCGCCGGTGGATCGGAATCGTCGTGGCTTTGCCGAAGGAACAAAGCGGTTCCCAGGCAAACGCCGCGGCGGTCGCTGCTGTGGCAGCAATTATAAATTTTCGTCGGCTCGTTTTGTGTTCCATACGATCTTCTTCTCACCAACGCAGCGTTGCTATCTCACCGGGTTCACATGGAAGTAAGTTCCATGACACAGGCTTCCAGGGCTTTGGAACACGAGGGCATGGTCCCGTCTCGCATCAGTTCTTCACCGGTGAACGTTTTGCCTTCCTGCGGCATCTTGGGCTGACCCGGTGCGGGATTCAATTCGTGAACCGTGTACTTTTTTGCCGGGTCGAGTCCTTGCGGATACACCGGAACATTTTCACCGTCGTTCAGTTGAAACACGAATACGACCGCGCGCGAGCAGCCGGGTGAAACGAAATTCACCGCGCCGCGAAAATTATTGTGGGGGTCTTCCAGCCGGTACAAATCGCCCGACTCCGTGACGTCGCGGATTTGTTTGTAAGCGCTGATGGCGCCAGCGCAAATGGCCCTGTCCTGCGCCGACAGCTTCGTCAAATCCAAATCCATCCCGAAGCGCGCGCTCATCGCCACGCTGCACGCAAAGTGCATCGGACGATTGCCCCAATGTGTGACATGACTGGCAATAGCCATCAGCGGAAAGAAATAGGAGTAATCCCATTGCATCGGCACCCGGGCAACTGGATCGGTATCGTCGCTGGGCCAGAATTCGTGAAAATATTTCAACGCGCCGTAATCCACGCGTCCGCCGCCACCCGAACAAAGCATCAACTCCGTGTCTGGAAATGTTTTCGCCGTCTTGTCCATCAACACGTAAAGCGCCCGGACGTAATCAATCCCAAGCTGCGATTGGCGGTCCGGCGGAAGATACAACGAGCCCGGCTGTGTGAGGTAGCGGTTGCAATCCCATTTCGCGTAAGTGATGTCCGGCACGCTCAGAATGCTTTGGATGGCGTTCCACTCGAATGTCTGCACCGCTGGCCGTGTCAAATCAAGGACCAGTTGATTGCGCTGCAATTCCAGTTCGCGTTTCGGCTGGCAAATGACCCAGTCGGGATGTTTGTGAAACAATTCACTGTTCGGATTGACCATCTCCGGCTCCATCCAGATGCCGAAACGCAAACCGTGCTCGACGGCGGCAGCAGCGAGTGGCGCGAGACCATTCGGGAAACGCTTGGGGTTGGCCTGCCAATCGCCAAGCCCTGCATCATCATTGATGCGCGGATATTTGTTTCCAAACCAGCCGTCATCCAACAAAAATAATTCGACGCCCAATGCTTTGGCCGGATCAAAAAGACCGGCGATGCGGTTGAAGTCAAAGTCGAAGCCGGTCGCTTCCCAGTTGTTCAGGAGCACCGCGCGCGGCTTGTGCCCATCGCGCATCCCGAAATCCCGCGCCCACCGGTGAAATTTCCGGCTCATGTCGCCCAAGCCATTGGGGCTCCAGACCCAGATCATAGTTGGCGTGGTGAAGGTTTCACCCGGTTTCAAATGATAGGTGGAACCAAACGGATTGATGCCGCATAACGTCCGGATGCCTTCGTTGTTGTCGTCAAATGCGAGTTGAAAACTGCCCGACCAGGCGAGCGAACCGGCGAGGACTTCTCCGTTGGTTTCGGTGGCTTTGCCATTCAGCGAAAGGATAAACGATGGATTGTTGTATTGATCCGCGCGCACGCCCAGTTTGGAATCCAAAATTTTTATGCCCGGAGTAATCTTTTCGGTGATGGGATATAACATTTCCTTGGCCCAATCACCAAAGAAGTGGGTGAGATAAACGTTCGTGGTCAGCAACAGCGAGGTCGAAGCCATCCGTTGCAACGTGACGGAGCCGGATTCTTGATGGCGGATTTCCGTCCATTCCTCAATCACGTCTTCTTCGTAATGGGTCCTGAAACAGAGCGTGACTTGAAAAGGATATGCCAGATCGTGCAGACGGATGCACGTCAATTTGATGTTCGCCGATTCGTTGGTTTGGATCAGGCCATCGTAAACCAGTGCGGTCGAAGTATTGCCATCGGCGTGGACGGCTTGCAGTGCCGGCTCCCAAACATAACCGTCGCCTGCCTGCGGATAAAATTCCTCATCACGCTGCAGTTTTGCCTTCGGATCATCCGCACCGATGGGACGCTGATAAAGGCGGCTGTCATCGCCTACTTGAAATGTCATCGCAAAATTCTTCGTCCCCAAGTTAAACATCTCATATGGCGACAAGGCGACTGGCGGCGGCACGCCGTCTCTCATTTCAATTTTGGCATCCGCCCAGTCGGCGTGATCGTTGTTTTCCCCGTCACCACCGTCCGTCACGCGCAAAACCAACATCTGGACTCCGGCGAGATTCACGTCCACCAGTTTGGCCGCTTCGCCGCCTTTGAGCACGCCGCTGCGCCAGAGCATCTTCCCATCACCGGTGACAATGAATTCCACGCTGCCCTGATGGCCTGCGCTGTCGTCCACACCAACTTGCGCAGTGAACCGTTTCGCATTGCCCTCAAGTTGCACCCGGAACTCGCTGTTGGCGTGCGTGCCGACACCGTGTGTGAATTTTTCACCGTGAATGCTGAGCGGAGTGCCCATGATCCCATGATCCGCCTTGGCCACACTCCAGCCGGTGGTCATTTGTTTCAAGTCAAGCGATGAGAGCCAAACGGATCCGGCAAATGCTGACGGACCAATGCCGATCAAGGTGGCTAAGAGAATGCGTTTGATAAACGAACATCTGACAAATTCGAAATTGCTGAAGCAAATCAATCCGCCTCGCATAATTATTCGACAAAGAGTCCCGAACATAATTTAGTCCGAAGGCTTACGAGCCAAGCCGAAGACACAGTTGCCAATTCACAATACCGGAAGCGGCGATTACTCCGCAATGTTTCCGTTCGGCCGCCGAAGCCAATGAATCAGTGCTGCTGTTCATCGGCTCGATTGCGAAATGGTGATGCCCATGCCAGCCGCCCCGCGTCAGCCACAAGCCCAGCGTATTGTTTTCTGCAGGATCCCACTTGAACTCGAGACGGTCGCCTGTGTCCTGATTATGAATGGCAACCCACCCGTCACTCAAAGGTGTGGCAAACACCTTTGCGCAATTCGTCTCAGGGATGACCGAATCAATACCATCAATCCAGCCTTCGCCGTTCAGCAAGGCGCGCGTGGATGCGGGCAGTTCCAATTGGTCGCCCGCTTGCAGCCTGAGTAATGGGTGGATCGCCCACACAAAATTCTCCTCCGTGGCCGCCAGATTGGTCAATTCATAGCTCATAAGAACTTCATTTCCAAACAGTTCAACCGTCCGCTCGAATTCAAATGGCGAAATGTTCAATCTGGCACGCGTTTTCAAAATCCCATTTTCCCACGCTTTACTGTCCACTTCCCATGGCGTGTTCCACAGCTCGCCGTGATCAGACAGGTTGCGCCTCTGCCAGGAGCAGGGCGCTATGGTCGGCAGGCACTCATCCATCCCAACCAGCGGGCTTCGGGAAAAGTCATCACCCGGCCGATTGCAAAAAAGATTCAATCCACCCGGCGGATGCCACATCCAATCGCGTCCCGTCAGAAGGCTTTTCAGGGAAATGATTTTGGCGCCGAGTTTCGGGACCACTGAAACCTCCACAGCCTGGTTGCCAAGCACATAGACGTCGAAACCCTGTTCCTGTCTTATTTCCAAGCTATTGCCAATGACATTCATGCTTTCACCCCTTCCAAAAGGTCAGCGGCCAGGGGGTGATTGGGATCGTGTTGCAAGACCCTGCGCAGGAGCGCCCGCGCCCGCATTTTCCTGCCAAGTCCAAGATGTGCTTGAGCTTGCAGGAACAGCGCGGTCGTCTCCTGGCGGAATTGCAAATCATCGTCGAACAGAAGCATCGCCGGCAACGAAGTGGCGAAGTAATCGATCTTCGCAGTCACCTTTTGGAGCTTCCGCGCATAAGCCAGCAACTCGCACAAAAGTTTCCTGGCCTTGACGCGTTGACCAAGTTTTTCCAAGGACAACGCCGAGTAATAGCTCATCTCGCTGAAAACACGGACGCTCATTCCCTGGAAATCCCCCTTGAAGGTTGCCGCCGTGAGCCAATGTTCGCGCGCGGATTTTCTGTCGCCAAGCCCGGTCAAAGCGCACCCCAGCCAGTAATGAATGTCACTTTGATTGGCCAGCAGATGTCTGGTTTCGCTCAAATGTGGCGGCGCAATCAGCGCGCGTTCAAAATGTAAACGCGCCGTGGCAAAATCACCCCGGGCCCAGGCGGCCCGACCCGATGCCAGTTGCGCGCGAACGTGCTGACTTAGCGGACCACCTTCGCCGCCTTCCCAAGGCTGAAACCGCCGGTCTAAAATCAATTGGCAGGCTCGTTCGTGCCGGCCGGTCTGATTGTAAAGCGCGCAAAGCTCGAGGCTCAAATCATCGCGTTGCTGGACGAGCTCGGGGTATTTTTCCAACTCGTCCAGCCGCATTTTCGGTTTTTCACCCAGTCGTTTCCAAAGCTGGTCGCGCTCGTAAAGCAATCGGGCGTCGGAAGGATTGGCTTCGAACGCCTTTTTGTAGGCGGCGCGTGCCTTCGCCGGTTGCTTGCGAATGTTAAAATAGCCGATGCCAAGGTTGCGCCAGACGATGGCAAAACTCCCGTTCAGCCTGGCGCTGCGCTCCCATAAGGCAATCGCTTCCCGGTGACGGCGACGGTCATAAAACAAATTGCCGAGATAATATGGCGCGCGCGCATCCTTCGGATTGGCACGCAGGGCCGATTCCAAGACGGCAATCTCCCCCAAACGCGACGGAAAGCAGTAGTCAGGCGGCAATGTGCCGGCGTGCCTGAAATGTTTCACCGCAGCCGGCTGATTGCCGCGCTTTTCCTCCAACCAGCCGAGCGTGTAATGAATGAGCGGCAGCGCGCCCCAGCTTTGGTCGGGCAAATCGCGGACGGTTGCGCCCGCGTTCTCTAAAACCCCAACCGCCTCGTCCAAAAATCCTGCGTGCGCGTAATCGTGGGCAATGTCCAGTTGCGTCTGTAAATCGCAGGTCAAAGTTTCGCCATCGAGATGGCGCGCCCACCAGTCGAGCCGGTCAAGCCTCAGCGTATCCTGCAGGAGCGCGTTCGCTTCGCTGGCCCGATTCAGCTTGCGGAGCACAATAACCTTCAGGTCTCTTGCGCGAAGATTGTCAGTGTCAAAACGCAGCGAACGTTCGAGATGTGCCAAAGCCGTCGGCCAGTTTTCCCGGACGCAATCAATCTCTGCCAGAGCATGGTAACCCGCCGCCGCCCAAGCTTGATTCCAGGTTGCCTTGTAAAGCGCGTCGTAAGCTTCCGCGTCGCGTTTCAGATGACGCAGGCACAAACCGAGATTGTATAACGCTTCGCCATCGTAGGGATTCGGGTTGCGGCGGGTCAGCCGTTCAATCGCTATTCGAAAATGCCTTTCGGCCTCGGCAAATTCGCCGCGGCGCAGATGCCACAAGCCCAAGGCATTGTTGCAGCGGCTGTCAAGCGGATCGCGGCGCAGCGCCTCACGCCAGTATGGTGCAGGTGAACGGGTGGCGTGCCGGTATTGATCAAGGTGCAGTCCGGTAATGTAAAGCTCGTCGGCGCTCACGATGTCCGCCGGCACAGATGGTTCGGTGGCGGGCAGGGGGACTTCCGCTCTGGCCTGAGGCCTGGGTTGATACGCAATCAGTTCGTGTCCGGTGCGGTCGTTGACCCGAACGAGTAAATCCGTTTTATCAACGCCTTTTGGCAGGTTGATTTTCCTGACCAGCGGCATCGCGGGCGAAAGGTCACGGCTAAATTGGCCGAGCCGTTTGCCTCGTGCTGTGATCGTGATGACCACTTTGGGCTGATTAGCCGTAACCGCCACGCCGAGCTGGATTTTGCCAGCCGCCACATGCAGGCTGATGGCTGCATCAAGGTTCGCATGATGGGCGGGGCCGATCTTCTGAATCGGATACCAATACTGGTTCCACGTTTTTGTTTCGCCGGGTTGCAGGAAGCTGAAGTCGGGTTGGTTGTCGGTGTAAACGCCCGCCATGATTTCGATATACGGCCCGAACTCACCGCGAACGTCGGGGTCGGTCAGGTTGCGATCCCAGGCATAGCCGAACTCATGGTTGCCCCACGTCCACTGCTTCTTGCCGGGCGAGACGTGATGGCTGGCGACGTGGATGATGCCAGCCTGCGCTTTGTAATCGTAGCCACCGAAAAAATCCTCCTTGCTGCCCATGCACATGTATGACGTGGGGACGGGAATGTTGGCGTAGAAGGACAAATCGTTCGGTGCGTAATTCGGAATTTCGGATTTCGGATTTCGGATTTCGGATTTATCCAAGCAATGTGGCGGAACAAACTGCGAAGGAATTTCATTTTTTGGAATTCCTTTGCGCCCGCGCTCACCGTAATTGACGCCATAATAAAATCCCTGCGCGAGGGGATATTCGCTCATGGATCGCCGCGCGTGATCGGCCACGAAAAAAACATCCTGTGGAAAAAAGCTTTGATAGGCCTCATGCACGCGCGTCGCGACGTTTGCCCACCAAAGAAATGTTTGGACGAACGGCGTGCGGTTGTGAGCACGAACCTTGAGTTCCAGGTACGCCTTGCCGGGATTGAGGCACACGCCGTGCATGCCTTTCATGCGGCACATCGGATCATGGTCGCTGCACCAGATCGTTTTCGAGCCGTTGGCGTGTTCTTCAATTTCGAAGTCCGCGGGCAAAAACGTCGCCGGCCGGTGATGTTGCGGCCAGTTGAACTCGATTCCTCCCGAGATCCATGGCCCGGCCAGACCGACGAGAGCAGGCTTGATGACCGGCTGATTATAAATCAAATCGTAACCGTTGGTCTTGTCTTGTAACACATGAATGCGGCCGCCGATTTCCGGCAACACCATGGCGCGAATAAATTCATTTTCAATCCAAACGGCTTTCCATTTGCGATCCACCGGCTTTTCCGTGATGCGGTCCGTGAATGGCAACGGATATACCTTGCCGCTGCTGCCCTGGTAAACTCGCTTTTCGAGAAACATCGGGTTCTTGTCCGGCGGCGCGGGCATGTAAGTGGGTATCACCAAATCTTCCACGCGTATTTGCACCGCGTCGGCAGCCTGCAAGTCGCCATTGTACAGACGCGGAGATACTTCGGCCTTCTTCGTGCCTTCGTTCAACTCAAGAATGTTCGCCCGATTCATCGTTCAAAATTTAGTCCACCAATTCGCGTTCGATTTGTTCCAGCGTTTTGCCTTTGGTTTCCGGCAGTTTGAATTTGATGAACAGGAATCCCGCCACGCAAATTCCAGCATAAAGCCAGAAGGTTCCCGCCGAACCAAGCTTTGCGTTCAGCATCGGAAACGTGTAAGTGAGAAGGAAACAGGCAATCCACAAGGATGAAACGGCAATGGCCATCGCCGCACCACGAATCCGGTTCGGGAAAATTTCCGAAATCACCACCCACGTTACCGGCGCGAGCGACATTGCATAGCAGCCAATCGCCGCGAGCACCAATAAGAGCATTGGCAATCCCTTTATGCCGCTGAAATAGCAAAAGCCGAGTGCGACGTAAATGAGCGCGAGTGCGGCTGATCCAAACAACATCAGCGGTCGCCGTCCCCCGCGGTCCACCACCCCAAACGCAACAAAGGTGAAAACGAGATTCACTGAACCGGTCCAGGCAATGTTTTTGAGGACACTGGAAATATCATAGCCGGCGGCGTGGAAGATTTCCTCGGCATAATTGAAAATGACGTTGATACCGCACCACTGTTGAAACACGGCGAGCACGACGCCGAGGACTATCACCCGGCGCATCCGGGGTTCGAGCAGATCGGCGAACCGCACACGTTGAAATTCTTCGCCGGCCAGGGTGGACTTGATGTCAGTGATGGCAGCGCCGGCATAGCTTTCGCCGCCAATTTTTGCCAGGACGCCATGGGCACGATCCAGTTTTCCGTTCTGGGCCAGCCATCGCGGACTTTCGGGAACGAGCGACATGCCCAGGAAAAACAGCAACGCCGGGGCAGCCGTCAGGCCAAACATCCAGCGCCAGCCTTGCTGACCAAACCAGGAATTCCGGATGAATTCGTCGGTTGCGCCCTCCGGCAGGTTACGGACGAGGAACCAATTGATATATTGGGCGAGCAGGATGCCGATGACGATGGTGAGTTGATTGATGGCAACCAGTTTGCCTCGAATCTGCGCCGGAGCAACCTCGGCGATGTACATGGGCGAGAGGTTTGATGCCAGGCCGATGGCCACGCCGCCAAGCATGCGCCAGGCGATGAAGATCGTGAAACTGTTTGCGAACGCATTGCCCAGCGAAGTCATCGCAAAGAGCAACGCCGCGACAATCAACAGCCGTTTGCGGCCGAATTTGTCACTTAGTGCGCCCGCGCCCAACGCGCCCAGCAAACAGCCGATCAACGCGCAACTGTTCGCCCAACCAATCTGGGCCGCGCTGGTCAGTTCGAAATATCTTTGAAAAAACGGTTTTGCGCCGCCGATAACAACCCAATCCCAACCAAATAGCAAACCGCCCATCGCGGCCACCACCGAGATCAGCCATACGTAACTAAAACTATAGTCGGCTTTCAATCTTACGGGTTCACTTTGAGTTGCAGTAATCATGTGATTGGAAAAGTTGCGCAGGACAAATCAGGCGAAAAAAACGAACCTAGCATAGACATGCTGATTGGAATCATGAGCTAGTATCCTACGGGCCGGTCGTGATGTTCCAATTCGTGCCGCCTAAACCATTGGTCCGAGTTTAGGCGCGCCGACGATGTCGTGCGCGCAGCTGCCATATAATTCACATCGAGTTCATAAAACTTAAAAGTCACCCCAAACGACCTTCCCCAACAAATCCGGTTTTCCAGCTTTGGCCACTGCCGGAACATTTGCATTTTTCCGCCACGTTTAGGGTGACGGGAATTTCCATTTTGGTGATAACACTTACCAATTTCTCAGATGTCCTCTGAAAATGGAATGGACATTCCAACAAAGCGCATGGATAATTGACCGGTGTTTGCCTGCCTGGTCTTCTTTTTGTCCATGCCTGTCTCCCTCTTTCCCAACGCTTGACGAATTAAGCGCCATAGCGGCGCCTGTGCTCTGACGGTGAATGATTGTGCATCTTTCTGAACGCACGTGAAAAGTAAAATTGGTCGGAAAAGCCGAGTTGATCGCTGATTCGCTTGATCGATAGATCAGTGGTGTTCAGCAGTTGCACTGCGCGTTGCATACGCAAATGATTCAAATAACTCAGCGGCGCATAACCCGTGACCCGCTTGAATAAAGTTGTGTAATGCGAACGTGATAGATTCACCAGTGCAGCGAGCGTCGCAATTTTTAACGGTTCGCTCAGGTGGCTTTTCATGAATTCGATGCTTTTGGCCACTCGTTCGCGGACCGTGGTTTCACCGTAACCAAATTCGTCCTTGTGGCGCAGAATCAAACCCATCAGATGCGTCAGCGAGTGCGCGGCGTAAATCAGGTGTGTCATCGTAAAGCCGTGCTCGAGACCCTCCAAAACTTCTTCAAAAAGCGAAAACAGCTGCACATCCCCACCCAGCGGTACCACCGGCTTTTCCACTGTAACTCCGAGCCGCCCCAGATAAATCGGCACATTCGATCCCGCTGCGTGAAACCAATGAATCGTCCAAGGCGTTTTTTTTCCCGCTCCATAAACATGAGGTGTGGAGGCAGGCACCACCAGCAATTGGTTCGTAGTCACTTCGTGCCTCCGCCCTGCGATCTCGCACCAGCCATCCCCTTCCGCACAGTAAATGAAAATCGCTTCCGGGCATCCCCGTTCACGCACACAGACATGCCCTTTGGCTTTGGGATAATACCCAGCATCCGTTGGCAGTAGCTGCTTGAGCAGTGGATACTGCAAAGCCTCGGCCATGATCGGTCGTGGTAATACCACGAGACGCTGTCCCGCGAACCCCTCATGCTTTTCTCGCCACTTCACAAACAAGATGATTATCCACAAACAGGTTGTTCAAAATCGTGGAAAACGTGGGCCGGATATTAGTAGCGCGGGTTGGGATCGACAAGCCCTGACGGTGGCCATTACGATGTTCCTCCCGCAAACCGGTCGCGGTCAGCCGATGGCCGAATCGGAGTGCGTTCATTATTTGTGTTCCGGCTCGCCATAAAATTCGTAAATCGCGGCGTCGGCGGGGGCGAGTTGGATGGTCATCGAATCGGTTGCTGGAATGGCGGTGCCGCTCCAAAGTTCCTTGGCTTCAACCGGCCCGCCTGTTTTAAAACCGATCCGGCTGAAATCAATGTTCCAGTTTGTGGCCGTGTTTGAATAATTGAACACGGCGAGATAAAAATCATTTTTGTCATGGCAGGTGAACAAATTTGCCGCGCGGCTTCCGGTGTCGCCCTCCACCGGTCGAAACGATTTTGAAATTCTGGCGACAGTGTCAATTCCCGGATTGGTCAGAAACTTTTCTGCGCGTTTCTTCCCGAGGGCGTCACCATCGTGGCTGAAATCGTCGCCGCAAATGAAAAGGCCCGTGATGGCGGCCGAAGTCACCCGCGCCCGGTTTTCACCTTCGGAGAAGCCGTCCAAGACCATTTCGTCCGGGTCATTGAAATCATAGACACGGTCCAGCCACCAGCCGTAGGTCAGCGAGTTGACCGTATATTCAGTGTCATCAATGCTGCCGAAGGCATCACAGCCGATCCTCCGCGAATTGGCGTATTGCGACGGGAACAATGGCGCAATGGACAGATCAAAATACATGCTTTTGCCCAAAGTGCGGGAAACATATTTCATGCCTTCGTTGTAGGCTTGAATGCCGGTCGTCACGCACGGATTGTAATACCTGTCGGCTTCCAGCGCGCCGTAGTTGAGAAAGTCGGCCTTGACGTATTTGAAGCCAGCCTTCTTGAAACGGTTGATGGTAGCTCGAATCAACTTTTGAGTTCCGGGGTGAGTTGGGTCCAGGGCCACGCCGCTCGCGATGTGTTGTTTCTGGCCATGAGCGTAGAGGAAAATATTTTTGTACTGATAGGATGTACCGGGAACAGGCTCATTCTCTTTCGCGCCCCAGTCGGTGAACGGCGTAAAGTAAATTCCCGCCTCCTGATGGTTGGCCTTACAGTGCTCAACAAATTCTTTCAGTTGCTTGTCGCTGAGCTTGTTCCAGCCTGCGTCCAGGCCAATGTAGGCAACGCCATGGTTTTTAAACTGCGGGAGTTCCTGCGCGAAGAAATCCGAAACCTGAACCGCCTTTGAAAACGTCAGCCCGAATTGCAGCTTTCCCCAACTGTTCCAGCCAAACGGAACGCCGCCCGTCCATGGGCGAGGTGGCGCGACAACCGCGTTGGCTTTAGCGTAGGCGTCAAGCCCGTCGCGCCAGTCGGAAAAACAGCCGGCAAAAATCCTCGGCGATTTGATGGTCCAGTCACTGATTTTTCCGTGTGGCAACACATCGCGCGTTTCGCTGGAGCTGATGCCGCCGAACACCTCCAGGCTCGTGACGGCGTTCGACGCGGTCGTGGAACGGATTCCCGTTTTCCAACTGTCATGCTCAATTGAGCCGACAATCAAGCCACGGCGGCTGGCATTGTTGTAAAGCGCGGAGATTTCATAGCTCGTGACTTCGCTGCCGAACGGAACGGCGTCGTATCGGACCCATTTGTCATTATCGAAGGGCACAAACAAGGCGCGATTGTCTCCGGCAGGAAGAAAATGTGACGGAGTTTGCGTAACCAGCGGAGCGATAAAATTTGAAGTTGCCTTCGGCTTTTGGGAAATTTTTACTTCGGTCAGAAAGTAATCCGCGTTTTGATACAGCCAGAATGTTTGAATCATTTTGCCCACCCTGCCGCCGGATGATTCGACAACGTATTTCACGCCGCGCCCAAAGCCATCGTGAACCGCCTCGTGCATCACTTTTCGGGTTCGGTAATCCCTACTGGTGACTGCTTGAGGCAGCCGCACCTCAGCGAAGGCATCTGGAATCAGCAAATTTCCGTCGAAAAAAATGTTGGCGAGGCCGTGCGCCAAATCGTAATCAATGCGCCACTTGCCTAATTGCATGACCGAAACGTCCTTCTGCTGCATGGTCAAATCCGTCACGACAAAGTTCCGGCCGGCTGCGTTCGTGGCCGACGCCGGACAAAGCCTTTCATAAGGCGAAAAGAACGTTTCCGGCTTTTGCGGCCGGACGTAATAATCGTCTCTCGGCAGAAATGGAAACTCGTAGTAGCCTTGCCCGTCGGTCACAGTTTTCATCTGCATGAATAGTCCGGAGAGAAAGACTTCAACGCCCGGCAGCGGCCCGCCGTCGGAGTCCGTGACGGAGCCGGAAATTCGGAATGAGTTCACCGGCGAGCCGCCAATCACAATGTCATCGAGATTGGGGGCGAATTCGTGTGCGTTATTGAACATTATGGAATTGGTCCCCGCGTTCAACGGCACCAGTACCGATTGGCGGCTGTCCTGATTCGCAACGGCTGTGGGATGAAAGATCACATCGAATCGTGAGCTGCCATTGACGGTGATGGCGGCTGCGCGATCGTCGCCACCGTTGAAATACACCGTCATCGGATAGAGCCCTCCGTGCGGGACCTCGACGTGATCAGACGTGACCGTTCCATTGTCCGGTCCGCCGATGTTTTGGATCTCCTGGCCACCCGAACAAAAAGGACAGTCAACAACTTTCGCGCCGTTGGACAACGCCGCTGTTTCCGCCTGGTAGACATTTTGCGAAAGGGCCGCCTGAATCGTAAGAAAGACAACCAAAACGATCCCTCCGCAGTTGCCAAACCGGCACAATGCTTTTCCCGGTAAAACGTTCATTTTATTGTCGGCTGAATACGAATCGGAGGCGCGGGAGCTTGTTTATTTTACTCAAGCGGTTTTCCGCAGGCTCCAATTTTCAAGGCGTTTCCAATAAATAAAACTGCTGCGGCGCATTCGGGTCAACGCTGTTGGTGAAATTGAAATTGCCGTTGGCATCAAATGAATTCGTGGCGACGGACAGCCATTGCGATGCCGGCAGCGCGAGATTGGTCGAGGCCAGCACACAATAAGGCCAGCCCGGGGCACCGTTGCCGCCGTTGAAAATAAGACCGTTTACGCCCACTGGCGTAACTGCGACAAATTCCGGCGTCGGCACGCCGCCCGCAAGGGCAAGCCGAAACAGTTTGGCTTGCTTGGCGTTCAGGCTCACGTTGAAAGAATTGGAGACCGTGGTGACGGTTCCGTCCCACAGATTGGTGGCGGCAAAAGTCCCCGGCAGCAGACCCGCCCGGCTCAAGTTCACGGTCTCGTTCGTCGCACTGGCCGTGTAATTGAACACGGCAATGCACCACGTTATGCCATCCTGCCGCATAAAGATGTTCGCGGCGCTGGTACCGGTGTTGCCCTCAACCGGTGTGAAGGTCTGGCCGGTGCGCGCGACAGCGTCGATGGCGGCATTGGTCAAATAGGTCTGGGCCAGGGCAATGCTGGCGGCATTGGTCAGGATACTCCCATTAAGAAAGACTCCGGTAATCGCACAGTCTATGAGACGACTTTGGTCCTCATTGCCGCTGGGGCCGTTGTCAAAAACCACGAGGTCGGGATCGTTGAACGGGTACAGTTTATCCAGCCACCAGCCGTAGGTGACGGAATTCATCGTGTATTCCGTGTTGGAAATAAAGGACGTGTAGGCGTCGCAAGCAATGCGCCGGCTGTCGCCGTATTGATATGGGAAAAGTGGCGCGATGGATTCGCTGATGAACATTTTGCCGGCCACCTGATTGAGCAGGAATTGCATTCCTTGATTGTAAGCCTCGATGCCCGTCGTCACGTTGGTGTCGTAGTGGACGCCTTCGAGCGCGCCGTGCGACAGAAAGTCCGCTTTGAGGTAATCGAAGTCATCAGCGATGAAACCGCTGATTTGATTGAGAATCATCGCCTTGGTTCCCGGATGGGTAGGATCCAGGGCCAGTGCGCCGTCGTAGGAAATGGCGTTTCCATTGGTGTCGCGGAGCAGAATATCGCTGTAATCGTAACCGGAGCCAGGTACAACCTGGTTACTGGACTGGGCGAGCGTGCCCCAATACGTGAACGGCGTAAAATAAATGCCGGCCTTCTGGCTGTTAGCATGACAGTGGCTGACGAAATTTTGCAATTGCGAGGTGCTCAGGTTGTAGGTTCCGTAGGAATCCAAGTTCACATAAACCGTGCCTTGGTTGGCAAAACCATAAGGTTGCAAGTTGGTGTGGATGGAATCCGAAACTGCGATGGCGGCGGCATAACTGATTTGGCTCTGGTAATTGGTGACGCCCCAACTGTTCCAGCCAAACGGAACGCCGTTGGTCCACACGAGTGGCGGGACAAAATCCGCATTTTCCGCGGCGTAATTCCCCATCGCCGTTCGCCAGTCGTCGCCAAAACCCACAAACACGGTGGGTGACGAAATGACGTTTCCCGTAACGGATCCGTGCGGCATGACGTCCCACGGCGAGGGGTTGCCACCAAACACGTTCATTTGGTTAAGCTTGTTGTTGGAACCCGAAAAATAGACCCCGCTTTTCCAAATGTCATGCGTGACCGAGCCGACTACCAGCCCGTTGCGGGTGGTATTGTCGTAGAATGCGCTGACCTCATAGCTCGTGCCACTGTTGTTTATGGGCATGGCGTTGTACGAAACAAAATCGTCGTTATCGAATGGCACGTACAGCGCGCGGTCGTCGTTATAGACGCCGATATCCACGCCGCCGGTGGTGCTCACCACCACCGGCCCCATCCAGTTGGCGCTCGCGTTGGCACCGCTCATGGTCACGCTCGTCAGAAAGCTGTCATTCTGGTCGAGCGTGAAATACTGCGTCATGTCCGGCAGCCCGGCGGAGTGGGACAGGACAGCGACTTCATTGCTGCTGACGACCGACCAGGTGCGGTTGCTGAAGTTGTTGCCCGTCACATAGCCGCTGCTCAATCCCACGCCGGCGTAAAACGCCGAAATTTTTTGCGAATTTTGCCACAGAAACGCCGTCGTGCCGGCGGTCAGGTTGTAATCCAACGTGACATCGCCGTTCGACATTACAAGGACATTGCCGACCTGTTGAAAGGATGGCGACGCCACAGCGGCCATTGAAGAAATCGCCCAAATAAGAATTGGAAGGATTCCGTTCCTGCTGATGAAGTCCCGAACTTCCATTTCAAGGCGGACGTACGGCGGGCGTCTGCCAGTTGAGGTGCCAGTAGTAGGTCCAGAGGTTCTGGAGTGGCGCCAGTGCGGCGTGGCCGTCCACAAATCCCATGTCGATGGCACCGGGCAATGTGGTTCCCGGAAGAAGATTTCTGGGCGCGGCAGTGGGTGACTCGCCACCATGCCGCGCAACGCAGACCCGGGGCATTCCTTCACTGGAGGAGGTACTCAAGGGATCGTATAGATTGCGCGCCGGTGAATCAGTTTCCAACGGGTCAAAATTGATCCATGCGCTGTCCATGAACGCGGGCACCAGACTTGGCTTCAACACAGATGCCGGGTTGTGGTAATTCCAAGTGGGGTGGTTCTGACCATTTTGCAACATCATATTTGGGTCGAAACTTGAGTTCAACCATTTGTTGAAACCGTAGCTGGCAGCGTAAGATGGATTCGACAGCGTCCAATGCCAGGCTGTGTCGGCTTTCCCCGCCGGGTTGACCAGATTATTAGGGTTACCGCGGTTGGGCGCGTTGGGGCAGAACAACACATTGGTCGCGCTCACGTAGTAACCAAGCATGGCACCCATCCAATCCCCCTGGCTGAGGCTGGGATTGGAATTGGTCGGTCCGACCCACATCTTCGTGTCATCAGCGTACATCATACCGGCCACCGTCAACTGCCTGATGTCGTTGATACAGGCAATTTGCTGCGCCCGCAGCTTGGCGCTGGATAGCGCAGGCAATAGCATCGCTGCCAAAATGGCAATAATCGCGATCACCACCAACAATTCAATGAGTGTAAAGGCGTTCGTGTATGACCCGCCTCTTCGCCGAATTTCGGTGAATTTGGTTTTCGCAAACGTCTTTTTCATTATTTTACGTTGTACTACTTCTCATACCATCACTCACACCGTGGGCCGATTTTGATCATCAAGCCGCCGGATGCTCCTCTCTTCCTTCGACGGCCCGGCTCAAAACGGCGCTACCGGTGAATTCCCCATCTATTGTGTTTTAAGGATATAAAACTCCCGTGGAATAGTCGGATTAACGATGTTGGTGGACAGATTGAGATCGCCGTTTGTGTCAAACGAGTTCGTCAACGCCGGCACCCACTGGCTCAACGGCAAGGCTACGTTCGTGCTCTGCAACAGAACATACTGGCCGCTCGATGTCCCGTTGGTCCCTCGAATGGTCAGAGTCGTTCCGCTCAAACCGATGCTGGTGATGCGTGGCACCGGCGGCGCCGATGACACCACGCTGATGGTCCCGTTGACTGTCAGGTTATTCGTATTCCACGCCAGACCGGCTCCGGGAGTGGCGGGCGAAATGGTGGCGAACGAGCCGCTGTAGCCGGTGGCGCCGAATAACGTGAAACTGTTGCCCGCGGCCAATGGTGCCGAGATGTTGGTCAGCGTCAATGTCCCGCCATAGGTCAGCGTGCCGCCTGCCGAGAGCCCGTCATTGCTCGCGCCGTTGAGTTTCATTACGGTGTTGCCGTTGAACGCGGCATTGCCGGAAACGTTCAACGTGCCGGTAGCTCCGCTGGTGCCGGGCGCCACAGTGCTGCCCGCCGACGCGACCAAATTGCCCTGAACTGTGCCGGAACCCTGCAAGGTTTGGCCACTGGCCAGCGTAAGCGTGCCATCGGTGCGATTCGTAACGGCGAGCGTGGCGCCCGACGCCAGACTGATGGGCGTGCTCTTTAAAATTGAGCCGTTGCCTGTCAGCGCCAGCACCATACCCGAACGGATGTCCGTGATGCCTTGGTAGGTATTGGCGGCAGCGAAGACCAGTGGGTTACCGCCGTATTGATTCAAGAAGAAACCACCCGCGCCGCTGATGACGTTGCTGAAGGTAACCGGGGCGTTGCCTATCTGGAAATTCGCCAAGCCGTTAAGCGTGACCGTTCCGGCGATGGCGACGCCGCTACCGCTGCCGCCGTTGACGCTGAAGAAGTAGAGGCCAGCGTTGGTCTCCAGCACAAACGAGGTGGCCAGACGATAATCGCCCGCCCCGCCGCTTGGCTGGTATGTCCAGGTCGCAGTTGGAAGGACATGAACGATTTTCGCGTAACCATTGTCGCCGCCGGCAACCACGCCATGCTGGATGTAGAAGAGAACGTTGGAGTGCAGCGTGAGGACATTGGTGGGATTTCCCAAGCTGACGCCCAAGTCCTGGGTGAGCAACTCCTGCTGGCTGCCGGCGCTCGTCAAGAGGTCAATGTTACCCAGGTTCGTATCAATGCCGATGTCATACCATTGCGAATAGCCACCGACGCTGACAGTGAGGTTGTAATTGCTGCCGTGCGTGCTCAAAGTGGTGCCCGCGCCGGGATAGCCCCAATCGAATCGTCCGGCGCCGCTGAACGTTGTGTTCCCCGTCAGTGTGATGTTCTGTCCAAGACCAAACGTGCTGGAGTCGCTATAAAGCGGGCCACCAGAGAATTGAATGGCGCCCTGGCCGTTCGCGCCTGCGCCGGAGACAACAATTGGCTTGTTGCCGAACCCTGCGTCGCCAGCCGGATAACTCCCGGACAAATTCACCGCCAGCGTCGCGCCGTTACTGATCACCAAGGCGCCGTTGGTCGCCCCCGCGACAGCCGTGATGCCGTTAAGCTGCACCGTACCACCTCCAATGGTAAAGTTTCCGGTAAAATCATTCGTGGTGCTCATGGTCAACGTACTGTTGCCGAGCTTGACGATGTTGGCGGCACCGCTGATTTTGCCCGCGCCGCTGATGGTGTAGTTGGCCGTTGAATTGTTCGTGACATCACTTGGTGCGACAATCTGGCCGCTGGCGATGTTAATGCTCGTGGTGGGATGTGGCGCATTCAAGATGGTGTCATCAAACAAAACCTGATCCGCGGTGAAAAATTGGTCTTCCGCGTGCGTGGTCAGATTTGACCAATTCAATGAACTTTGAACGTCCCACTCGCCGTTGTCGGCGCCATTGTTCCACTCCAATAAACTCGCCTGACCGGAGACGATCAAGTTGACTTGATGAGGCGTGCTGGTGCTCAAGCTCAAACCGTACCGGGACGGAGCAACGGTGGAAACCGTCCCGAATGAGCCGCTAAGAGTGCCAGTATAGGTGAAGAGCGTGTAAGTGCCGTCGGCCAAAGTTCCGGAGAGTGGGTTGATGGTGATGTTGTTGCCGTTCACAGTCAGGTTACCCGTGACGGCAATCACAGAATTATTGCCACTGGTGCTCGGACTCAAATTCATGGTCAGCGTGGCGCCGCTTTCGAGTGTCAATCCGCCGACAGCATTGAAAGTTCCTGCCACACCTGCTCCACCAGGAATAAGCGACCCAGAAACATCCACCAAGCCGTTGGCAGTACCGAAGCCGTAAACGGTTGTACCAGACTGGCTGGTGATGCCGGAACCTATAAGGCCGTTAAGAGTTAGCTGGCCATTATACAACAGTACGCCGCCGGTGAATGAGGGGCTGTTGGCAGTCAGGATTGTTGATCCCGTCCCACCGGTCTGGTAGAAAGCGCCCGAACCAGTCAGGACGTTGCTGAGAGTCAGCGTGGTGCCACCGCCGACGTTAAAGGTGTCGAAACCCGCTTCCAGAGTCATTCCGCCGTTCATGACGTTGGCTCCGGATGCATTTTGAATGATCGCTCCATTTTGAAAGTCCACCTGTTTGTTGACGTACACGTTTGCCCCCCAAAGTGCCAGCGTCGCACCAGGAGTAATAGCCAGAGTGGCGCTGGGATCGCCAAATGTCGTTGAGCCGACCACGCCCAAGGTCCCTGAGGCGATAGTGATGTTCGCTAGCGGCGGCTGCACCGACAGGTTTCGCCATTCGAAGTAGTTTCCATTACCGTTAAGCGTCAGATTGTAAGCACCCAAGGCGCCCAAAACACTTCCGCCACCGAATGAACCCAAATCCCAGCGGTTGGGGCTGTTCATGGTAAAGGTTGCATTGCCGGCCAGCATGATGTTGGTGGCCAGGCCGGGGCCGGGGTTATCGTAGATCGCGCCACCGCTGTCAACGAGCGCCCCATTGCCACCAACACCCGTGCCGGACACGATAATAGGCTTGGTTTCCGTGTTGCCGTTCGCATCAAGCGTTGAACCGTTGGCGATAGACAGATTGTTGGTACCTGTTCCAGCCGCGGAACTGCTCCCGAGCTGCAGTATGCTGCCATTCGTCACAATCACCGACCCACTGAAGCTGTTGGCTCCGCTCAACAGCAACGTGCCGCCGGCACCGGCTTGGACCAGCGCGCCCGTACCGGAAATGGTATTGCCCACGGTGGGAGTGTCGGTGCGGGCGAAGACCAATACGCCGTTGTCGGTAACGTTCCCCGCCGGCAGGTTGCCGTTGGCATCGTTGTTGCCCACCTGCAAAACGCCTGCACCGATGGTGACGCCGCCGCTGAAAGTATTGTTCCCGCTATTGTCAATCACCAATGAACCGGAGCCTTGTTTGAGCAGACCCGTGCCGCCACCAAGCTGGCCGCTGCCGTTGAACGTATAATTAAGCGCGGCGTTGCTGACGGTGATGCCGTTGGGCGAAAGCGATGTGGTCAGGTTGACAGTGCCGGTGTGCGCGCCGTCAAAAAACTGCACAGGAGCCCCGTTGGCATAAGTAGCCGGGTTACCACCCGCCAGCCAGTTTGCCGTGGTGGTATCCCAATTACCACTAACCACGCCAGACCAGACTTCAGTGGAAGGTCCGCTGGTCAACACCAAGTCAACGGAAGCGCCAGCGACATTATTGGAAAGATACCCAGCAGCAAGAGGAGGCAGCGTGCCCAGGACAAAATTGTAACCTGCGCCTGAAATGCTGGCGGGGTATTTGATGAGCTTAATTTGAACCGGATAACTGGGGAATGCCGGCACGGAGGTGATATTAATGACGTTTGATGAACCACCCGTTGTTAGGCCGGTAACGACAATGTTCGTTGAGGCGGCTTGAATAGCCAAATTAAGCGTCGAGTTGACGAAGGAAAGATTACTGACAGGCGCCGCTGGCGCACCAGCCTGGCCGGTGAGCGTGAATGTGCCGTTCGTCACGTTGATCGTGCCAACGCCAGCGCCGTTGACGATAGTGCCCGCGGCGAGCGCACCGCCGTTGACGTTTATGGTTCCCGCCGTGCCGGGTGTCAAAGTGCCACTGACGGCGGCGAGGGTCAGCGTGTTGTTGACCGTCAGCGTCGCGTTGGTGCTGCTGATATTGACGATGCCCACGCCCGTGCCGCCGCTACTGACTTCCTGGTTGCCGATGGTGGCGTTGTTCGCATTGACGCTGCCGTTGTTAAAGTTCAAGGTACCCTGCGAATTGGCCCCCGGATTGCCTCCCTGGCCCAGTTGCATCGTGTCCGCCACCACCGTGACGTTGCCCCCCGTAAAATTGCAAAGGGCGGTGCCGGAAACCTGCGAATTGCCGTTGGCGTAGCCAATATAAAAATTAGCGATGCGCCCGTCGGCGCCATTGCCGCCCAAATAGGCCACCGGCACATTGGTCCCACCCACAAAGGCCGGGTTGAAGGCCATCACGGCCCCAGCCGGCCCGGTGCCCGGGCCGCCCACAATCAGATTGCCGGTGCCCGTCAGGATGTAGTTGTAAACCCCCAGATAGACCCCGCACGACACAGAGTTGGTACCAGGGGCATTGCAGATTTGAAAATCAGTCCCCAAGGAAATCACGTTGGTCCTGGCAAGATATAACGTACCGTTTTCGTTGGGTGTGAAGCTGTTTGGGGTTTGGTTTCCGAAGGCCACGTGGATGAAATTGCCGCTGCCGGCGCCGGCGCTGTCATCGAAAGTATCCAGACCCGAAAGGTTCAGTGTGATATTATGGCTGTCGCCCAGGGTTGGCGAACCTTGGCCTACCCAGAGGTTGGCGCCCGAGCCCGGCATGCTCAACGTTCCGCCGCTGCCGGTGATGGTGATGGTCTCCACCGCGTTGGCCGGCGCCGGGCTGCTTCCATTCAACTGGTCGGCGCCCACCGTCAGGTAGCCGTGATTGCCCACTCCCACGATCATGGTAATCCCCGGATTAATCAGCGTCGTGTAATTCCCGTTGGTGGGGATATAGTCGAGTTCCCACATCGGCATCTGCGCCACACCGGTAACGTTGTCCAAGACATTGTTGACGGCGAAATTGTTGTTGGCGCTGGCGCCGACGCCGGCGAACTCCACCTGGTTAAAATACGTCTGCGGACTGCTCTGACCGGCGTAAGTCCAATTGGCAGCGTCGGTCCAGTTGGTCGTCGCAGTGGTGCCAGGAACTCCCGCCCAAAAATCATATGCGGCTCGTGCTGAATTAAGGATAACTAAACTCAAAGCCACTGCCGCACCGAATTGCGCCTTTCTTGTGAACCTGCGAATTCTCGATTCGATTTTCATGGTCATAAACTAGTCTTGGATTTAAGACGACAAAAATGGGAACAAACCCAATACGGCTTGTTCCCAATTCAGTATTTTTTTACATTTGATTCATTCGACCAAGCACAGCTAAAAGGACACTTGAAAGGCGGTTGAATTCAAATTTCAAATCAGGAAGCCAGCGCCTTCCGCTTCAGCGCGAGTCCGGCAAACAAGACCGCTCCGACGCCGAGCAAAGCCAGGCTTCCAGGTTCAGGCACGGACGCGAAAGTTAAATTATAGCCCACATTTGGAGCCGGATAAATTGAATCTTGCGTGCTCGTCTGGCTAAACGACGGATTCGGATTACCCGCGTCACTTGTGTTAGAATCGTATATTCCCGCGCGTGTGAATTCATAACCGGCCGATCCTTGGACAAAAGGACCGTTAGGAGAACTTGGACTCTGGACTCCATTCTCCACATTCCATGTGATCTGGCCGTTGTTCCCATTGTCCGGCGAAGTATTGCTGATCAGGTCTCCCCAAGAGTCCACACCACCAACCACCGTGGCACCAAGCCAGTAATAATGCTGATACGAGAGAGTCACAGTTGGCACTGACACCCAAGCATAGCCATTCGCCCACAGAGTTGGAGCTCCCGCCGACAAGACAGCAGAAGAAACGACACTGCCGTTGGCCTGGTCCCAAAGTGTAATGGTATGGCTTATAGCTAAGGGCGCATCGTTGGGGTCGGCGTAACCAAGATAGTTTTCGCTCACATTATAGAAGTAAGGCGTGTAGAATATACCGCCGACAATTCCGGTAAAACCGTTTTGACTGAGGCCTGTCAAATTGACGTTTGGCAGATAAAGCTGGGTGTTATTATTTTGGTCTCCGTTAACTGTTTGAGCAAACGTCGCCGGCGCGAATGCGAGGCACATCAAAACCCCTCCAATAATTAGTAACGACTTATGTTTCATATGTTTATTGTTAGTTTTTAGTTGCTGATTTTTGGCTGCTTATGGAAACCCAACATTCACAACTGATCTTGGATGTGCCGAGCACATGTCTAAAAGTGATGTTTAGATTTAGCGGCTATGTTGGAGAGAATAACACCATATCCTTAAATGGGAATGGACAACCCGCCGAACCCTATGCACAATTGACCTTTCCAATTCGTTGTGTGTGGGTCACGGTAACTGTTTCATCCTGACCCAGATTGCGGCCGTTCGTTCGACCTTGGATACACTAGTCGTGGAACTCCTGACTAACCATTTGGAATCCTGCGTGCTCAGTCATGGTTCCGGGACTGAACACAAATGTGCAAAATCACTGACGAAGAAAAACTCCTGGCAGAGGTGCTAATCACGCTGTCAAGATTTCTAGAATGATTCAATCGTTATGAATTGGCTCTGGCAAAGCTCATATTCTGCGGTGGTACATAGGTCTTCTTTTCGGAAGATATATGAACCGACAGTCGTATATGCCCGCGCTGTAGCTGTATTCATACTAATGCTTAATAGCGGCTTCGAGATTTGAAAGCACCCCAAGCTGACCCATCATGATTGTTGCGGCGGTATAGCAGTTGAACGACTGGACTTTGCCGTCTTTCAAGCGAAATACGTCACAGCATGGCGCGTGCATTTCCTTGCCGGTTGCGGAAATTATTCCAGCGGGCAGCGCCAGCGGGCCTTTATGCGTGCCGTTCAATGACAGCTCCACGACAATGACCTCACCGATTTCATAGAGATCGTAAAGTTCCCGGTGCATATCGGGAAATGCTGCCGCATAGATGTCCACTACGCGGCCAAGCTCTTTGCCACGATATTTAACACCGGCTGACACATCGTTGAAAACGCCGTCGTCCGTAAATAATGCCGCGAACTTTTCCGAATCTTGAACTTCTGCGGCCTGGTAAAGCGCGCGGATAACCTGCTCGTTTTTGGGCATTCCCGTTTTGTTTTCTGTTCTCATTTTATTTCTCCTTTGATCAGTCGTTCAGTTTCTAAAAAACTCGTCCAACGTCTTCGCCACGAATTCCGGCTGTTCCTCCTGCATGAAGTGGCCGCTGTTCTCGACTTTGATCAACTGAAAGTTAGTGGCTTTGGGCGTCACCGATGCTTTTAACCAACCGTAACCAGTCGAGCCGAGTCCCAGCACCGGCATCTCCAGTTTCTTGTATGTTTTGCTGTCAATGACGTCCTGCGGAAAGGCTTGATACCAGGCATCCCCGGCTCGAATGGCGTCCGGGGTGGAATAGGCGGCTGCATAAATGGCGCGGTCACGCGGTCCGATTGATTTGGGGTCTTTTATCAGGTAATCAATCAGAAAATTCTGATAGATTGGGAAGCGACCTTCCAACACTTTCTCGGGGAGCCCCTTCACTTGATGGAACGCGAACCACCACGGATAGCCCGGATGCTCGTCGTCAATCTTATCTCCAAACTTTCCTGCCTCCGGGAGCATTCTGATCTCCGAGAAGAACTCGTCTGGATGCGGAACATCCAAGAGGGCAATTTTCAAAGTCGCCTCCGGGTGATTCGCCGCAAAACTAAACGCGACCATTGACCCGATGTCATGCCCGGCGACGTTGACCTTGTCGTATCCGAGAAGACGCACCAATTGGTAAATATCCTCTGCCATGTTTTTCTTGTCATAACCACCTTGAGGTTTGGCCGAGCCTCCCATGCCGCGCAGATCAACGGCGATCACGCGGTATTGCGTAGCCAGCGCAGGCATTATCTTGTGAAATTCCCACCATGTCTCCGGCCAACCCGGCAGCAAGACGAGAATTGGTCCTTTACCGCCGATGACGTAGTGCAGTTGTGTCCCATTGACTTCGGCATAGCCGTTCTCGAAGCCGGGCAATGATCGCACTAATGCCGCATCAGACAGGTCGTCTGTTTCTTTGGAAACAGCGCCGCCAGTTGAGACCCTTGCTGTCGAGGCGCAACCGGCGCCAAACCCGAACGCGAGTGCCAGTGCGGCAACGCCGAGCCAGCGATAATTGAGGCCGAGATGAACGTGGATTTTTTTTATTGTGGTATTCATAATAATTTACATTCGGATGTTTGCGATGTGTGGTTTTCAAAAAGTGCATCTTAATCCTTGCTGAATGCCCGCGCCGCCTCGACGGTATCGAGTGACTCTCGCAAGAGTTTGATCTTCCCGTTCTCTGCGACGAGGCGTCCGGCGTAGGATTGTCGATAGGTCTTGCCGGTTGACGGCACGAGCGCCTCCACGTCGTATTCGCCAAAGGCTTGGTCGGGCGTCTGAATCCAGATGTGGATGTTCTTGAAACGGAAGTCCGGCACTTTCGTGAGCAGTCCGGCAAGAAACTTTTCAATCGCGGCTGGCCCTTCAGCACGCGCGTCCACCCAAGGCAGCTCAATCACGCCGTCGTCTGCAAATAAAGCCGCTGCTGCTGTGGGGTCTTGGATTTGCGCGAGGTAGGCCGTTAGCAATTCGGTTGCGTTTTTCATAAAACATCTCTCATCAGATTTGCGCCATGCCGCCATCCACGAAGAGTTCAATACCGTTGACGAAGCTGCTGTCGTCGGACGCGAGGAACACGACAGCTTTGGCGATTTCGTCTGGGACGCCGACGCGACCGAGCGGAATGGCGGTAGCCATGGAGTCCACGAAGCCCTGCACCTGTTCCTTTGTCAGTCCCATCAGATCATAACCCGGAGTCGGCACGACACCCGGACTGATGGCGTTGACACGAATTTTGCGTTCCTTGAGGTCGAGCGTCCAGTTGCGCGCGAATGACCGCACGGCTGCTTTCGTTGCGCTATAAACGCTGAAGGCTGGCGTGCCCTTGATGGAAGTGGTGGACGCATTAAGAATGATTGACGAGCCGGGCGGCATCAGCGGCAGCGCTTTTTGAACCGTGAAAAGCGTGCCGCGAACATTTGTATTGAAAGTTTTGTCGAAATGTTCCTCCGTGATCTGGCCAAGAGACAGAAGGCTGCCGCCTCCGGCGTTGGCAAAGAGAATGTCGAGGCGACCCTTCGCGCTTTTAATGGTGGCATAGATGCGGTCGAGGTCTGCAAGGTTGGAAACGTCGCTGCGGATGCCAGTAACGTCGCTTCCAATGAGTTTCACGGCAGCGTCGAGTTCGGGTTGACGACGGCCAGTGATGAAGACATACGCGCCTTCGGACACAAATCGTTTGGCTGTGGCGAGTCCGATGCCGCTGCTGCCCCCGGTGACTAGGGTGATTTTTCCTGAAAGCTTGCTGGTGCTCATAGTTTTGGCTCTTTCGATATTTTGTTGGTTGGTTTTGTATTATGTATCGTTCGGTATATAAATAAACAAAATGGACAAAAACCTGTCAACAATTTATTTTCCTACTGGATGAAACGCAAAAAAATCAAACCGGCGCTCGGACGCCCCCGCGCTTTCGACGCAGAGAAAGCGTTGGACTGCGCGATGCAGGTTTTTTGGCGGAAGGGTTATCTCGGCACGTCGCTTTCCGATCTCACAGATGCGATGGGCATCAATCGTCCGAGTCTTTACGCCGCTTTTGGGAACAAGAAATCCCTATTCCGCAAAGTGCTCGACCGCTATTCCAAGGGTCCGTCCGTTTATCTTACTGAAGCGCTCCGAGAGCCGACCGCGCGCGCCGTCGTTGAGCGGGTGTTCTACGGGGTTATTGATTTGTTGACCGACCCACAAACGCCGACAACTTGTATGTGGGTACATGGCGCACTTTCTTGCGGGGACGATCCGTTGCGAAAGGAATTTGCAGCGCAGCGCGCCGCCGGACTTGCCGAGTTGCGCACACGTTTCAAGCGTGCAATCGCCGAGGGTGACCTTCCTGCCGACGTGGACGCGGACGCGCTCGCGCGCTACGTGCAGACAGTCAACTTTGGCCTGACCGTTCAGGCGTCTACTGGTGCCACCCGCAAGGAACTGCTGCGCATTGTTGAAATCACTTTGAAGACTTGGTCGAAATAAAAATCTTTCCGGGAACCGCTGTTCGAAGAATCGCCTTGGTGCTAGCATAATTAGCTAGCATTTAGCACATTGGCTATTTTCTGTAGCACTTGATAATGCCGAGCACACGGGGCGATTCTTCAAAACATTGAGGAATCGCCCCTTTCTGATTCTCAGCACGCGGCATTATCTGGCGTGTGTAAACGGTCGTGCATGGTGCAGTGGATCGACATTACAGCCACGTGAAAAAGCTTGGCACGCGAGCCGAACTTAGCCGCGCGGATCAGTCGCCTTACAGAAATATGAGCATACTCATTTTGTTTGACAACAAGCTCGGTTCATGCTTAATTATGAGCGTACTCATTTTTATGAAACGTTCACGTGAAGAAAATAAAAGTAAGACGAAGCCGAAGGGCAAACGAGATCTGAACAAGGAGAAGACAAAGGAAAAGATTCTTGCCGCGGCTTTGGAACTGTTCCGTCGAAACGGGTTGGATGGAACGACGACGAAACAGATTTCCAAAAAGGCCGGCATCGCCGAAGGAACGCTCTTCAATTACTTCAAAACCAAGGAAGACCTCGCGCTGTTTTTCTTCCAAAAGGAAACGCATGACTTGGTTCGATGGTATGGCAAGGAGACGCGGCTTCAGCGTGCGCCGCTTCCAGAGAAGCTGTTCGCCATCATACACAGGCAATTGGAATACATCGCCCCATACGAAGAATTCATCGGCGCAGTGTTCTTTCGTTCACTGCAACTTCACTCCAAGCTCAGTCCGCTCAGTTTGGAATCGCAAGAACTGCGGCTGAAGTATCTGCGTTTTGTGCGCGAAGTCCTGGCGCAAGCCGAAGAGAAGCAGGAAATTCCGCGTATAGGTGAGTTGGGTGCGTACGCCGTCGGGCTTTTCTATATTGGCATCGTGATGCACTGGCTGCACGACACGTCACGCGGGAAACAGAAAACGCTCGCCCTATTGGATCGCTCACTCAGTCTGGCAACAGGCGTGCTCAAGAAGGGAGCGTGGGACTGGTGAGCTCACGGCACAATTCCATTGGCCGCGCGACACGCCTGGCACAATTGGGTGCGGGCCTCGCCGGCAGTTATCTCGCCTATCAATTGCAGCGTCCGTTTTTAAACGAACGGCAAAATAGCGAACGACGGCACGCACTTGGCCGTAAGAACGCAAAGCAGATTCGCGAGGACCTTCAGGATTTACGCGGGCCGATCATGAAACTCGGCCAGGCGCTGAGCATGCAGACACATCTATTCGATTCCGACGTGGTGGAAGAATTGGCCGGGCTCCAGATGCAGGCGCCGCCGATGCACGGGACGTTGATGCGCGCGCAATTCAAGAGCGCTTTTGGCGAAAATCCTGAAGAGGTTTTCGGGTCTTTCGAGCCGGAACCGTTCGCCGCCGCGTCGCTGGGACAAGTCCATTGGGCGGTAACGAAACGCGGTGAAGAAGTCGCGGTGAAGATCCAATATCCAGCCATTCGCGAAGCCATCGAAACCGACTTCCGAATGCTGCGTGCGGTCGGCTTTGCGGCCCGCATGACCGGGCACTTGCAGGAATCGGTCGTGCGTGAAGCCGAGCGGGGAATTCTCGAAGAGACCGACTATCTAAATGAGTCGCGCAATATTCAATACTTCGCGAAACATCTCGCGCCTTTGGCTTTCGTACGCGTGCCCAAGGTTCACAGCGAACTCAGTTGTGAGCAGGTGCTAACAATGTCGCGCGTGCGCGGGTTGCGCATGCGGGAATTCCTCAAGACAAATCCCTCACAGGAAGTGCGCGACAAAATTGGCATTGGTCTCACGCGCTTGTTTTTCTTCCAGCTTTTTCGTCTTCAGGCGCTGCACGCCGATCCGCATCCAGGCAATTATCTGTTCGACCATGACGGCAGCATCGGGCTCGTTGATTTCGGTTGCGTGAAATACCTGAAACCCGAAGTGGTCCCCTGTTATGCGCAATTCTGGTCGCGTGAGTGGGTGCACGATACTGAGCTCTATGCTGACATCATTCGCGTGGTCTTCGGTCCAAACGTTTCCCCCGCCGAGCCGCGTGTCCGCCGCTGCATGAATGAAATCAGGCGCTTCTACGATGAATTTCATCCACTGACCGAACCTCCCACGGCGCTTGAGCTGGCCGATCCAAAGTTCATGGAACGCTTGAACGAGCTCGCCAAGACGTTATTGAAAAACAAATTCCTCTCACCGGAATTTTTATTCCTGTCGCGCACGGAGTCGGGCATGTGCAACCTGCTCCACGCGCTTCAAGCCAGAGTGCCTACAACTCAAATCGCACGTGAGTGGATGCCGCCAATTCCAAGAATCAAAAAATGAATGCGGCCAGAATTAACAAGCCATATATTCGAGTAGAGAGGATTTTCCCGTGCCGCGCCCCCCGATGAACGCGTTGAATTGCGGATTCAAGCCAAGTTCGATCTGTCCCAAGAATTTGCTGCCGCTGACGATTACGCCGACAATTTGAAAAAGGGGGAAGGCGGGGTCACTGTGGCTGATGCGGGAACGACGCGCTATGCGCGCATTTGACATTTGCACAACGCACTATTCACGCCGGAAACCTCAAAAAAACAAGGGTATTCTTCCATCACAAGCCGTTTCCACTCGAAATCAAGACCATCGGCGATTTGCTCATGGTCAGGCGAAAACAGGCTGGTTTGACGCTCAAACAGCTCGCTGGAAAAACCGGCATACGGCTGCATTGGATACGGCGCTTTGAATTCGACCGGTGCCTGCCACCACAGCCGGAGTGGGATTCGCTTCGGAATTACTTAAAACTACCGCCCAAGCCCATTTTGACATTTACACAGCGCGAAAGGCCGCTCGACAGACCAAAAACCATCGGTGAGCACCTGCGGAAGCGCCGGCTGGAGTTAAAACTCTGCCTTACAGAAGCTGCTCCGCGTATGGGTGTTTCCGTCCCGACATTAGGATTATGGGAATTGGGAAAGGTTTTCCCCAAACATTGCTACCACGCTCAAATTGCCGCTTTTCTCGGTTACGATCTATTTTCGTAAGATGTTGTTCCTTTTTGCGACAGGCTTGTGAACGTGGCGCGGGAAGCACGTTGCACCAGCTTGGAGGCAAGGCCGGGATGAGGGCGGACGTTCAACTAATTTTTTCCGATGCCGGCCTCGTATAATCCGGCAACGGATGCGGTGCGCGCCTCTGTAATTCTTTAAAAATCGTGTTGCGGATGCTTTGGGCGTTCCGGCGCAAATGGGAATTCCAAAATCGCAAAACCTTGATACCTTGTGACGTCAGGAATTTCTCACGCTCGGCGTCGTGGCTTTGCTGACCGGGATGGCCGTGACCTGAACCGTCGAGTTCGACGGCGAGGCTTGCTTCTTCGCAAAAGAAATCGAGAAAGTAAATTCCCTTCGGATGCTGGCGGCGGAATTTGTAGCCGTTGAAGCGCCGGTCCCGCAGCCAGCGCCACATGAGCTTTTCCGCCCAGGTTTCCCTTTTGCGGAGTGCGCGAGCGTGTTCAACATTGGGCATGACGAAAACATAAAAAGATACGGCTCAAAATTGAAGTTGGTTTTTACAACCGCCCTCACCTGCTTCCTCTCCCCCGGGAGAGGACATGCGCCCGACCGTCACCTGACAATTCGTACCATCCACGACTCAAGAACGCTGGACAGAAACGGGCGGGCAAACTAGAGTCGCAAGCGTGAAGCGCCCGGTCAAAATCTCGGTGATGATTTTGGTTTGGGTTATATTCTTGGGATTCCTATGGTTTTGTTGGGCGTGGACGCAAAGCGAGGCAAGCACCGGAGCCTTCGCACGCGTGCAGCGAGGTGATTCCGAAGGGCAAGTTTTGACACTTCTTGGCAAACCATTTCAAATTACTGGTCCACCTTCAAATGTTGCGTGGGATCGCGACGGCTCGCTCCGGCCAAATCACGGTGAATGTGTTCGAGAATTCTGGTATGCACCAAGATTGCAGATTGCGGGTGAAAAATGGACAATTGGATTTGATGTTCACAGTAATGTAGTTTCAAAATACCGGTATGAATCTCCGTAGCAGCAATTAAATTTCTTTTCGTGTCTTTCGTGTATTTCGCGGTTAAATTTTTACGGCGATGATTCAATACCTCGATTTGCTGCGGCATGTCCTCGAACACGGAAAGTTCAAGGCTGACCGCACCGGAACCGGCACGTATTCCGTGTTTGGGGCGCAAGCACGGTTCGATTTGCGCCGGAGTTTTCCCGTGCTCACCACGAAAAAGCTGCATCTCAAGTCCATTATCTACGAGTTGCTCTGGTTCCTGCGCGGCGACACGAATGTCAAATACCTCCACGAGCATGGCGTGACGATTTGGGACGAGTGGGCGGACCCGGAGGGCAGCCTGGGCCGCATTTACGGCGCGCAATGGTGCGACTGGCGCACGCCCGACGGCCGTTCCGTCAACCAGATTGACGGCGTCATCGAGCAGATCAAAAAAAATCCCGACAGCCGGCGGCATATCGTCACCGCCTGGAACGCCGGCGAACTGGACCGGATGCGGCTGGCACCCTGCCACGCGTTGTTTCAGTTCTACGTGCTCGATGGCGAATTGAGCTGCCAGCTTTACCAGCGTAGCGCGGACCTGTTTCTCGGCGTGCCGTTCAACATTGCCAGCTATGCGTTGCTCACGCTGATGGTCGCGCAGGTTTGCGGGCTGAAACCCGGCGAATTCGTCCACACGTTCGGTGATTTGCATCTTTACGCCAATCACCTTGAACAGGCGAAACTGCAACTCGCACGTGAACCGCGTCCGTTGCCGCAGATGAAATTGAATCCGGCGGTGAACAACATCCACGACTTCAAGTTTGAGGACTTTGAATTGGTGGGCTACGATCCGCATCCGGCCATCAAGGCGCCAATTGCGGTTTAGACACATCCGCAGATTTCGCAGATGACACAGATTTATTTTAATCTCTGCGCCAGTCGGCGTAATCTGCGGACGACAACATGAAACACTTCAAAGCCATTGCCGCGATGTCGCTGAACCGCGTGATTGGCGCGGACGGCAAAATCCCGTGGCACCTGCCGGAGGATTTCAAGTGGTTCAAAAAAATGACGATGGGGAACATTGTCGTAATGGGACGCAAGACGTTTGAAGGCTTGGGAAAGCCACTCCCAAACCGGAAGAATCTTATTCTGACACATCATCCCCAGCGGCTGATCAGAGGGCATCCAGAGATTTTTGGCCAATATCACGAGTGGCGTGGCGGTCTTAAAGTCGGCGGCATTTTGAAGAAGCCGTATCAGTTTGAATTTTATTTCACCAAAGACAACAAGGGCAGGCAGACTGAAATCCTGATTTTCAACTCGTTGGAAAAGTTGAATCCAGATGATTTTAAAACGGACCTGTTGATTTGCGGTGGCGCGGAGATATACGGGCAGGCTCTGCCGCGCTGTTCCGACCTTTATCTGACACTCGTCAAGCGCGAGATTCAGAACGGCGACGCATTTTTTCCGCCGTTTGAAGATAAATTTGTCCTGGTCGAAGAGATTCGCGATACCCCGGAGTTCAAGATTTTACATTACCGGCACAAGTCGTTATTGAAGTAGGACGGGCGTCTCGCCTGTCTCCATTTTGAGAAATTTGCCCGGTGGTCGCAGTTTGTCATTCAGATGCGGGTCATTGCCTCTGGCGGTAAAATCCAAGGTTAGAGACAGGCGCGACGCCCGTCCTACATTAAAACAGGCGGGCTGTTGCCGGCCCGCCTGCGTCGTTGAATTGTCCGCGCCGATTATTCCTTTGAATCCTGCCTGGCTTCGTCGGCGGCATCGAAGGCGTGTTGCAACGCCACGAGGTCTTCGCCGGGTTTGAGCGAGTCGAGCAGTTTCTGCTCTTCCTTGAGTTGCTCATCGGAATAGCTGGCGGCCTTGATGGACAGGCCGATGCGGCGTTCGCTCTTGTCAATCTTGATGACCCGGGCGGTGACGTCCTGGCCGACCTTGAGCACATTCTTGATCTTGTCCACGCGTTCCTCGCTGACCTGCGAGATGTGCACGAGCCCGTCGATCTCATGTTGCAGGCCGACGAACGCGCCGAAGCTGGCGAGCTTCGTAACCTTGCCTTCCACCACATCGCCGACCTTGTAGAGCTTGTCAATGTTCGCCCACGGATCTTCGCCGAGTTGTTTCATGCCGAGCGCAATGCGCTGGTTCGGACGGTCCACCTCGAGCACGACCGCTTCGACTTCATCGCCCTTTTTGAGGATTTCGGACGGATGATTGATTTTGCGCGTCCACGAAATGTCGGACACGTGAATCATGCCGTCGATGCCCTCCTCCAATTCCACAAACGCGCCATAGCTGGTGAGATTGCGGACCTTGCCTTTGACGCGGGTTTTGACGGCGTACTTCGTTTCGGCGGTGTCCCACGGATTGCTTTCCAACTGGCGGATGCCGAGGGAAATTTTCTGTTCCTCGCGGTTGATGCCCAGGACAATTGCTTCAATTTCCTGGTCCGGTTTGAGCACATCGCTGGGTTTGGCCACGCGTTTCGTCCAGGAAAGCTCGGTGACGTGCACGAGTCCTTCCACGCCCGGCTCGAGTTGCACGAACGCGCCGTATGGCACCAGATTGACCACCTTGCCCTTGACGCGCGCGCCGACGGGGAATTTCGATTCGATGTTGTCCCATGGGTTGGCCATCTTCTGCTTGAGGCCGAGGCTGACGCGTTCCTTTTCCTTGTTCACGTCTAGCACGACCACGTCAATTTCCTGGCCGACCTTCAAAATTTCCGACGGATGCGCGATGCGGCCCCAGCTCATGTCGGTGATGTGCAACAGGCCGTCGATGCCGTTGAGGTCAATGAACGCGCCGAAATCAGTGATGTTCTTGACCGTGCCCTTGCGGATGTCGCCGGGCACCATTTCAGCCAGTAATTTGGAGCGTTTTTCGGAGCGTTCCTGCTCGATGAGTTCGCGACGCGACAACACGATGTTCTGCCGGTCCTGATTGATTTTAACGACCTTGAACTCGTAGGTGTTGTTGACGAACTGTGCGAGATTCTTGGGCGTGATGATGTCAATTTGCGACGCGGGCAGGAACGCCTCGACGCCGATGTTGACGACCAGGCCGCCTTTGACAACCGATTTGACTTTGCCCTGGATGGTGCCGCCCTCGTTGCAAATCGTGAGGATGCGTTCCCAGTTCCGCTTGAATTCAGCCTTCTCGTGCGAGAGGACGACGGTGCCTTCCTTGTTTTCGAGCTTCTCGATCAGGACATCAATTTCGTCGCCGACTTTTATGGCTTTGATGTCCTGAAATTCCTGGGCAGGGATGACGCCCTCGCTTTTGTAACCGATGTCCACCAGCACTTCCTTGGGGCGGACTTCGATGATGGTGCCTTTGACGATATTGCCTGCGGCAAACGGCAGCGGGCCGGTTTGCTTCATGGCTTCTTCCATTGTGAGCATAACGATATTTGAACTGCGGGAACCTGGGGACCCAAATGGCGGGAACCAAAGCTCCATTGCCTAACTACCGACGCTGCAGACGGCAACGGAGGTTAAAGGTCAGGTTGTTGGTTGACTGCTTTTTCTCAGCCTTAATGAACATCCATCCTTCGCAAGACTGCTACGGAGGACAGGTCCGCACACGCGGCGTTCAGGCAAGATAATAATAGGGGAAATGCCTGAAATGGCAAGGGGAAAACTGAATTATCAGGCCAGGCCTGATTGACGGAACCTTGATTTACTCCACGAAATTCTGCGCTTTCAGCCAGAACAGACAGTCGCCGGCCCACGGATGGGGATGCGCAAACGGCGGTTTGTCGGCCAGTCCCATGCCGTGTCCTCCCTTCTGGTAGATGTGCAAATCGAACGGCACATGGTTTTTTCGCAACGCCCCGGCAAACATCAGGCTGTTTTCCATCGACACAGTCTGGTCCTCGTAGGTGCACCAGATAAAACACGGTGGCGTGTTGGTTTTGACCTGCAATTCATTGGAAAGGAGTTTGACCAGTTTCGATGACGGATGTTTGCCCAGCAAATATTGTTTCGAACCTTGATGGGTGTATTCGCCCATGGTGATGACCGCGTAGCAAAGAATGCCCAAATCCGGCCGCGAACTCTGCTGTTCGATCGGGTCATTCGAGTTGGCATTGCCGGAATCAAAGTGGGTCAACAACGTCGAGGCCAGATGCCCGCCCGCCGACGAACCCATGATGCCGATGCGATGGGGATCGATTTTCCACTCCCCGGCGCGGGCGCGCACCAGCCGCATCGCCCGCGTCACATCCTCGAACTCCGCGGGATAATGATAACCGTTCAGGCCGAGCCGGTATTTCAACACAAAGCACGTCACGCCGTGCTGGTTCAGCCAGAGCGCGTAATCGTTTCCTTCATGGGGCGCGAGGTGCGCGTAACCGCCACCGGGACAAATCACCATCGCCGCGCCCGTGCGATTCGTCGGATCAGGAAAATACGGCGTGAGGGTGGGAACGTCCGGGGCATTGGTGCCCAGGGCGCCGGGCGCGCCGTTGGGCCAGAGTAAAACGGCATTTTTCATTTCGGCGTGCGACAAAATTAAAGACAGACCGGAAATCACCAGCACAAAAAACGTTTTCATGGCTTGCGGGAAAGGAGTTTAGGCAAATTCACCCCCAGCACAATGCCGAAGCCCACGTTGACGGCTTCCCATTGCCACCCTACTTTCAGGGCGTGTTCGAATTGATTGCGCCCTTCAAACCCGCCGGCGACCAGCCGCAAGCCATTGCGAAGCTGACCGACGGCATTTTGTCCGGCGCGAAACACCAGACACTCCTCGGCGTCACCGGTTCCGGCAAGACGTTCGCCATCGCCAACGTCATCAAAAACGTGGATAAACCCACCCTGGTCATTTCCCACAACAAAACGCTCGCCGCGCAGCTTTACGCCGAATTCAAGGGTTTTTTCCCAAAAAACGCCGTCGAATATTTCGTCAGTTATTTCGATTATTACCAGCCGGAAGCATACATCCCGCGCACGGACACGTTCGTCGAGAAGGATTCCAGCCGGAACGAGGAAATTGAGCGCCTGCGGCTTTCCGCCATGAGTTCATTGTTTTCACGGCGTGATGTCGTGGTGGTGGCCAGCGTGTCGTGCATTTACGGCATCGGCAGCAAGGAGGATTACGAGGCCATGGTCATCCCGGTGCGCGTTGGCCAGGACATTTCGCGCGAACAACTCCTGGCGCGCCTGGTGGATCTGCAATACGACCGGAACGACATCGCGTTTGAACGGGGCCATTTCCGCGTGCGCGGGGACACGGTGGAAGTCCGGCCCGCCGGGCGCGAGGACGGCCTGCGCGTTGAATTTTTCGGCGAGCAAATCGAGCGGCTGACGCGGTTCGAGCCGTTGACGGGAAACAAAACTGAATCGCTTGACGCCGTCACCGTTTTCCCCGGAAAGCAGTTCGTCACCACTGCCGACAAGATGAAACGCGCCGCCCTCGCCATCCGCGAGGAATTGCGCGAGCGCATCGTCTGGTTCGAAAAACAGGGCAAGTTGCTGGAAGCCCAGCGCATCAAGCAGCGCACGGAATTTGATCTGGAAATGATGGAGGAAATGGGCGTCTGTTCCGGCATCGAAAATTATTCACGCCACATTGCCGGACGGCCGCCCGGCTCGCGTCCGGCCACGGTGATTGATTTCTTTCCGAGTGATTATTTGCTGGTGATTGACGAGTCCCATGCGACCGTGCCACAAGTCGGTGCGATGTTCGAAGGCGACCGTTCGCGCAAAAAGGTCCTGGTCGAATATGGTTTCCGCCTGCCGAGCGCGCTGGATAATCGGCCGCTGAAGTTTGAGGAATTTCAGGCGATGCAGGGCCAGACGATTTACGTCAGCGCCACCCCGGCCAAACGGGAGCTCGAATGGTCGCGTGAAAGTTTTCGTGGCCGCGGACATCAGTCCGCGCCATCCGAACTCACGGAAAGTGAGCGCCGACCGACGTCAGCGGCTACGGGAGATGGGGGTGTTGTTGAACTCGTCGTGCGTCCCACCGGTCTGATCGACCCGAAAGTCACCATCAAAACGCTGAAAGGCCAGATTGACGATCTCATCGAGGAATGCCGCAAGCGCAGTGACGCAAAGGAACGAACGCTCGTCACCACGCTCACCAAACGCACCGCCGAGGAATTGACCGATTACCTGCGGGGCATCGGCGTGAACGTCCAGTATCTTCACAGCGAGATTGACGCCATCGAGCGCGTCGAGATTCTGCGCTCGCTGCGGAAAGGGGAGTTTGACGTGCTCGTCGGCATCAACCTCTTGCGCGAAGGGCTTGATTTGCCGGAAGTTTCGCTCGTGGCGATTCTCGATGCCGACAAGGAGGGTTTTCTGCGCAGTGAAACCAGTCTGATCCAGACCGCGGGCCGCGCGGCACGGCATCTGCATGGCGAGGTCATTCTCTACGCCGACGTGATGACCGACAGCATCAAGAGATTTCTCGCGGTCACGGAATATCGCCGCCAGAGACAAATCGCCTACAACACGGAACACCACATCACCCCGCGCAGTGTCAGCCGGGCGGTGGAGGAGAGCCTGGCGGTTTACGAATCGAAACGGGAAGCCGGGGCATCGGTCCTCAAAGACGCGGCCCTGGACGTGGACCTGACCGAAACCATCGGCGAGCTGGAAACGGAAATGCTCAAAGCCGCCGAGGAGTTGCACTTCGAGAAAGCCGCCTTGCTCCGCGACCAGATCAAGGAATTGAAACGCATGGTCAACAGCGAAAAAGCGGAAACGGAAGCGAAGCCGGTGAGTTATAAAAAATTAAAAAGGTCGCGGCGCTAACAACCCAATCCCCTGGGGTTCAGGAAACGGCACAACTCATCCCCAGCCGCGAACCGACCTGCGCCGTTTCATGCCACAGGATGATGAGTTCGGTCAGGTTTTGCAGCCAGGGCAGCACCCGATTCTCCAGGGCGTTCGAAAGCGGGAGGGTGTCTTCCGCATGGCAGACCGCGTCGACGTCCTTGATGATGGTGGCGATTTGTTCGAGCTGCCATTTACGAAGCTGGGTGAGTGACGCGCGGCCATTGGCCGGTCCGCAGGCGCCGTCCGGCAGCAAGCTCAGGGTGAGTACCGGTTCCTTGAGTTGCTTGGCCAGGTTCCACCAGAGTTCACGCGCCACGTGAAGCTCGTTGATCAGCACGAGGGTGACGGCGGTTTCCACACATGCCCGCGCCTGGTCGGCTTGTTGCAGGGCCGTCTTGAGCAGGAGCAGGGACCTTTCTTCCAGCGGTATGGTTTCAGCCTCAACCCGGCGAAATTCCTTCCCGCAGGCCAGCGGCAAGGCGAGGTTCATCGGCTCGTCGTCAACGCTCAAGGAACACAAAATGCGCTGTTTTTCCAGGGCCAGCGCTTCCAGATGACAGCGGATGGCGGGAAGGGAGCGATATTCCAACGACCGTAGCACAGGCAAGCCATCCAGCGTTATTTCAATTTTTTCGCGGGGTTCCGATACATCAAACGGATCGTTACGCATGGTTCCAAAACCGCAATTGGCGTGCCTCAAAATGTGAATAACCCTAAAATAACCTTAAAAGTTATTCACATATAATTCACCGAAAACTCCCCATGGTATCGTATTGTTCCAATATGAATTTCTTAGGCAAAAACAACTTAAGATGCTCAAATACAATCAAATGTGGCAGTTTCATTGTCCGTGGTACCGGACCATGATGAGGCTATTTCGGGTAATTATCCCTTGACATCAAGTAACGGTTGTGGTAGGTTTTAGGCATGAACGAGACCTTAGAAAAGTACACGATTAAGAGTTTTCATGCGGATTTCCCTGATGATGCCGCCTGTTTGGACTTTGTTTTCAAGACCCGCTGGCCGGATGGTGGCACCTGCAAATGTGGCAAGAAAGACTGTTTTTACCCCGTCAAAGGCCGTCGCTCCTATGCCTGCTCTTGGTGTGGTTATCAAATCTCGCCCACCGCTGGCACAATCTTCCACAAATCCGAAACGTCTTTGAAGTCGTGGTTCTTTGCCATGTTCCTGATGTCCAGTTCCAAGAACGGCGTAGCGGCGAAGGAATTGGAACGCCAGATTGGTGTTACCTACAAAACGGCGCATCGAATGGGACACAAAATCCGCCAGCTTATGCAGAGTGGCGGCGATATGCTGTGCGGGGTTGTGGAAGCGGATGAAACTTTCATCGGCGGACTTGCCAAGAACATGCACAGGGCGAAACGGAAAGCGGCTATCAAAGGAACTGGCGGCGCAACCAAAACTCCGGTCATTGGGATTTTGGAGCGTGGCGGTAACGTCCGAGCTAAAGTTGTGAATGAAGTTGCCACTCACGTTGTATTGCCGAACATTCTGGACAATGTGAAAAAGGGAACGGTGATTTGCACCGACGAATATAACGGATACAAATTGCTCACCAAGGCGGGATATAATCATTTTCGAATCAGCCATAGTTCTCGGAGGTACGTGCGCGGCCAAGTTCACACTAATTCGATTGAAGGTTTTTGGTCACAATTAAAACGCTCCATCAACGGGACTTTCCACCACGTTTCGAAGCAGCACTTGCAGAGCTATGTGAATGAGTTTGTGTTTCGCTATAATCTGAGACGGTCTGAGAAGCCGATTTTTTATGAATTGTCGGGTCGGGTGTCAGAGCAGCACGCTTGAGCACACCAAAGAAATCAGCCTTGTTTGTTGAATTGATTTTTTGCTTTTTTTTCATGTTTTGTCAGGTGTCGGTGAATTTCTGGCTATCTCATCGGACTCATGTTTTTCAAGGTCTTTCCTAAGCTCGTCTCCATTGATAATATCCAATATCTTGGAAGCTGGGGTCATTATTGCAATCCCCACGTTTACCCCGGCCTTTGGCCCCGCATCCGGTGAAGCATCATCAATGAGGCTTTCGGATGGAACATCCCAATGGCCATGTATCAATCCTAGTAAATGGAATACTATCTGCCTTGTATCCCGCACGCCCACGAATACCGGAGAGCCACTCAACCCCCCAATTGATCTGGCCTCAATCAAATAAGTCTCCATTGGCCCAAAATCATTTATTGGAATCCTCTCGTCTGGAATCATCGCAATGTTTCCAGTTCTTACTATTGGAAGGTTTTTAGAATGGCCAGCATGGTGAACAAAAAGGCCTGTTATAAAAACCTCATCTCCAATTCCGATACCTTTTTCTTGCCTAGTTTGCTCCGTTAAGAACATCTGCGATGGAAGAGGAAGCGTGTCAAATTCGTCAGTAAAAAAAGTTGGGAATAACGCAACGTCGGCAGCTTTATCGGATGGATGGAAATACCATTTTTGAAAGTTTATTGTTTTTAAGTCTTTTGACCGCCCATCCTTAGTATTAGCCCGCACGTAAAATTCGCTTCCCAATTTATCGGCAACATGTTTTGCGGTCACTAACATTAAAAACGAACCTCCTGGTATTTTTGAAGGAATACCAATAAGAAACCCAGTACCGCCATATCTAATTCTACGAACTTCTCCTTGGACAGTTTCAAGCCCTAGATAAACAACGCATTTTCGCACTGCGTCGGGGATTCGCATATTAAAGTTTGGCGGCTGATTTAGATACCATGTAACTGTATTTGCCAACCGCCTGTCCGCAACAGCAAAATTTACACACTCAATAAATTTCACGCGCCCCTCCCTTCGGAGGGGTTAAACCCCTGTAAAACTGGGATACTTGACGTGAAGGGACAATTACCCTATTTCGACGGATTCGCTCCTTTGACGCGCATGCGAATTGAATAAAGGGACTCGCTCGCGGTGATGAATAGTGTCTGGCGATCCTTGCCCCCAAAACAGACGTTGGCTGTCCACGGTTCCTTCACATCGATGTGTTCAATCCGCTGGCCGGTTTTATTGAAAATGGTCACGCCGTGGCCGCAAAGATAAAGGTCGCCGTCCTCGTCAATCGTCATGCCGTCCGAGCCTTTTGCACAAAACAGCGTTTTGTTTGTCAACGAACCATCCGGCAGGATGTCATAACGCCAGGTCTGGTCCGCCTGAATGTCGGCGATAAAAAGGGTTTTGCCATCCGGCGTGCCGGTGATGCCATTGGGCTTCACGAGATCGTCAGTCACAAGCTTTAGATGTTTGCGGTCGGGCGAAAGATAAAAAACTTCCTGGTTCGGTAGCGCCATGGTGGTGTGATCCCACCACGTGCGTTGGTAGAACGGGTCAGTGATATACATCGCGCCGTCGGGTGCGACCCAGACGTCATTCGGGCCATTGAGATATTTGCCCTGGAAATTCCTGATGAGCACCGTCACTTTTTTATCGGGAGCGATGGACCAAAGTTCGTTCTGCTCGTCTGCGCAGGCAATCAAATTGCCGTCTGCGTCAAACATCATTCCGTTGGCGTGGCCGGACGGTTGCAGGAACGTGGATAACTTTCCGCCGGTCGTCCATTCCAGGATGCGATTGTTCGGCTGGTCCACAAAAAACACGTTGCCGGCCCGGTCGCAGGTCGGACCCTCGGTAAAGGCAAAATCACCGGCCAATTTTTCAAGTTTCGCGCCGGGGGCGGTGACGTTTTGGGCGAACGTGGACGGTGCAACCCCCAGGCCAAGCAGGACGAAGGACAGGGACAACGCGATTTTCATGATGGTGGCAGAGTTTGGGATGATGGGGATGAAGAATCCACTCAAAACGTTCCTTGTTTTTCTGTGCCGCGTGGCGCATTGTGGGAAACGCTGATTTTCGGCGCGTGCATATGCAAACGGGAACCGGAAAATTTCTGCGCTTTCTTGGCAATTGGGCCATCAACACATTTGCGGTGTTGATCGCGGCCATCATCCTGCGCGGCCACATCCGTTACGCGAACCCGACGGATCTGATTGTGGCGGCCTTGTTATTGGGCATTCTCAATGCGTTCGTCCGGCCGGTTCTGCTGCTGCTGGCGCTGCCGCTGCTGATTTTTACACTGGGCCTGTTCACCCTGGTCATCAACGCCCTGCTGCTTTACTTTGTGGGCGTGCTCATGGGGCCGTATTTTCAGGTGGACAGTTTCGGGTTTGCCTTTCTGGGCGCGCTCATCATCAGTATCGTGTCGGTCGCCCTGAATGTTCTGACCGGCAGCGCGCGCGTGACCGTCCAGCGGCGGCCGCCGCCGCCCAAAAACCCCCGCGACGATGACGGTCCGGTGATTGATGTGTGATGAATTTACGATTGGCGAGTTACGATTTACGAAATCAACTGCAATTCGTGCGGGTCATGTAGTTGGTACGCGGCGCGGAGTGTTTTAATCCCGCGCGCCTGAAAATCCCGCTCGAAATCCGTCAGCAATTCTGACAATTCACCCGGCGTCTCAACCTTTTCAAACCCCGGATTGGCGTCGAATACGCCGGTCATCTGTTCGAAGTAATCCCGGTCGTCCGTGCGCAAATAAACGACGCCTTCTCGCTGGAGCGCGCGGTGGACGGTTTCGGCGAAGGGCGGGTTGATGAGCCGGTGTTTGCGGTGTTTTTTCTTTGGCCAGGGGTCGGGAAAATAAACATGCACGGCCGACGCCGAATGGGGCGGGAGCAGATATTTCAGAAAATAAGACGACTCGATGCGCACGCCGCGCAGGTTGGTCAGTCCGGCGCGCCGGCCCTTGCGATCCAGTTTGCGGAGACGGCCGAGCAACCGTTCGATGCCAATGAAATTCCGTTCCGGATGCCGCCGGGCGTACTCGACGAGGAACGAAGCGTCGCCACAACCCAGTTCAATCTCCAGCGGTTGTGATTTGGGAAACAGCTCCGCCGGATTCAATCGTTCGACGATGGAAGGCAGTTCATATATCAAATCGGCGGAAACTTCGGAAGCGGTTGCCATTTCGGGAGGAATTTCACCCGGCCATCCGAAACCTGCAATCGAAAATTACAAAGTGGGCGGCGTCATCTCCCGCCGCCTCATCTCAAGCTGGCTTAACCTTCATCGATTGAGGCGGTCGGCCCGCCGATCAGAAGTTGTGACCGCTGCCATGGTCGTCACCATGGTTGCCACCGTGATCATCACCATGGTCGTGGTCGTGATCGTGATCATGATCGTGATCGTGATCATGGTGGCCCTTGATGGGTGACACTTCGCACTCCGGTTCGCCACCGGGGTAGCCATGGTCATTTCCGAGCTTGTCCGCATTGTCACGCACGGTCTGGACATCCTGGCTGGAATTCGCCAGATAATCCGGGGCGGTTGCCGCCACCTGACCGGTGCCTGGGTTGAAAGAAAACCCGGCCGGAACTTGAGCGCTGACCGGACTGCCTTGAAGGAAGGAACTGACAGCCACTTCTCCGCGGAAACAGGTAACGGCCCCGACGGAAGTAACAAGGTATTCCGTGCCCCGGATGGTCGCGGAACCGTTTGGCGTCGTAATGGTGAAGGTGGAAGGTTTGGCCAGCTTGTGCTGCGAACCAATAAGGCTGCCGGACCTGAGGTTCAAACGCGTGTCAATGATGACATTTTCCTCGGCCACCACTTCATCCATCCTGGCCAACTCAAGCAACGAATCCGGTCTCAGGCGGAGCACGGTCCCGCTATAAGCAAATTCCAGGTCGGCGGCGGAATCCGGTCCGGTCTTAAGCTCGGCGCCTTTGGCCAAAACCATGCCGGGCTTGAGATCCGCCCAGGTCGAGTGATCGGTCGAATATGCCACCCGGCCCTGGACCGACTTGATCTGAAGTTCTCCGGATTGAATATCGGAGGAAACTGCGGGAAGGCAAACAACTGCCACCAGTGCAAAAGCCAAAAAAAAACGCCTGCCCCGACACGTTCAACGTCTTTTTCATAACATCCTTTCGGCTGCTTTCCACCGGAATCTTGGAATATGTTTACTTATGCACACTATTCGTTGATAGAATCAAGGAAAATCCGGGAAAGTTATTCACCAAGCAGCGCGAAAGCGTTTTAACCAAAGACCAGGTCGTTTCGCCTTTGCTCCTCAACCGCCTGGGTAATGATTGAAAATGGTTTTGGTACCAAACCCCGGGGATCCGCCTGGATATTGGCAGTTGGACCTACCGTTCTGCAATTAAAGTTCCGTCCCGATGGAGTTTCATCCGTTGTCCGCGCCATTCAACCGTGTTGCCCATAAACGCTCCCAGCCAAAGCGCCACTTGCAACAAGTCCTTCACCGGCACCAGCCAGGACGGTGAAACCAAATGGCGTTCCGGGGTGAACCGGCGCTGAAGATTTTGGGCCAGGCAGATACGGATCAAGAGGCAGGCGATGGCGGCAAGCGCCGGGCCGGGCGTCGCCCGTGAAATCAGGGAAACCACCAGCCATAGCAGCGGCCAGAGGGTGGCGTTGGACAGGATGCTGAGAAAATAGGGCAGCGGCCGGCAGCCGCGGATGGTGCGCGCCCAGCGAAGCTGGTGCCGCCAGACTTCCCGCCAGTTCATCGGCGCATCCCAGCATTCGACGACGACGGGGCTTAATGCCAGGCGATGGCCCTTTTCGGCGATCCGATGACCCAGATGGTAGTCATCGGCGAGGCAATTGGCCAGGGAATTGAACCCGCCGATTCCGGCCAGCGCCTGGCGGCGGACGAGCATGGCCGCGCCGAGCGCAAAGTCGAGCGGCTTGAGGCTGGCGGCCTGCAACACCTGGCTCCAAAAATCGGCATTGATGGCAACGGCCTCCCAACGCATGGCCAACGTTGCCGGGTTGGCCAGCCGGTAAAAAAAATTCACGAGCGCGGTTTTATCATCGCGCAACGGCGTAACGGCGTTGACGAGGAAATCGGGCGGCACCCGCACGTCCGCATCGCTGATGAGGATCAATTCATGCTTTGCCAGCCGTTCCAACTGGATGAGCGTGGAAATTTTGCCGTTGGTTCCCAGTGATTCGCCGCAAACCACCAGTTGCGCGTCGCGGCCGGGATTCTTTTCGATGAGTTCACGGACAATTGTACAAACCGGATCGCTGGCGTCGGCGACGCCGAAGAGAATTTGCGTCAGCCCGGTGTAATTCTGGTTGAACCAGCTGTCCAACGAGGCGGCGGTTGTTTCGTCAATGCCCTTGAGGGGTTTGAGCACGGCAACGGCGGGCGCAAAGGACGCATCGGTGATCCGCCGATGCAGGGGAAAGCGCCGGGCGGCCAGCCATTGCCAGAGGGCGAGCGCGCAGCTGAGCAGGGCGAGCGCAGCGGGAATTGCGTTGGTGAAATTCACCGGGGAGCAGCGGGCAAAACTCAGGCGGTGGCTTCAGCCGGCTTGGCCTCGATCCGTTCATCCAGGACCAGCACGCCGTGTGGCGGAATGTCGTAGTTGCCGGAGAACGTATTGCCGGTGAGGAAATCGTGCATCGGTTTGTAAAACTGGATGCGCACGGGTGAGTTTTGGTGGTTGATCAGGAAGAAAACGCGCATGCCTTCCTTCTCGCGCATGCTGACCTCGACGTTTTCGGGGACCTTGAGCAACGGCAGCAGTCCGCACATCTGGCGCAGCCAAACGATGAGATCATGATACAAATGCTGGTGGCTCATGGTGCCGAGATAGACGGCCCGGCCGAGGCCGAAGGTGTTCATCGTCAAGGCCGGCCGGCCGGCATAGAAATCCTTGGCATAAGTGGCCAGCACCTGGCAACCCTTCGGCTCGATCACGTCGCACCAGAGCCGCGCGGGATGGACGTGGCTCGTGGGAAACGCGCCTTTGAACGTAAGATGGTTTTCCTCGCCGGGCGGGATGGGATCAAATTCCAAAACCTCCAGCCCGAACAAATCGGTCAGGTCGTTCGGGTAACCCGTGTCGGGCGCGATGCTGTGTTCGTTGACCAGGCCGGTATTGAACGTGCTGACGAGCGTGCCGCCGTTTTGGACGTACAGTTTGAGGCGGTCGGCCTCGCCGGCAGCCAACAGATGCAGGGACGGCGCAAAAACAATTTTGTATTGGGACAGGTCCTCGGTCGGGCGCGCGAAATTCACAGGGATGTTGCGATCATGAAGCGCGTTATAAATGAGCTGAATGTGCTCGCGCAGGTTGAAAAATTTACTGGGCTGCATCGGTTGTTGCAGCGTCCAATCGTTGTCGTGGGTGTAAAGAATGCAGGTTTGCGCGACAACCTTCGTGTCCTTGAGCGCGGGCGCGAGCAGCTTCAATTCTTCGCCGATCTGGCTTATTTCCTTGAAGACGCGGTTGTTGCCTTCGAGGTGATGCGACAGGACGGCGCCGTAAAATTTCTCATTGCCGATGCGCGGCTGGCGCCAGCGATAGTAAAGCACGCCGCACGCGCCGCGGGAAATGAGTTGATACGTGAACAGCCGGATGATGCCGGGCCGCACCAGCGAGTTGACGTCCTGCCAGTTGACCTGGCCCACTTTTTGTTCCATCACCCAGAAGCCGCAATCGCCGTCGGGCGTTTTGATGCCGGTTTTTTTCAGGGAGCGAAGGATGTCGATGTCGCACGCCAGTTCGGAGGATTTGGTTTTGATCGCCGGCCGGCTATCCACCGAAACGAAATCCACGGCGTCGGCCATGTCGAAGTGATCGAATTTCCGGCGGAGCGCGCGCAGGTTGACGGTGACGGGGTGATCAGGACAAAGTTCGTGCAGCACGTCGGCCTGCATGCGAACGAAGGCGACGATGGCGTCGCTGGAAAACCGGTACCAGTCCAATAACAAGGCCGCGTTGTGTGTCGTGGGCGCGGACATGGGCATGGGCACATCCTCGAAGGAGGTAACAATCTGGCCCAGGTAACGCAAGCCGAGCTGGTCGTTGAGTCGCTCAACGGTTTTGTATTTCAATTTCAGCCAATTTTGCCATTCCAGGCGCGAATCTTCATTGAACGACCATTCGGTTTGGTGTCCACCGAGGCCGCCGTCAATCTGCCAGGCGATCAATTGGGGATGGTCGCCCAGTGCCTGGGCCATGTTTTCCACGAGCCGCTTGGAGGCGTTCCAATAGGCGTCGTTGTTGAAACAGGCGGCGCGGCGCGTGCCTTCATGTTTGACCAGACCGTGTTCGTCCAGCGGCAGGATGTCGGGATGCTTTCTGGCCAGCCAGATGGGCGGGGCGGCGGTGGGCGTGCCGAGGACAACCTTGATGTTCTGGTTTTGCATGATGTCCATGACCCGGCGCAGCCAGAGGAAATCATATTTGCCTTCCTTGGGTTCGCAAATGCCCCAGGAATTTTCACCGATCCGGACGACATTGATGCCGGCCTGGGCCATCAATTCGGCGTCGCGTTCCCAGGCACCCTCGGGGTTGTCAGCGGTGCCGCTGTAAGGGAAGACCCACTGCTCAGGATAATAGTCAACGCCAAAAAACATAACCTCGCCTCGGGTTTATGGCAAAAGTCTAAGGATAATCCGTCAGGCTTGCAATCCCAAAGTTGCAGGCGTTGGGCAGCGGGCCAGGGCGGGGGAATTTATTTGCCCAATAAATTGCCGAGTCCCTTGTTGATGAGATTGCTGACCCCGGCGCCCGCGTTTTTGTCGGCATTTTTAATCAGGCTTTCCGCCCCTTTGCTGATGCCGGCCTGGCTGACCGCCTTCACGGTGGCGGTCAAAATGGCGTCCAGTACGCTCCGGGTCAATTCAGTCGCGGTGATGCCATCGGCATTCTGGCCCAGATTCGTCAGGTGAATCGAAGGCAATGAAAGCGTCGTTTCCTTTCCCCCGAGTTCCGTGAGGTCCACATGAACTTTGGCGCCGGTGATCAGGAAATCATCCACTTCGAATTTTTTGGAGGGTTGGGTCCGGGCGGTGGCATTGGTTGAAACCGTGCCGCCGGTTTGCGCGGCACTTTTCGCGGCGGCGTTGACGTTGTCCATGATTTGGCTGAGATTGTTGCCGCCCAGACCGCCTTCAAAAGTGATTTCCGGGGATTCCACGTCCAGCGAGCGCACGACAATTTTGTCGGACAGCACGGACAGGGGATTTACGCCGACAGCGATGAGGCCGGCGCTGATGGCCTGCGGGGTTTGATAGCCTGCGGGGTTGCCGACCACCAGGCCTTTGACCTCGGCCGAGCCGGTCCACAACGACAAATGTACTTCATCCAGTTTAACGGGAACCTGGGTGATCCTGGGTCCGAAGGTTTCAACGCCTTTTTTCACGATGCCGCCCAGGAACGGGCCGGCGATGATGATGCCCACAATGACGAAAACCACCAGGGCGAGGACCATGCCCCAGAATATTTTTTTGAGCGTTTTCATAAGCGCGATGATTCACGATTTCCCCCGGGTCTCCGGGCCGAGTTGAACTGCTTTACCGGGCGATCAACGAGTGGATCACCTCCACCAGCTTGTTGATTTGATAAGGCTTGGCGAGGAAATGGTCCGGTTTTACCGCCGAACGGTTATAAATGCTTTCGTCCACGGTGCCGCTGAGCAGGATGGTTTTCTGGCGCGGGTTGACGCGTTTGCATTCGCGGATCAGATCCATGCCGTTCATTCCGGCCATGGCATAATCGGTCACGAGGACATCCGGCGGTGATTGGGCGGCAACATATTCCGCCAGTGCCTTTTGCGGGTCGATAAAGAGGCACACCTGAAAACCCGCCGGTTCCAAAATCATCTCGGCCAAATCCAGCAACATCTGTTCATCATCCACCACGAAGATGGTGGGCGGCGACCCGGCGACCCCATTGCTTTCAGACTGACTCATGCGGCTTCTGCCCATCAAAACACACTCTGGGGCGGACAGCAAGCGCATTTGACGGGTGAAATTCCCGTTGCGTTGCCCGTTCTTCCGCCGTAAACTTTTGCGTGGCAATGAAGTCATCGCCAGAAAACAGGGATTTGCTGTTATGAAAAGAAAACCGGCAACCGTATCAGTCAAGAAGAAAACCGACACCCCAACCACGCGTTTGCGTCGCGCCGTCCCAACCCTGCCGGAAGAAACCGTCGACTCCGACAGCCCTGCCAAGCCTGTTAAAACCGGACGCCCAGCAACGAGAAAATTTAAAGACAGCCTCGTTTCCAATTTTGAATCCGTCGCCACCCCGCTGGAAGTCAAACGCGCCGCCAAATCCAAACCCAAACCCGACGAAACCGCGCGCCGCAAAAAAAATGAAATTCCGGCCATTCTGCTGGAAGGCGATCAACCCGCGCCATCAACCGTCAGCGGTCCCGGCCGGAAATACGCGCTCGGTCCCGTGCCACCCTCGCAACATTTTGGAACCAGCGAGGCCGAGTTGCCCGAGGCCTACGGGACGCGCCAGTTGTTTTTGACCGCGCGCGATCCGCACTGGCTGTACGCGCATTGGGATCTGACCCGCGAGCAACAAACGCGCTGCAATACGCGCTCGACCGACGGTCATCTGGTTCTGCGGGTGTATCCGCACAAGCTGGAAGGCCATCCGATCACCGAAATCCACGTCCATCCCGAATCGCGCCACTGGTTTGCTCACGTCGAACGCGCCGGGGAATCCTACGCCGCCGAACTCGGCTACTACTCGTCGCTCGGCAAATGGGTGCGGGTGGCGGAGTCGGCGGCCACGGTCACCCCGCCCGATGCGGTTTCACCGGAGGCCGGCGCCGAATTTGCGACGATCCCGTTTGAATTTCCGTTTGCTCAATTGATGGAAATCATCAAGGCCGCCGTGCAGGAAAATCTTCCCCTGGCGCAGGCGCTGGAAGAACTCCGGCAGGAAGGTCACCCGGACCTGCCACGCGCGGTTTCCCGGCCGTCTCCGGCCTGGACGCCCCAGCAGGAGCAGGCGCTGGCGAAAATCATCAACATAGACGACGTCCGCCGCGTGTGGATGGGCTCGCTCGAGATCACGGAATTGATCCGTCGCCGGCTGGCCCATGAAATTTCGTCGCTTGGCGTTTCGAGTCTGTCCAGTCCGTTCGGCGGCCTTGAGCAGGCGAAGGGGTTCTGGTTCAACGTCAACGCGGAATTGATCATTTACGGCGCGACCGAGCCGTCGGCCAAGGTGACCCTCGGCGGCCACGAGATCAAATTGCGTCCCGACGGTTCATTCAGTTACCGCTTTGCGCTGCCGGACGGAAAATATGATTTGCCGGCCGTGGCTGTTTCCACCGACGGCACGGAGGCCCGCGCGGCGGATTTGAAATTCAGCCGCGCGACGGATTATCTGGGCGATGTCGGCGCGCACCCGCAGGACCCGTCATTGAAAGCGCCGTTGCCGGAAAATCTGTGAATTTCATGGACGCGCCCCACCGCGGAGCCCTGATGCTGGTTCGTTTCATCGCCGTAGCGCTGATTGGCCTGGGCGTGGTCGAACTGAGTCTGGCCTGGCTGGAAAGCTCCACCCGCCATGCGCCCTTGCGTTTTTTTCAGGTCGTTCTCCCGGCCATTCTGTTTGCCCTGGGGGTGGCGGTTTTAATCAAAGCCGGTTCCCTGGCGAAATGGATTTCAGACAAACTGGACGAGTGACCGACGGGGCTTGAACGACTATGCAAGGATATTTATCCCTCGTTCTGCACGCGCACCTGCCGTTCGTGCGCCATCCCGAGCACGAAAAATTTCTGGAGGAATGCTGGCTGTTTGAAGCCATCACCGAAACCTACATTCCCCTGTTGCAAACGCTGGAAGGCTGGAAGCGCGACGGCATGGACGCGCGCCTGACGTTTTCACTCTCGCCGACCTTGTGCGCGATGCTGCTCGACCCGCTGCTGCGCCAGCGATACGAACGGCATCTCAACAGCCTCATCGAACTGGCGGAAAAGGAAATTCACCGCACGCACTGGGACCGGGCGTACCGCGAACTGGCGTGGATGTATCACCACCGGTTTGTCTCCATCCGCAATCGCTGGCGGGCCTGGGAAGGCAATCTCGTCAACGTCTTCCGCACCTTTCAGGAGGAAGGCCGCATTGAAATCATCACCACGGCCGCGACGCACGCGCTGTTGCCTTTGCTCGCCGGCCATCCCCCCTCATTGCGCGCGCAAATCCTGACGGCGCGCGACCATTATCGCGGTTGTTTTGGACGCGATCCGGTCGGCATCTGGCTGCCGGAATGCGCCTATACCGAGGGCGTGGAAATGGTTTTGCAGGAGGCCAACATCCGCTGGTTCATCCTCGACACGCATGGCATTTTGCACGCGCGTCCCCGCCCGCGTTACAGCACGTTCGCGCCCATTTTCACGCCCAACGGCATCGCCGCGTTCGGCCGCGACTTCGATTCCTCACGGCAGGTCTGGAGCCAGCACGAAGGTTATCCCGGCGACCCGCGCTACCGCGATTTTTACCGCGACATCGGCTTCGACCTCGATTTCGATTACGTGAAACCGCACCTGCCCTCGCCGGAAAACCGCGGGTTCACCGGCATCAAGTATTATCGCATCACCGGCGGGCCCGGGGAAAAGCAGATTTACCAGCGCGACCTGGCCTTGCAGGCGGCCAATGAACACGCCCGGCATTTTCTCGACGAGCGCATCAAACAAACCCAGGGCGTGGCCGGATTTCTGGACCGTCCGCCGATCGCCATCGCCCCGTACGACGCGGAATTATTCGGCCATTGGTGGTATGAAGGGCCGGAATTTCTCGATTATTTCGTCCGCAAGCTTTTTTACGATCAGAAAATCCTCACCCTCATCACGCCGGGCGAATATCTGCACCGCCATCCGACCAACCAGGTCGCCAACCCCGGCGCGTCGAGCTGGGGCGAGGAGGGTTACTGGCGCGCCTGGCTGAACGAATCGAACGAATGGATTTATCCCCACCTGCAAATCGCGCAGGAACGCATGACCGGCCTCGTCCGGAAATTCCCGACGGCGACCGGCCTGAAGGCGCGGGCGTTGCGGCAGGCCGCGCGCGAATTGTTGCTGGCGCAGGCCAGCGACTGGCCGTTCATTTTACGCGCCGGCACCAGCCCGGATTACGCGCGCCGCCGCGTGAAGGACCATTTGCTGCGTTTTATCGCCCTGCACGAACAACTGACCGAAACGGCCGTGGACGAAAAATGGCTGGCCGAAGTGGAGTCACGCGACAACCTTTTTCCCGACGTGAGCTGGAGTTACTGGAAGTAAAATCCCTGCAAAATGGCTGTAGCGGCGCTCTGTGAGCGCCGCGCTCTCCAAAGTCACCAGGGGAAATGCGGCGGTCGCAGACCGCCGCTACAGGAAAAATTACGCTGTCGGCGGGCTGAGATCGGGCTTGGGAGCATTGCGAACGAGTTCGGCCGCGCGCCGGGTGGCGTCCGCGATCGTTTTCAGGTTCGACGCCAGCGCGGAATCCTCCTGATGCTTGAGACAAAGGCGTTCGGCGTGGCCCTGGACGACGGTCAGAAGGTTGTTCAATTCGTGCGCCAGGGTGGCCGATATGTGCCGGTCGGCATCGGCCTTGCGATTTTCCCGGCGGTTTTCCGCGCCGCTGGGTGCCAGCGGCGAAGCCATGGTTTTATCCGTTGATTCGAGGTGCGACATTGCTATCTGGCAAAGCACCTTGCAAGCCACATTTGAAAAATGCCTTTTTGCCGGTTGTTGCCGCGTCGGAGTAATTTTATTTTACACGGCCGTCAATATTTTACCGAATGAGACAACCTGTGCCGGGACGGGACATTGTGTTGTAGCGGCGTTCTGTGAGCGCCGCATTTCTTGTGTTTTTCAAAAAATTGCGACGGTCACAGTCCGTCGCTACATTAAAAAGCGGGAACGCTTCCAACTTGTTTCTTCATCCGTGATTCTTCATGCTGCCCTTGGCCATGAACACCGCGCCCGCCTCCCTCGGCCTGATTGCCGGCAACCGCTCGTTGCCGCTGGAATTTGCCCGGCAGGCGCGCGTTGCCGGCGTCAAACACCTCGTCGCCGTCGCGTTTGAAAATGAAACCGACACGGCGCTCACTCCGCTCGTGGATGAAATTGTCTGGCTCAAGGTCGGCCAGCTTTCCAAAATGATTGCCGCGTTTGCCGGCCGCGGCATCCGGCAATGCGTCATGGTCGGCCAGATCGCGCCCAAAAACCTTTACGACCTGCGGCCCGATTTGCGGGCCGTGGGAGTGTTGTTGCGCCTGAAGGAAAAAAATGCCCACACCATTTTCGGCGCCATCGCGGAGGAATTGAAAAAGGACGGCGTGGAATTGATTGAAGCCACGCCGTGGCTCAAACCGCTCATGCCCGCGGCCGGTTTTCAGTTGGGCCCGAAACTTTCGGCCGAACAACAGTCGGACGTGGACTTTGGGTTTCGCATTGCCCGGGAGACGTCGCGGCTCGAAATCGGCCAGCTCGTCGTGGTCAAAAGCGGCGTGGTGCTGGCCGTCGAAGGGTTTGAGGGCACGGACCAATGCCTCGCGCGCGGTGGCCAGCTCGCCGGCAAGGACGGCGGCGCGGTGGCTGTCAAGGTCGCCAAACCCGGTCACGACATGCGATTCGACATTCCCTGCCTGGGCGCGCAAACGGTGGAAACCTGCGCTGCGTCGGGCGTGGCCGTGCTCGCGCTCGAAGCCGGGAATACGCTGTTGCTCGAACGCGAAGCTTGCGAACAACTGGCAAAAAAAAATAAGATCTCCGTCACCACCATCTGATTTCCAAACTTTCAACCTTCAACTCTCAACTCTCAACTCTCGAATGTTAACCTCCCACGAACTCTTCGGTTTCATGTCGGCCGCCCTGGCGAATGAAATGCTCGACTTCACCCACGAATCGGACAAGCCCGTCTACAAGGCCACGCTCAGCGCGGTGGCGCAGGCGCGCCATGTGCGACCGGTGTTTCTCGAACGCCAGCCGCGTGCCCAGCGCCAGGCCGCGATGATTGCCACCCTGTCCCGCCCGGCCCTCGAAGCCGCCGCCGCCGGGCTCATTCGCGTGTGGCTCGTGAAAAAGCAGCGGCAGATGCTGGTGGACTTCCTCAATGCGCTCGGTTTGCCCAACAACGAGGGCGTCGTGGACGATCTGCCTGCGACGATGGATGACGCCAGATTGAAATCCGCCATTGACACCTTGCTCGCCAAATATCCCGGCGAAGCCGTGGCCGTTTATCTGAATGCCTTCAACGACATGAACGAGGCGAACTGGGCGAACTTGAAAACCCTGCTCGAAAGTGACAAACGCCTGCAACTGGGCGCGCCGGCCTGAACCGGCAAAAATTCACGGTGCCCCTTCGCCTTCTCGAAGCCTGCTACTAACCAATTTGTCGCACTTCAAATGTGAAACTAAACCTGCTGACAATTCTCCTTTGGCTGCGTGCTGCAAGCCGGCAAGAGCATCAGCGCTCCGGCAACCAAAATGGGCAGAAATCTCATGGCGTGCAAATGACACCTACCGTCCAGAGCTCAGCGACCCGGCCCACGGGATGCGTGGATTGCAACCAAAGCGCGATGTCCGGGTTCGCTGCAGTGCGAGGCCGTGTGAAAAGTCGTTCATGAATTGAACAATTACGCCTGAGGTTGGTCAGTTTCAAGCATGAAACATCGCAGTGGCCTGGACCGGTCCCAAACCTTGATGTTCCCTGAACGGCTGG